>Ga0315312_1002636_pt1 | contig 12239 bp, 12 predicted proteins | sample TDP7_MG_FD_203629 | JGI IMG/M metagenome (GOLD analysis project Ga0315312, IMG submission 203629) | Freshwater sediment microbial communities from Lake Towuti, South Sulawesi, Indonesia - TDP7 | ecosystem: Environmental > Aquatic > Freshwater > Lake > Sediment | place: Indonesia: South Sulawesi... | reverse complement strand
AGTAGGGCTGAGCAAGGTTTTTGAAGACTTAAAAAATGAAAAACTGACATCACCACATGTTAAGAGAGAAGTCGCAGATGAAGGAAAGCGCAAAAGAGTCCCAGACGCTATCATTTTGGAGAAAATGTTCAAAAACAACGTATTCAAAGTGACTACGGTAAGGAACAAAGAATTTTTAGCAAGCCTTTTGGAGACAAGAGGGCTTCATATAACTGATGCTGAGGTTTTGGCCATTGCCAAAGAATGTGACGGAATAGCGGTTATAGACGATGAAGTAGCTAGAAAAACCGCGAGAATTTATGGAATATCCTATGTAGGTACGCCATACATTTTGATGAGAGCTATCTTTCAAGGGCTGGTTACAAAAGAAAGAGCCAAACAAGCGATAAACGAGATGATTTTTGCGGGCTGGAGATGTAGCGTAGAAAGCTATGCCAAACTCATGGACGCCATAGAGAAATTGTAGCAGACGCTTAGGATGTACGGCAAGTTGAAAAACCGAAAAGATAGCTGGTTGAAGAAGAAACAGAGGCTGCCTACTTCTGATGTTGCCGAGCCTTTTGTTTCTGTCACTGACGTTGACCAGTACATTTACTGCCCGAGACTTATTTACATTGATACAGTGTTGCGTGCGCAACCTGTTTTCGGTTGGCAACAAGAGGAAAGTGGAGAACTGCACCAGGATTATTAAAAAAGGAGTTTCGCTACAATAATCGAATTATAAGAGTTCTACCGTATGGTGGGGTCGCCCGGATTTGAACCGGGGTCTAGAGAGCCCGAGTCTCCAAGCCTAGACCAAGCTAGCCGACGACCCCTAGAGACTTGTCACCGACCTATAATTGCAGGAAATATTATAAATACTTTGGTTAAGACACTAAACAAAGGATGTGAGGAAATGAGCATTTTCATAGTAGATAGATTTGTTGTCAAACCGGAAAAACAAGCGGAATTCATATCATTTATACAGAGAGCTCTCGAATACATGGAAGAAAAACCAGAGAAGTTTAGAGAAATGAAATCGTGGAAACTCTTGAATCTGCGCTGTGCTTTTAGCTTTCTTCTCAGGCTCCTTGGCTTGATCTGCTGAATGTTGAAGATGCATTACTTCAGTCTTGAACATCAGTAGCATACATCTTTCAACCTCTTCCATTCTGGACAAGTGGTCAGCTTCCAATATGACTTGCTTTTGACGCCTGAAAGAAGCAAAGGTAAGCTTGTTGAGAAAGAAGGCCCGAACGAGAAGAGACAACTGAGCATCTATCAGTACGATTACTGATACTAAGACTATACGAAACAATCAAGTTTTTCAAGAAGAGAGAGGATAGATATAGAGCGGTTAGAATCTACATGGCCTCAGTCGCAATGGAGGTGGTGATCGAACATGGCCAGCCACGAAAAAGAGTTGACGCTTAAGAATACGAAGAAAGTCTTTTTCGGAGATAAGTTCTTTTACGTCTCGGAGGAGGTTTATGAACCTGCTGAAGATACATACCTGCTGGCTGAAAACCTAGAAGTGCAACCCAATGATCTAATTTTAGAGATCGGCGCGGGATGCGGAATATTATCTGTTCTTTCAGCGTTCACGGCTATACATGTTGTCACTCTGGATATCAGTCCTCGCGCGGTTAGATGCTCCAAATTGAACGCGAAAATAAACGATGTCTCGGAAAAAATGGATATAATACGCGGAGACCTGTTTGAGCCACTGAGAGAAAGCGAACTCTTCGATCTAATTATTTTTAATGCACCCTACCTGCCCACAGAGGAAGACAAACAGAAAAGCTGGCTTGAATACGCTTGGGAAGGAGGAGAAAAAGGAAGAAGGCTGATAGACCGTTTCACAAGCTCCGTTTCCGTTCACTTGAAACCTGGCGGCCGCATTCTTCTCGTCCAATCAACACTCGCAGATGTGGATGAAACAGTGAGGAAATTAAAGGAGCATAAATTTAACGTGAGAATAATTGCGGAGAACAAAGTTGCCTTCGAAACCATAACCTTGATAAAAGCGGTCAAACCAGAGAGAAACGATAAAAAGCTTAATAGGGAGAAAGCTTAAACCTTTGAGTTAAGCAAGAATAAAGAGCCTATAAGATATCTCTGTTCTTGCCATCAAAAAATAAAGGAGTGAAAAATATAATGGCTTCGCGCGAGATGTACAAGGCAGTTTGCGCAGACTGTGGCCAAGAATGTGAAGTCCCCTTCAAACCCGATCCCAGCAGGCCAGTTTACTGCCGAGATTGTTGGGCTAAAAGAAGACCACAAAGGCCACGAGGCAGAACCTATAGAAGATACTAATCTGCGGCAACTTATTGGGCCTTGTTGAAAATCCATATTTTTGTCCCATTTTATTTTATGTTCGTTCGATTGCTCCGCTAACCTTTATGCGAAAGAACCTGATTACGCCAATAGACTCGACTAAGTATAAATCGCAAGAGATGCGGCTGTGAGGTTTCTATGAAGTGGGAGCAGAGGTCATAGGCGCAAGTTTGCCCGACCTGAAGTCTCATAATTAGGGAACTCTGGTTAGGGGTCTGCGGCCGTATTCTCTTAACGCTTTGAAATAGAATTCAAGGTTTCTCAAAGGTACATTATCAGGTATCGAGCCAGTTACGTTGATCAAGTAGCCTGGGCAATGGCCAGAGGTCCTCAAGCACCGCATCACCTCGTTGAAGACGGCTTCTTCATCCCCGAAGGTTAAGGTTTTCAGGTCGACATTGCCAACTAAGACCTTTTCGTCGCCGTATTTCTCCGTTATCAACTCTAAATCGCAGCTTGGCTCCATGATGAAACCGTCAGCCCCGGCCTCTGCAATGTCATCCACGATGTTTGTGATATTTCCATCTGAACAGAAGAGGACTCTTATCCCCCTGCTCTTCAACTCATGCCACAATTTTCGGTACCAAGGAAAAATATGTAGCCGAAGCCAAGCCGGAGACGCTATCGGGCCTTCGGTCATACATATATCATCGTGACTTATGAAAGCCCTGATGTCGCACTGAGCCCATGCCTTGAAGTCTCTTAACGATATCTCTGCGAACCTCTCAAGCAGACGCTCAAACCGTCTGGGATCATGGCGCATGGCCCTTAAAGTCCATTCGAGTCCAAACGTCATAACAGGCCACATAAACAGTGTGCAGTAATATCCTCCAGGGACTAGCTGCGTCTCAAAAAGGTCCTGAGCCTTCTTATGCTCGACATCGAAGTAGTCAACGATTTCGCTGAAGCTTTTCTCAGACAGAGCCGCGTCTTCTTCTGGATCATAATTCAGAACGTCTTCAACAGAGTTTGTTGAGAAGCTGCCTCTCCATCTTGTCGGGAAAAGGTCTGACCATGAGTCTCTTCGAACATCGAATATTTCGCCCTTCTCTTCAGCTCGCTTGTATGGGTCATAGGATTGCAGTGTCCAGAATATCATGTCAGTGTCAAGCCTTTTGTAGGTTTTTGCCAAAGCCTCAGAAGGGGACTTAAACGGGTCTCCTCCAAATAATTTGGATATTAATCCCGTGTGCATAATGTACTCTATTTGAGCGACTCTATCAGCTTCCTCTAAGTAAATAGCAGACAATCCCCGCTCATAGCACATAGTGTCTCTTCTCGTTGAAAAGAAAAATAGTAATATTAAACTTTTCAGAGTCATTCACAGAGACAACAACGAAGAGAAAGCCCATCAAAGAATTCTTTAGGTGGGTTGCCAGCTTCTCTGGCTTCGCGTGGCCGAAGACCGCACTAACACCAGTGACGGAGCGCGGTTTAACTTCCGAGTTCGAAACGGGATCGGGTGTTCCCGCGCCCTATGGCCGGCAGCCCAAATTATCTTCGAAGTCTCGGTTCTTTAACTTTTCGCTTTTATGCGTCGATTTGTCACAAACGCAATGTATATATGGAGAAATTTTGAAAAGAGAGAGTTGGCAGGGGCTGTAGTCTAGCAACAGTTCACCGACACAGTGAGCTGCTTGAACGGTATGACGACGGGCTCCAGAAGGCAGATAGACGGGTTTGCGGACCAGAATGGGATGAAGAAGTTCTGGAGCGGTGAAGAAACCCGTAGGAACAGCCCAGCGCTGTTTCCGGGCAAAGGCCGCCGGTTCAAATCCGACCAGCCCCACCATAAATAGGTCAGTCTTTTTCCGACATAATCTACTTTTACATGTGCCTAAGTAAGAGAGGACCAGCAAAGGGCTATTATCGCCTTCGCTCGAGCACACATATAGGGATTGGTGCCGATATAAGGGCTTAGACTATGAGGCGAGGAAACATTCCGAGCACTCAGGCTTGAACTAAGAAAATCTATATAAGCATTGAACATTGATATCGTTGGCGTAATTTATGGTAGAGATAAAGGGCTTCAAGCTTACAGTAATACTAAGAGAGGAAAAGGAAAGAGGATATTCTGCACAGTGCCTCGAGCTTCCCGGGTGCATCACCGAAGGTGAAACTCGCGAAGAAGCTTTGGCTAACATTGAGAAGCCATCGAAGGATATTTGGAGGCATTCCCTGAAGATCTAAACCAGCTTAAGCAGAAAAGAGAGCTGGTGGAGATAACTGTCTGAGAAGCTGCCGTCTCTTTCTTAAAACATGATTTTTTTTGAAAAATAGGCTTATTTTTCACATAAATTGATTAACTACATCGGAACTGTTCTAAAAATAGCTATGACGTCTCGAAATCCAAGCCGAATCTCATATTCTTAAAGTCAGCAGTTAGTAAGTGCTTGGTCGCCAAATCCTCCATTCCAAGAATAAAAGGTACATCGTCTCTGAAAGCAATAGCAGTCCAGACAGAGAGTTCTGGAGACTGGTTCCCATCTGCATCCTGAAGTTTCAGGGTCAACTTGCCCAGCCTCAATTTCAACTCTGGCTTAGGAGACAAAAGCTCCGATGATGCAATGTTTAAATATTTGGAAGTTGAAGTGGGATTATGGTGGGAATATGATTGAAGAAGCAGTTGTGGACAAGAAGGGCAGAATCGTAATCCCAATTCATCTTCGTCATGGACTAGGGTTACGCGAAGGAGCCAGAGTCAAGCTAACACTAGAAGAGGGAAAAATACTTATAACGAAACAGGTGGCCCCTGAAGAATTCATCCACGAAATGGAAGGCTGTGTCAAAGAGGGTTCACCGATCCCTAGAACAGATCCGTTGGAAATGAAGAAAATCTGGGAAAGACAATGATCTATGTGGACGCTAACTATTGGATTTACTGGTTTGACCAACGCCTACCCGAACACAAATACGTCATAGAAACAATGAGAGACGCTATCCATGAGGGTATCGTCCTAAACGTTATAACACTCATAGAAATCGCCCATTATTTTCGCCACTTATCGGAAGAAGACTTTCTAGGAAGACAACGGACGATACAAAATTTAACTACCTTAACATTCGTCAATCTAGATTTAGACTTAGCTGAAGTGGCATTCGAACATCTCGCAAAATACGCTAAAATTGGAATTGGCGGCAGAGACAGCGTAATCCTCGCAACAATGAGGACCACAGAGACCAGAAGAATAGCTACCCACGACGCAGTCTTCAAAAAGATTGAGAACATAGAAGTAATAGACCCCATCCCTCAGATTTTAAGGTGACATACTAGAAGACTTTTCGAATACGCACTAATATTCGGTTGAAAACTGGTCATCAGAAAACGCGAGTGTTCGCTCACTTGAGGGAGATACCTCCGTATTGTTTTTAGACTCTCTAAGGTTTTCTCAACCAAGATCATTATTTCTAAATGAACTAGGCAGAAGATCGGTTAGAATATTGCTCTTGTTAAATGCAAGAAGAGAAGCGCATATTAAGTTATATATGCGAGGAGTTCATCTCATTTTTAGGAATGGTGAGTTCTTTGGCGAAGATTAAGGTCGGTTTGATCGGTGTCGGCAACTCCGCTTCGGCGATAGTTCAAGGTGTTCAATATTACAGGGATAAAAAGAACGAAGAAGAATGCATAGGTCTGAAGCATCCATACCTAGGTGGCTACCACCCGAGAGACATAGAGTTCGCCTGCGCCTTCGACATAGCAGTGGGAAAGGTTGGAAAAGACCTAAGCGAAGCAATCTTTGCGCCGTTGAATAATACTTTGAAGTTTGCTGAGGTTCCAGAGTTAGGCGTAGAAGTGCTGAAAGGCCCGGTTCTCGATGGCATAAGCAAATACGCAAAAAAGTTGGTCAAGATCGACAGATCTGCAGAGGTCGATGTCGCTGAAAGCCTAAGAGAAAGCGGAGCCGAAGTGGTTGTAAATCTTCTCCCAAGCGGGTCGCCTAAAGCCTCCAAGTGGTATGCTGACGAAGCCTTGGAAGCCGGATGTGCCTTCGTTAACGCTGCTCCCACAATCATAGCCAGCGATGCCGACTGGAGCCAACGTTTCAAGAAGGCGGGGCTGCCCGTGGTCGGCGACGACTTGATGGATCAGGTTGGCGCGACCTTCCTTCACAAGGTTCTGCTTGAGACCTTGAATGGTAGAGGCGTGAGGGTTTCTGAGACTTATCAGCTTGATGTCGGTGGTGGAACCGAGTCGGCGGATACTATCGAGCGCGCCTATGACGCGAAGCGGATGATTAAAACTAAGTCCGTGGAGTCTGTTTTGCCTTACAAGGCTTCGGTCGTATCCGGCTCAACCGACTTCGTTGAGTTTCTTGGGAACCAACGAGACAGCTACTTCTGGGTTAAGGGGCTATACTTTGGTGGTGTTCCACTACGAGTCGACATAAAGCTCAGCGTTTCTGATGCTCCGAACGCCGGTTCAGTGCTGTTAGATGTTATACGAGGGGTCAAGATCGCTATAGAAAGAAGGGAAGCCGGTCATATTCTTCCAATATCTGCCTATGGCTTCAAACATCCGATGAGGATTCTGCCGCTCCTAGAGGCAGATAAACTCTTTGAAGATTATATTCAGAAGTAGCAGTCCCTCTGCGCTTACTTCTCCGTCTTCTCTCATTCCTTTCTAAACATTTAAAGAAAAAATGAAGGCGTGGATTTTGTGGGATGAAGAATGTTAGAAAATCTTCCGATGAAGCGTCGTTCCAAGCTTTCTGTGGCAGTTCCAGCGTCACTGGTTTCAGACGTACCTCACTTGAGAGAGAAAACTTTCAAAATAGGTTTGATCGGCAGGGCTTTAGCCATATTCCGCATCGATGAGGTTGTCATTTTCCATGATCGGCCCGATAAAGATCAAAGCCGAGAAATCAATCTTATCGCCTCGGTTCTATCTTATATGGAGACTCCTCAATATTTGAGAAAAAATCTCTTCAAGATAAGCCCCGAACTGCGTTATGCGGGCGTTTTGCCGCCGTTAAGAACACCTCATCACCCGCTAAAAAACCGAAAGAAAGAGTTGAAAGTAGGCGAATTCCGGGAAGGCGCAGTGGTCGAGGCTAGTTCCAGAGGAACCTTCGTAGAGATTGGCGTAGAGGAGCCTGTGCTTATTCCCGATGTCCAAGTTCAAGCAAACATGCGCGTAACAGTTAAGATTCTAGAAGGCGGGGAACATCCTAAGGCCACAATGACCAACCCAGATGACATCAAAGTTTACTGGGGCTATATGGTAACAGCCTCAAAGGCTCCGTTCGGGCGCATGGTGAGAGAGAAGCCTTTCGACCTTGTTATAGCGACATCGAGGCGTGGAGAACCCTTCACGAAAGTTGTCAACGATGTTTTAAGGGTTTGGGAAAAATCTAAAAATGTTCTTGTGGCTTTCGGTTCGCCAACTCAGGGGCTTCACGAAATCGTAAGACAGGAAAATCTGAAACTGAGCGACGTCGCTGACTTCGTGGTTAACACGATACCGAATCAGGCCACAGAAACCGTCAGAACTGAAGAAGCTCTATACGCCACATTGGCCGCGTTAAACCTTCTCGCAAAAGAACAGAACGTACGGTCACGCTAGGTGGAAGAGAAATTAACGAAAAAGAGTCATCCATGCAGAGACTTCCAAAGCGGGGAAAAAGACACGACAAGTTTTATCTAATCTAGTAAATTCGTATTAGAACTCTTTGAAGCTATAACTTTTGAGGGCATTCAGATACGTGTAATAGGGAGGTAGGATCTCGCCGACGGATACACGATGGCTACATTATACACGCAAAAATTCATGTAGAGATGTTTATTTTGCTCCTCACAACTGGGACTCTTACTGCGAGAACTTCTACGTTGCCCATTTTTGCAGAGGCATAGAATCGATGAAAAATAAAACTTATTCTACCCTAGAACAATAGGAAGTGTCTAGGGGATAACTATGACTTTTATCGCTCTGTCGAGTTTCTCACCGGCTATCTTCAGTCCTCTATGTATCTCGTCCAGCCTAACCCGATGCGTTATTAAGGGTTTTAATTTCACGACACACCTGGTAGCTAGGTTTATGGCTAGAGGATAGGTATTAGCGTATCTAAGCATGCCTCTATAGTCTATCTCCTTACTCACGACTCTCCTGAGATTCACAGGGATATCAGCGTCAGGTAGTGTACCGACTTGGACAACAACACCGCCTTTACATACCGACTCGATAGCTGTATTCACAACTTTAAGGACACCTGAGGCCTCAATGGCTACATCAACACCGATACCACTTGTTTCACGCATAATAATCTCTAATGGATCTTCCCTGCTAGAGTTAACAGTTACATTAGCACCGAGAGAATTAGCCGCCTCGAGAAGGTATTCAACTATGTCAAATGCTATGACTCTTGAAGCCCCAAAAACTTTAGCAGCCTGTATGCACATAAGTCCAACAGGCCCTGCGCCAAAAATAGCCACAGTTTTTCCAGGTGAAATGCCCGCCCTCCTGGCCGCATGTATCCCAACTGACAGGGGTTCAAGTAGTACGCCATCGTCGAAATCTATGTTTTCCGGGAGCCCATAAACAAAATCTGAGTCGGCTACAACATATTCAGCAAAAGCCCCGTTAAAGTGTGGTGATCCATAGAACCTAATACTATCACAGAGGTTGTACCTACCCTGTTTACAGTACATACAAGTCTTATCTGGAAAGCCTGGCTCAACAGCAACCCTATAACCGACAGAAAGATGTGAAACATCATTTCCAATTTCAGCTACAACACCCGTACACTCATGCCCAAGTATAAGCGGTTTCTTGACTTCGAAAGCTGCTTTTCCAGTCTTGTAGTAGTGTACGTCTGAGCCACATATACCGACAGCTTTAACCCTTATGAGGACCTGTTTAGGCCCGATCTCAGGTATGTCAACATCAACTACCCTTAAGTCCATAGGTTTATAGAGGACAGCAGCCCTCATCTTGCCCTTCATATTGATCATGCAACAAGTCAAATAGACAGTATAAGATTTGATATCTTATGATATAAAGAATTTCTTTGCCGAACGGACACGAGAAAACTCCATAACTTGTCAATCGAGTTTATGATCTCTTGAACCTCTGAGATGACAAGTAAATTATACAGGACTGGTTCTGCCGAGATCATGGCTATACACTCTATACGCTCTTCTCGACATGAGCCGGGGAGAAACAAACCTAACAGGAACCCATGCGTCAATAATGAAAGAAAGATGGTTTATGCCAATAGATCATTGCATTCAGTTGCTGCTCCAAAGTTCAAGTAATATATCAACAATTAACAGTCTACTTCTGGCTTAACCCAATCATGGGAATCATGTTTGGGTCTGGTTCCGATCTTTGTAGAATGGAGAACTTTCGCCAATATGTTCAATTCAATCCTCAAAAGCAAACACTTCCGTCTCTTTGAAAGACCGAATTATCGGCGATCCTGCATCCATGTTTCTAGTTTTTCTCTATTCCTCGCCGGAGGTGTTGGAAAAGGTAAATTCAGGTTGCCTTAACAGGAGATTTCGTCAGACTCTTCCATTGTTAGGTACCTGCTTACCTTGGGCCTCGACTTTAACGCCTGCGATATCTTCCCACATCTTGACCAAACCGCTTGTATTCTCGTCACCCAATCCATAAGCTAGCGCGAGGTCTAAGACTTGTAGGACACTGTTTGCTATGGGAAGTGGCACATTATTCTGTCGTCCCAACTCTCTCACATACGTTAGATCTTTGTGCGCCATCTTCAAGGTAAAAAGTACATCAAAGGCCCTCTTGCAGATCAAAGGTACATATCCCTCAAAGGCTCGGCTGTTCCCGCCGCTGACAAGTATTACGCTGTAAAGCGCATCTAGGTTCACTCCGGCCTTTACGCAAAGAGGCAAGATTTCAGAGATAGCGGCCATGTTTACTAGGAAAAGAAAATTGTTGACAAGTTTCACCGTGTGTCCACTGCCAATGTTTCCTGCATAGAAGATGTTTCTGGCTATGGAACGGAATATATCAAGATGCTTCTCGTAGACTTTCCTCTTCCCACCAATCATTAGATTAAGCTCACCTTTTTCAGCGTGCACAGGCGTGCCAGTCATTGCCGCATCTAACATCTCAATCTTCTTTTCACTCAATTTGGCGGCTATCATCCTAGTGGACGAGGGTAGACTTGTGCTGAGATCAATGACTACGGAGTAGGGTTTGAGATTATACAGAAGCCCATCGTTACCCAAAATAAGCTGCTCCACCTCTTTCGAAGAGGGAACAGTAAGCATTATAACATTTTTTTCTGCTGCTAGTTTTGGAAGAGAATTAGTCACTTTAGCACCAAGTTTCGTCAGCTCATCTAACTCTAGCCCCTGCCTATGCTCGAATATGGCAACCTCATAACCGTTCTTCAAAAGATTTTTTATGATCCCTGAACCCATCCGGCCAGGCCCTATATAACCAATCTTCTTCGTTTGCATAGTAACCTATCTGTTTTTGGTCCCTCTCTACCTCTTAAATATTTCTTCTTGCGATATTGTCAAAGAGCCTAAGAATCATGTAACAAGCTGGCACGCTCATGAACTTTGCGATGGCTATGGTCTTGCATCTTATTGGGAAAAAAGTCTAGGTATTGTCCTAGGAAGTTACGAGCGGACCAGTTAATTTTGCCAGACGATAGAACATGAAGCGCCAACGGCAAGCATAATATCCTTTACAGGCGGAGATTTAGCATGCCAACCAAAGTTCTGCGTAGAAGCTACTAAAGAGTTCAGAGAAGGACTTATAGATCTTCTTTGAGACAAGTGGCTACAGTCTAACACCTAGAAACTTGGACTTACTTAAAGACTCGGATGAGTTCCTTTTGGCTCGATACCAAAGCTTATTATGACAAAGTGCATCGCAAGATTACAGCTTCAAACAAGTGGATTCTAGAACTGCCAACCGAGCTTCTTGAGAGGAAGTTTGCACTTGAAGTTTCATCTCTTTATATTTCAGGTTGGGTTGAAACTGAGCAAAAAGGAGAATAGCAGAGATGCTCGTTCAAGTGGGTTCAGTTTCAGATCGCTAGGCTAACATAATGTTTATAACCTGTTTTTGTTATTGAGAAGGAAGAAGACATGTATATTAAAGGATAAAGAGGTTTTAAGACCCGTGGGCCATAGAAAGAAGCATGCTCCTAAGAGGGGTTCCCTGGCATATCTGCCTAGGGGACGATCTTCGCGTCCATTTGGAAGGGTGCGCTATTGGCCCGAGGTTGAGAAAGGCCCGGTTATGCTGGGCTTTGCCGGCTACAAAGCCGGCATGAGCTATGTCTTCGTTGTTGAGGATAAACCAGGCTCGCCTAACTTTGGGAAGGAAGTTGTCTATCCAGTTACGCTGATAGATGCGCCTCCCCTCTATTTGGGCGCCGTTCGAGCCTACGCCAAGGACAAAAACGGATTGAAAACCCTAACCGAGGTGTGGGCCAGTCCCCTACCGAAAGACTTTGAAAGGATCACAGGAGCGCCCAAGGAACCGAAACCAGAAGAGAGCCTCATGAAGATTGAGGAAAGTCTCGACAAAATCGTTGAGTTCCGAGTCTTAATGGCAACTCAGCCTAGGTTAGCAGGCATCTCAAGGAAGAAGCCGGAGCTCATGGAGATCAAGATCGGCGGCGGCACGATCAAAGAACAGTTTGAGTACGTTAAGGGCCTCCTCGGCAAAACTGTCTCCGTTGAGGAAGTCTTCAAAGAAGGCCAGCTGGTGGATGTTATTTCAGTAACAAAAGGGAAAGGTTTCCAAGGACCAGTCAAAAGATGGGGTGTTAGAATCCTCCAAGACAAAGGACGCAAAACTAAACGAGGCGTTGCCACGTTGGGGCCGTGGGGGCCAAGCAGAGTCCTGTACACGGTTCCTAGAGCCGGCCAGATGGGATATCACCAAAGAACTGAGTTTAACAAACGCATCTTAAAAGTTGGCGAAGACGGAA
>Ga0315312_1002635_pt1 | contig 12241 bp, 9 predicted proteins | sample TDP7_MG_FD_203629 | JGI IMG/M metagenome (GOLD analysis project Ga0315312, IMG submission 203629) | Freshwater sediment microbial communities from Lake Towuti, South Sulawesi, Indonesia - TDP7 | ecosystem: Environmental > Aquatic > Freshwater > Lake > Sediment | place: Indonesia: South Sulawesi... | reverse complement strand
GGATTTTTGTCATTTGGATTTGTTTCGGATTTCGATATTCGGATTTCGGATTCGGCGACCAGACATAACTATTTTGGTGACAATATCTTACAAGCGTTGGGCGGCGATAGGTTGCGCTGTAGAGTTAGACGTTGACCTAAAATATAATGAAGCCGACGTCCTTTAGCGAAAGCAGAACATATGGTTTCTCAAGATAAAGCCATAATTCAAGAAACTATACATCACATAGACAGGAAAACAACGCCTTCAATCTGGTCGTTAAGTTATCTTTCTTTGATTTTTTGCACTGGGATTGCCGCTGTCCTTGTATTTTTTTACCTTTATATCATCAAGCCTTATGTGCTTTTCCCTGCGGATATTCTTATGTGGGGGGAAACGGATTTTGTGGGCAATATCATCAAAATTCAAAATGGCTGCACCATCTATACACATCCTGAAGACAGCAATTCAGGGATTTACACCCCTGGAGCTCCACTGCTGACGTACTTGATATCTTGGATTCTCGGAAAAACTTCCTCTATTGCTACCTTAAGAATAATCCAACTTGGCTACGTCATATGCACGGCCATTCTTGCCACTTTGTGCCTAAAGATACTATACAAGATATCGTTTCCGGATTGTCTAATTCCCTTTCCTAAAACATGGATGTCCTTTTCCTTCCTGGTCTTTTTTCTCACTGCCACTTCGCCTCGAATTAACGCTTTTTCACACTGCCTCCATCCTGATGCTTTAGCCCTCCTCATTTCCATGTTCTGTTTTTGGACAATGCTGCGGTACTTAAAGTCACCCGGGTGGGGAAATCTTGTTTTAATGGCCGTATGCCCTGCTTTAGGATACTTCGTAAAGCAGTTTTTGATAGGTTGGTCGGCAGTTATGTTTGTATTTCTGCTTCTATACAATCCGAGGGATGCCAAACGTCTTGTTTTCTTCGCTGTCACTACGGTCACTTTCCTTGGAATTGCCATCGGTATCTGTTATATACTCTGGGGCGATAACTTTATATTCTGGACATTCGAAGTCATGGGCGGCCGTGGCACAGCAGCTATTTTACCTTCGTCTTATCGTATTTCTCTCGTTCGTAGTCTTGACCACATAGTTCGGGCCTGGATGGAACTGCTCATTGGCTTTATAGGAGGATGCATAGTCCTTCGAAAAAACAACATCCAAAAGTTGGGCCCTCTATGGGTAGCCTGGATTCTGCTCATTGCCAGTGAAGCTTTTTCAAGCGGCGCTGGTTGGTCCGTTCTATATCATTTTGGTCCTGGCGTGTTAATCGGGGCAATCTGGCTTTTTGATGCTCTCATCCACTTTTGGCCGTATAGCAAAGAGTCCCCGGAATGGTCCTTTCCAGTTTGTTCATACTGGACTCGACCAATTGTCGCGGCCATTTGGATTCTTACCCTGTTTGTCGCGCTCCATATTGTTCCTACTGCAGACCGAGACGAAGGCCGTTATTATAGAAGGCGACCTCCAGCAGACGCTTATCGCTATATTTCAGATATTGAGAAAGAATTCAAAGGACTCCCTATCCAAAAGGTCTTATTGGATATCGGCAATTGGATCTATTTGAGGCAATCTTATCTTGCCAAAGACAGGGCTGTTTCTCTTGCAGATCAGCCTCCAAGCGGTATTTATAGGAACTTGGACGTATTTGTTGATCGTGTCCAACAAAAGACCTACAAAAAAATTCTGCTCAGGGATTTTCACTCCCCCTTCTTTCTTTATGACTATATCCATTGGGAAAAACCTTCCGGTGTAAGGAAAACGCTTCTTGAGTATTATCAGGAAGTTCGTATCATTCCTGGAATCGAAGGGGACACTTTACACAGACCAGGTATTTGGCATTCTGGCCCCGTATCAGTTTTCGTTCCAAAATAGGAAGAAAGAGTAACAGAGTCAGGGATGACATGAAATATTGTTTGCACATTCTCATCGGCATTGAAGAAGGCCCTTCAATCTGGTCGAAGGATAACTTCCTTTGACTTGGGGGAAGAGAGAAACCAATGAAACGAAGCCAAGAAAAATCTGAGTTCACGGAGAAGGACGAACAACGGAATGCCCGACAATATCTTAGACCGGGTGTTACTGCTGTTATTCCAGCCAAAAATGAAGAGCAGAGTATAGGAGAAGTAATAACCAAAGCTAAATCATTCTGCGACGAAATCATAGTGGTGGATGGAAGTTCTACAGACAACACGGTGCAAATCGCAGAAAACCTTTCGGTTAGAATTGTAAGAGATAATGGAAAAGGCAAGGGTGATGCTATCCGGGTAGGGGCTGCGGCAGCAAGCCACGAGATCACGGTTTTTTTGGATGCCGACCACTCTCATGATCCAGCAGATATTCCTCGACTTGTAGAGCCTATCAAATCAGGAAAGGCTGACCTTGTTATAGGATCTCGAGGGAAAGGAGGAAGTGATGAACTTCATGGTGACGTAGAAAAGCTGCTTCGGATGGTGGGGTCGGACCTTATACTTATCGGGATAAATTTGAGATGGAAACAGAACCTTACAGACAGCCAGAATGGATTTCGTGCCATTCGGACAGAAGTAATTCAATCTCTTGGATTAACGGAAAACATTACAACAATTGAACAGGAAATGACAATGAAATGCCTTAAGAAAGGATATATCGTCACTGAAGTCCCAACTCATGAATACGAAAGAAAATATGGTCAATCAAGTATTAAATTGAGAAAGGTTTGGTTTCGCTATATTTATAGCTTTATTAAGAACCTATTCTAAACGCTATTCCTGCAACCTGAAATTTATCAGATGATATCGGAAATTCACACAATTGAGTAATTGACATTTTAAAACTCTTGAGATTTAAATTTAGGTTCCTTTGTGGAATATAGTTTTAAGATGATTTCCACGACTTTTCTAAAACAGATGTAGCATAAGACGGTAAATTCATCTACTTATGGTATAGCCTAAAAATCCTGACAAATGCTTTTGCTATTACATTTGAATCAATTTAAAATCGGATATGATGAAAACCTTTAGCGGTTGCTGTACTTTCCACAACTGTAGTTCTTACCTCTGAATAGCTACTGCAAAATTCGGCTATTTAACAACAGGTTTACCCCAATATAAAGAAGATATGATGAGAGCCTATTTAAACCTTTTAAAGAATATCCTGAGCTCAAATTTCATCAGGCTTTCATTCCCCTATAAACTCACCTTCGCAATTACTTATAAGTGTAACTATAGGTGTAAAACATGTAACATTTGGCAACGTAAACCTAAGAATGAAATTACATTTGATGAGATCACGGAATTCTTCCGAAGGTCGAATAAATTTAACTGGATTGATTTTACCGGTGGTGAGGTGTGGCTGAGGAAAGACTTTGTACAAATCATTGAGGTTGCCCTCAAGTACTGTCGAAATCTAATAATGCTCCATTTCCCTACGAATGGTTATATGACCGATCTGATTGTGCGCGGCGTTGAATCTATAGTAAAAATGAATCCCAGAAAATTGATTATTAGTGTTAGTGTAGATGGCGATGAAAAGGCAAATGATTTTGTACGAGGAATTAAAGGAGGCTGGCGTCGTCAAATTGAAACCTATAAGAGACTTCACACTATCCCCGGTGTTCAGGTTTTTTTGGGAATGACCCTCTCAATCTATAATATGGATCAATATAATAAATCCTTTGCTGCTGCGAAGGAAGAATGCCCGTGGTTGACACCAAATGATTTTCACTTGAATATTGCACATAAGTCTTCTCATTATTACGGGAATGAAGATAATTCTATTCTGCCAAAAGATGTAACTCAGCTTATCAATCAAATGATCGAATATGGAAGACTTCGGAATAAAGTATATAATCCAATAAGTTACATCGAAAGGCAATATTTAAGGCATGTAAAAAAATATCTTACTGCTAATTTGACTCCAATGCGTTGTCATGCCTTGTATTCATCGTGCTTTGTGGATCCATATGGTGATGTATATCCATGTGCAATGTATAGTACTAAAGTGGCCGGTCTCCGCGAATACAAATTCGATCTTCAGTCCATTTGGAACAATCCTCATGCTATTCGGCTGCAACATGATATCTGGAAATATAAATGCCCACAATGCTGGACTCCATGCGAAGCTTATCAGAGCATTTTAGGCAATCTTTTATGTCACAGATATACATAGTTAAATCAAATAGTATTACAGAACATATTGATAATAAAATTCAATTAATGACTTCTTATGTGATTCTATGCAAAATAAAATTATTTTAAATTTTTTAAAAATTTCCCTTTTTATTTTTGGAATATCTTTCTTTGTTTGGGCGTTTTCCGACTCCCAATTTCGAGATGTTGAGGGATTTCCTAAGGGAGAATTTTGTCTTCCAATTTCTATAGGTATAGCCTTGATCTTGTTAGGATGTGGTGTGGCAGGACGTTTTAGAAAATCTACGTTCTGGTTTGTGTTAGCTCTTATAGGGCAGGCTGTCACGTTGCAGTTAATTGAAGCAGGGCCATACGTAAGATACCAGCACTATAAGCCTTTTAATCGACTACTAATACAGACCCATCCATTTCTTTTGATATACCTCGCGGCACAAACGGCATTGGTGGTCGCCGGTTTAAAAAATCGTTGGCCAACCATTCGAGGCTGGATTGGTTGTAATTTCAAGTTTTGGCAGCTTTTGGGTATCGGTGTTGTCTTTTTCATTTCCAGCGCGACAGTGTCACAGGAAATATCCAGATATGCCTTAGAGCTCATTTTTGCCACCTTTGTGCAGGCCGTGAATCTGGGAAATATTATTCTGATGGTATGGGCTCTTCCTGAAGAGGTGTTGATTTCATGGAGGCAAAGATTCGGCAGATTTTTCAGTCAACCCGAGAAGGAGCGTACAAGAAAAATTGCATACGTAGACCGCTTTGCTATGTTGGCCGCCGGCTGGGTAACAGTTTTCTCATCTGTTCTTTGCCTTCTTTCATACCAATGCTGTCCTCATATACCTGATGAAGTCATGTATTTATATCAAGCACGATATCTGGCAAATGGATCGCTAACAGTTCCTGCTCCTGCTGTTCCTAAGGCTTTCAGCTTTTATATGATTCCTTTCGAATCGCATAGATGGTATTCCATTTTCCCCCCTGGATGGCCTTTAGTCCTGGCACTCGGCGTTCTTCTTGGAGTCCCCTGGCTTGTCAACCCTGTCCTGGCAGGATTGAACATATTACTTTGCTACATTTTTATCCGGGAAATTGCCGATCATTCGAAGGCACGCGTTGCAGTGTTCTTATTATGCGTTTCACCATGGTACATATTTATGGCCATGAACTTCATGAGCCATACATTCACCCTCACCTGTGCTTTAATTGCGGCGTTGGGCATAGCCAGAGCCCGAAGGACTGGCAAAGCGATTTGGGGATGGTTGGGTGGTGTAGCAACTGGCATGGTGAGTTTAATCAGGCCGCTGGATGGCGTTATCGTGGCAGGACTGCTTGGACTTTGGGCAATTGGCGTTGGTGGCCGAAGACTAAAATTCTCTCCCATTATTGCGTTTGTTCTTGGTGCAGCTTTGATGGGCGGGCTTGTTCTGCCCTATAACAAGCATATCACTGGCAATCCAACCGTTTCTCCACTTACAGCCTATTATGAGAAATACTTTGGGCATAAGTCAAATGCGCTCGGCTTTGGTCCGGAACGGGGGCTGGGCTGGGCGATTGATCCCTTTCCAGGACATAGGCCACTCGATGCATTGGTCAATGCCAATCTCAATATTTTTTCAATTAATATTGAATTGTTTGGCTGGAGCACGGGTTCTCTGCTGCTGATTGCGCTTTTATTGTTTTCTAAAAACAAGCGAAAAGGTGACTATTTAATGTTCATCATAATCTTCGTTATCGCGGCAACTTTCAGCCTTTATTGGTTTAGTGGTGGACCAGATTTTGGAGCGCGATACTGGTATTTGATGATTATTCCTCTTATAGGTCTTACTGTTAGAGGTATTCAGATGTTACAGGAGAAATTTGAGATCGGAGCATCTGGCTCACCCCTTAACTCCACACGGGTGACAGTGGCAATACTTTCTTTGAGTCTTATTTCTGTTTTTAATTTTTTTCCATGGCGAGCAATAGACAAATATCACCATTATCGTAGCATGCGTCCGGATATCCGAGAGCTTGCCAAGAAATATGATTTTGGGAAAAGTTTGGTCTTAATACGGGGAAACTATTCAGATTATCAGTCAGCTTGGTCGTATAATCCTGTAAATTTCAAGGCAAATGCACCCATCTATGCTTGGGACAGAAATAGGGACATTAGGGATCGATTACTCGATGCATATCCAGACCGACCCATATGGGTTATAAATGGTTCTTCTGTGACAAATGCCGAATTTAGAGTACTTGAAGGACCACTATCAGCCAAGGAATTATTGGCAGGGCGACAGACGACGGGCTATCATCTATCCTTCTCGACTTACATAGGGGGAAGCAATTGGGAGCACGCTCGTGATGTTTTTGCTGACGCTCAGGGCAATGTTTACATAACAGGTGGCACTGCCTCACCAGATTTTCCAACAACGCCCGGGGCATACGATAGGACATATAATACAGGCGGCAGCCAAATAGGCAGTGCGGGAAACTGCGACGCATTTGTATGCAAGTTTGACTCAAACGGCAGTCTCATTTGGTCTACATATTTGGGTGGCCCGAACTACGATCGGGGTTATGGTATTGAGGTGGATACTCAGGGTTATGTGTATATAGCAGGACGTGCAGGCCCTGGTTTTCCTGTCACTTCTGGTGCCTTTCAGACAAATTTTCAGGGTGTTGATGCCGGCATTTACGGCATGCAGAATGGTTTTGTAGCAAAACTTTCTCCTGATGGCTCGCAACTAATCTGGGCCAGTTATGTTGGTGTCTCGTCTTTATGTCGGGATTTGGCCGTTGATGCTAGTGGGAATGTCTATACCCATCTATCCTACGATGGAACCGGGGGCAGTTTACCCTCTGCCTGGTTTGCGAACGCTTATCAGAGCGCCCGGAAAGGCGGGATGGAGAATGGGGCAATCAAGATTTCCAGCGACGGTTCCCAGGTGCTCTGGGCCACCTGGCTGGGCGGAACCGGAGACGATGTGAAAGAAGCTTCGATCCGGGTAGATGCCAGCGGTTATGTCTATCTTGCGTTCTGTACGCGTTCAACCGACATTCCTACCACTGCAGGAGCTCATGATCAGACCTACAATGGTGGTGTTGATTTCTACGTTGCAAAGTTAACTCCTGATGGTTCAGGACTGGTCTATGGTACCTATATTGGAGATGCAGGCGATAACTGGAATAATACTCACAATCTTGCTGTTGACAACCAAGGTAATGCATATATCTCCGTCTGTGCTACTGGTTCGAGCTTTCCTACGACCTCGGGTGCGTTTCAAACGACAATAAGTGGGGGTATTGACTGGGGAGTCGCCAAATTTTCTCCCACCGGTTCACTTATATCAAGTACCTTAATCGGTGGAAATAGCTATGATAATCCTGATGGTATGTATGTGGATAATTATGGGAATGTCTACATAAGTGGGGCAACCGATTCAAGTGATTTCCCAATCACGAGTGATGCGTTCCAGTCAAACAATAATGGCGGTAGTGATGCTGTTCTGGTGATACTATCAGCAGACTTCACAAAGCTCCTTTATTCGACGTATATGGGTGGCAGCGCAAATGATAATGGCCGTTCAGGATTCATGGACGTGGAGGGGAAAAGTTTTTATATTACGGGGTCGACCAATGGCAGTGGGTGGCCGGTAAAGAATGCGTACCAGGATAGCTTTGCCGGAGCGCTTGATTGCATTCTAGCTAAGTTTAACATAAGCGAACCTGCTTTGCCTACTGTAGGTTTCAGCTCGCTTAGCTCAGGTAGCTCTGAAGGCGTTAGTCCGGTGGCATTAGCCGTTGAGCTTTCTGCGGCCTCTGGTCAGGCTGTGACGGTCGATTACTCAGTGGCAGGAGGAACAGCTACCGGAGGTGGTGTGGATTTCACGTTTGCTTCTGGAACATTGACGTTCTCACCTGGGGATACAACGGAGACTATCGCAATAGCGATTATGGATGATTCATCGGAAGAGCAGTACGAGACAATTGTCGTTACACTAAGTAATCCTGTGAACGCTACGTTGGGAACAAACTTAAGTCACACTTACACGATAATTGATAACGATGGAGCACCTCCAGAAACCTCGGGGCATATACCGGAACCGAATTCGATTCAGGCTGCGAGAGATACGATCATCCAGTTGCACATTACCGATGATGACTCAGGGGTTGCATACAGTGGTGGCACAGTCACGATTCAGGTTGAGGGTGACCTTATTTATGATGGTGCTAATGAGAGCCCAGAAGGCGTGTATGATTCCACAGGAAAGAGCCAGGCTGTCAAAGGCGTGTGCAGGCGTAGCGGAACACCAGCGGACTACACGTTTGTTTTTCAGCCATCGACTTTGTTTGACTATGAACAGAAGGTTGATGTTGCAGTAAGTGCGACAGATAAAGCCGGCAACAGCATGATACGGACTTACTATTTCTATACTGTAATGCGGAAATTCGGAAAAAATGTCAAGGTTAATTCAGATACTGTCGCGCTTTTCCAAGATCACCCCGCCACGGCTACCGATTCGGCAGGAAGTATATGGGTTGTATGGGATCAGACAACTGCTGCTGGTGATACTGATATTTATATAGGGAAGCTGCAGGCAGACAGCAGCAGCCTTGCGGGCTGAGGTCCCCAACCTGGACAACTGCATCAGCAAAGAAAAACCAAAACAACCACAGATTACGCAGATTCCGCGGAACAAAAAAGAATCAAAAATCTGTGAAATCTGTGGAATCTGTGGTTACGAACCTCCTGGCGGGCTAACTACCAATGGAATCCTTCTATTGCAATCAGCAACGATGATACTATCTACGTGGTCTGGCAGGGCGACGGCCCGAGCGGCAAATGGGATATATTCGTCTCTACGTCGGTAGATGTGACAAACTGGTCCAGCCCTGTTAAGGTCAATGAAAGCGACCCGAATAATGAGAGCGACCAAATATCCCCCGCAATCGTCATTGATGGAACCGGTAAGGCGTACGTTGTCTGGGAGGATGACCAGGCTGGAAATAAAGATATCTGGGTGGCTACTTCAGCTAGCGAGGCTAATGGAATCACTTGGTCTTCGACGCCCATAACGGTTGACCAATACAACCAAACTGGGCCCGCGATCGCGATAGACTCGTCGAATATCGCGTATGTGGTTTGGACCGATGGGAGAAGTGGCTCCGACACAGATATCTTTGGGGCTGATTCTGCTACAGGGCCGTGGAGTAATGTTGGCATAGTAATAAGTGATAGCAATCAAGTCCAGTTATTACAGGTGAATCCTCCGGTACTGGGTTGCACTTGCTGTGGGTCGATGATGACAGCGGCAACGCGGACATATTTTATGGAGCTACTCCCGACGGATTTGCCACAACACCGCTTGCTGGGGCGAGCATTGTAGATGAAACGGATACCATCCAGGCGGCTCCGAGCATTGCGGTCAGTGGCACCGGTAGTAGTGAAAGAGCATTTGCGTCTTGGCAAGACGGCCGAAATGTGGTCAGCAACAATGGTGACATAGATATCTATTTCGCCGAAAAAGGTTCTGATTTTGGAACCAACATACTTGTTAATGATGATACGGGAGCAAACGCGCAGACATACCCTGTCATTGGCATCGATAAAAACGGATGCCCATATATCGCGTGGGTGGATAACAGGAGCGCGAATAGAGATATTTATTATGCGGGCGCAACCACGATTGGGCCGCCTCTGCCCACTACGACTACGAGAGTTGGAGGAAAGACGAGAGTCGAACTAAATGGGACAACTCCCGGATATGCTGATGACGCAACTGACGTACTTGTTGAAATACCGGCGGGAGCGACGGCCAGCGAGGTAACTGTGACGATTTCCGAGGTACGGAACTTGCCCGAACTGCCACCCGGGGCGTTCGGAATATACTATGATTTTGGTCCGAGCGGATTACAGCTCACTGCGCCGGCGACGATAACCATTCCGCATGCCGCTGGCAACTGTCCCAGGTCGCCAATTTATCAGGTCTATTGGTACAACACACAGATCGGTGCATGGAGCACTGCTGGCGTAAGCAATGTTAAGCACCTGGACGAAATGGCTCCCAACATGGCTGCCGGATTGCACGCTGTGCAATTTGATATTACGCACTTCACTACCTTCGGTGCCAGTGCTGGCGCTGCTAGTGGTGGTGGAGGCGGCGGGGGTTGTGCGCTGGCTACCAGAGGGGAGGGCAGTATTGTCGAGTTTCTCTTGCCTTATTTAGGCCTTGCTACAGTCCTGATGATATTGAAATTATACAGCACACAAGGGGGCGGAGCACACATCACAAGAAGCGAATATTAGGAGGTGGTCTTATTCACAACGTCCGCCCGTGGGCGCCCGGCCACAGGTTGAATCTAGGTGACAATTGGGACGACCTCCGGGGTGATAAATCCGTGTCCTTAGAGCGTGTGTAAAAAGTGTCCATTTTGATAGTATTCTGTCAAGATTGTTGATGTAGGTAGTGACATATGCCAATACTCCATAGTGACATGGCACATTTGAATCGATTAAGGAGAATCGGCTATGGACCAGTACGTTGTAGAATTGACAAGGCAAGAATGGAAGGAATTGTCCGAATTGGCATCCAAAGGCAAAGCGGCCACTGGGAAGATTACTCATGCCCAGGTCCTGCTTCGGTCGGACAGCTCTGCCGATGGCCCGTCATGGACGGATAAACAGATATCCGAAGCGCTGGGTGTTCACACCAACACGATTCATGGCATTCGGCGGCACTTTGTGGAGCACAGACTGGGGGGGCTTTAGACCGAAAGAAGCAGGATCGTCCGTCTCGCCAACGCCTTGTGGATGGCAACTTGGAGGCTCATGTGACCGCCTTGCGTTGCGGCGACCCACCTGAGGGGGCTGAGCCAGGTCGTTCACAGCGGTACGATGTGGAATATCATCTCCGTGGGATAGCTAACGTTTTCATGTTCACCGAACCTCTTGGTGGCTGGCGCCGCGCCAGCGCCACCAGACATCGCAAGAAGCTAGACTGGGCCGAGCAGATTCGGATTCTTTTGGAGCAGGATTATCCTGATGCAGAGGTGGTTGTCTTGGTTATGGATAATCTGAATACACATAACGTAGTTCGCTCTATGAGGCTTTTTTGCCCCGGCTCAGGCAAGAGCGCTAGCCCAGCGGTTGGAAATTTATTATACCCCCAAACATGGTAGTTGGCTGAATGTTGCTGAGATCGAATCAAGCGTGTTGAGCCGACAGAGTCTGGATTGCAGGATTAAGAGCATGCAGCTACTGGAGAGAGAATGTGGCGTCAATGGGCACGTTAAAACCAGCCTGGAATGTGCGAAGAAATGGATTACAGAAAGGTGTCGATTGGCAGTTTACAACAGACGATGCCAGAATCAAACTGAGACGGCTCTACCTACAAGTACAATCTTGACAGAGTACAAGGTAACCGTTGAAGGGCCAGCCCTTTTTGTTTTTCCGCCACATGGGTCGAAATATAGGACGCTCACAACTCGCCAAGTTTGCTTTTCGCCTTGTTTTTTGCAGTTAAAGTTAAGGTAAGCGTTCAGGCAGATTTGGCTAAATGGTCTATGGTGTTTATTAACGATGGAGCAGCGATGCCATCCAAATGACAACGACATGCTTCACGCAAATATTCAATAACGCTTTGGCCCTGCAAACGACAGGTAGCACACGCCGTCAGTATCCGTTCTACATAACGCGCCCCACGCTCGCTCTGCGTGCCAAAGCTGCTCTTACGCCACAATACGCCCTGGCGAACAATACGCTCAGCAATATTGTTAGTCGGCTCTACGCTTTGATCGTACACAAACGTCCAAAGATGCTCCCGATGCTTGATAATCCTGCGGCATTTGCGGGACAATGTACCCTCGCCAGAAGCTCCTTGTTCAAGAAGCTCTTGCACACACTTCATCAGAGGCATCATTCTTTTTTGAAATGTCCTCCATTGCAACGTCCCATCACGAACCCGCCTTCGCAGCTTCAATATCTTCCTGGCCAGACCGTAAAGTTCCTGGCCTATCACTCCAATCGCACCTTTGGCCTCACTGATGGCCTTGAAATCCCGCTTCAAATGCTCCCAGCATATCTGGCGAGGGCCACAATAGAAGTTATACCCGCCCCAGCGGTCACTGACCAG
>Ga0315312_1002634_pt1 | contig 12243 bp, 10 predicted proteins | sample TDP7_MG_FD_203629 | JGI IMG/M metagenome (GOLD analysis project Ga0315312, IMG submission 203629) | Freshwater sediment microbial communities from Lake Towuti, South Sulawesi, Indonesia - TDP7 | ecosystem: Environmental > Aquatic > Freshwater > Lake > Sediment | place: Indonesia: South Sulawesi... | reverse complement strand
CAGTGGAGCGGGACCTGCAGTGAACTCAAGAAGGACGAAGAGCTAAAAAGAAAATATCTGGCAGTCTGAAATAGGATGGTCAGGATGAGCATCTACGATCAAAAACCCTGGCTAAAAAACTACCCACCCTGGATTTCGGCAAATTATGAGGTTCCGCAAGAAACCCTGGTCCAAATCCTTGAGCGAGTGGCCTCCCGGCGGGGTTCTCAACCAGCCATTTATTACTTTAATCGTTCGATCTCTTATGCCCAGGTGGATCAGTGGTCGGATAACTTAGCTGTCGCTCTGCGAGATTTAGGCCTGCGGAAAGGGGAACGGGTAGTTTTTTACATGCAAAACATCCCCCAATTCGTAATCGCTCAGTATGCCGTCTGGAAGGCGGGGGGAATCGTTGTCCCGCTAAACCCCATGTTCAAAGAGAAGGAATTGGAATATTATTTTCGCGATTCCGGGGCAAAAATGCTCATTACCCTGGGCTCCACTTATGAAGCAGTGGCTAAGAACGTTGTGGAACATCTAAACATCGGGCCGGTGATCACCACTTCAGGTCTTGATTTTTTCCCCCCAGCCGAACCTGTGCCCAAAGTCTTGCAGGATGAGATAAGTAAAAAATTTCCCGGAACTATTGATTTCTTGGACCTTCTCAGAAAATATGAAAAGCGGAAGCCCTTGCCCGTGGAGCTTTCAGCCCGAGAAGCAGCCTATTTCACCTATACTTCCGGCACGACCGGTCCACCAAAAGGAGCAATGAACACTCACGAAAATATAGTCTTTAATGCCATGCTATATACCGTCTTCCTCAAACTTGATTTCCCAGATGTCGTTTTAGGTGTGGCCCCACTCTTTCACGTTACTGGCCAGGTGGCCCACCTGGCCTGCGCAGCTTATGCCGGGATCCCAGTCGTCCTTTTCTTCCGCTTTGATCCTGAGGAGGCTCTTAAGCTCATCGAACGCTGGAAGGCTACGATGACTGTGGGGTCCATAACGGTGTTCATTTCCCTGATGAACCACCCAGACATTAAAAAACGTGACTTCTCTACCATGAAGAAAGTTTTCAGCGGGGGCGCCCCGGTTTCCCCGGCCATCGTAGAGAATTTTGAAAAAACTTGTGGAGCTTACATCCACAACATTTATGGACTGACAGAAACCACCTCTCCTTCCCATTTGACGCCCCTGGGAACACGCTTACCGGTCGACCCTATCACTGGTGCCCTTTCCGTCGGTCTTCCAGCCCCAAATACGATCGCCAAAATTGTGGACTTGGAGAAAGGAGAGGAAGAACTTCCCCCGGGAGAGGTAGGAGAAATCGTCATCAAAGGGCCAATGGTTGTTCCCGGCTATTGGAACAAGCCTGAAGAGACGGCCCACGCCATCCGCGACGGGTGGCTTTATACAGGGGACGTGGGCAAAATGGATGAGGATGGATGGTTTTATATAGTGGATCGGAAAAAAGACCTGATAAATGTCTCTGGTTACAAGGTCTGGCCCCGGGACGTGGAGGATGTACTCTACCAGCACCCGGCTGTAAAAGAGGCGGCGGTTATTGGAGTCCCCGACCCCTACCGGGGCGAAACGGTGAAGGCCTTCGTGGCCCTCAAAGAAGATTTCCAGGACAGGGTTACTGCTGAAGAATTGAGCGACTTCTGCAAGAAGCGCATGGCCGCCTACAAATATCCGCGGATCGTGGAGATTGTCCCGGAGATTCCCAAGACGGTGACCGGGAAATTTCTGCGCCGGGCACTCCGGGAAGAAGAAAAAGCCAAGTCAAAGAAATAAAGACTCAATCCCAACCGGGCAAAGACCAAATTCCCCAGATGATTCCATAAAATCAGGGAGGAATAAATCTTTAGGAGGAGAAGATGGCTTTAAAATCCGGTTCCGAATACTTTGAAAGGGTGAGAAAACTTAAGCCCAATGTCTACATCGGCGGAACAGCGGTTTATCGCGATACCCCTGAACTCACCACCGCCCTCAATGTCACCAAATCAACTTTTGATGCCGCCTTTCAACCGGAATATCGGGACCTCGTAGTCACCAGGTCTCATCTCACCGGGGAGGAGATCAACCGCTTTAACCATGTGCATCGCAGTCCAGAAGACCTTCTGAAAAAGCAGGAGATGATCAGGGTATTGGCACCCCGCACTGGATCCTGCATTCAGCGATGCATGTCCAACGATGTGCTTAATGCCTTGGGGATTGTCACGAAAGAAATTGATGAGGCCAGAGGGACGGATTATCATGGCCGTTTCCTTAAATACCTGGAATACTATCAAAGAGAAGACCTGATGGCGGGAGGAGCCCAAACCGATGCCAAAGGAGACCGCAGCAAACGCCCCCATCAGCAGGTTGACCCTGATTTGTATCTCCGTATCGTCGAAAAGAAAAGGGAGGGGATCGTGGTGCGGGGTGCCAAACTTCACAATACGAGTGCCTCTTATTCAGACGAGCTCTTAGTCATTCCCACTCGGGCCCTTACGGCGGAAGACAAGGACTGGGCTGTAGCCTTCGCGATCCCAGCGGACACAGAGGGAGTGAAGCTGATTACTCGAGTAACCTCTACCCGTTCCCGGATGGAATGTAAAGCTCCCTACAATGAGGTGGGGGGCTGGGCAGATAGCTTCACCATCTTCGATAATGTCTTTGTGCCCTGGGAGAGGGTTTTTCTATGTGGCGAATGGGAATTTGCTGGCCGGCTGGCACTGCTGTTCGCCAATTACCATCGGCACAGTTATACAGGATGCAAGCCAGGAGTAACTGACATAGTCATGGGCGCCTGTGCCTTGCTGGCCGAATACCATGGGGTCGCCAATGCCACTCACATAAGGGATGAAATTGCTGAACTGATGGTGCTGGCGGAATTGCTTTATGCCGCCGGCATTGCCGCCAGCATCAAGGCGCACCCCACTTCTTCTGGAATTTACGAGCCGGCGTTTATTTATTCCAATGCTGGCCGGTATCTGGCCGGGAAAAATGTCTATCATGAATATGATACCCTTTGCGCGATCGCTGGAGGCTTACCCGCGACGTTGCCAGCGGAAGCAGACTGGTTGAATCCGGAAACGAAGAAGTTCCTGGAAAAGTATATCATGAGGAATCCTAAGATCTCGGCGGAAAAACAACATCGCCTTTTCCGTTTTATCTCAGATTTTTCCTGCTCGGCTGTCGGAGGAGTTTGTCAGTATGCTGGCGTACATGGAGGCGGCTCCCCCGTCATGGAGCTAATTGGAATCCGCAGCCAATATGACCTGGAATCAAAAAAAAGGTTGGTAAAATATTTAGCCGGCATTGAGGATTAAAAAAGAAAATCTGGATATCTTAATGGCCTACGCAAGTTTTATTATGGCGGGCCTGCCGGATTCCCACATAGGGAAAAAAGAATATGGAAAGAAGAACGCTCCAAGGAATTAGAGTCTTAGACGTAACGCTCGTTTATGCCGGTCCTTTTTGCGGGCTGCTTCTGGCTGACCTGGGGGCAGAAGTGATTAAGATTGAGCGTCCGGGTGGAGAGGTGGGTCGTTCTCTTCCTCCTTTGCACAAGGTGGAGATTGGGGGACCCCAGCGGGAGAATCTCAGCGGTTATTTCATGTCATTCAATCGTAATAAATTGGGATTGACTTTGAACCTCAAGCATCCTAAGGGTATTGAAATTTTTAAAGAGCTGGTAAGAATTTCAGATGTGGTGCTGGAAAATTACGCTCCCGGAGTGATGAAAAACCTGGGGATCGACTACCCCGTGCTGAAAGAAGTGAACCCTAAAATTATCATGGCCTCAATCAGTGGTTTTGGGCAAAAGGGCCCTAATTCCCGAAAAGTATCTTTCGATATTGTGGCCCAAGCCATGGGAGGTCTCATGAGTCTCACCGGTTACCCTCAAGGACCCCCGACAAAGACCGGAACATCCTTGGGGGATTGCGTAGCCAGCCTCTACGCCGCATTGGGAATTGTGGCCTCTCTTTATCACCGAGAAGCAACGGGTAGGGGTCAATATATAGATGTCTCTCAACAAGAAAGTATCGCCTCCATCTTGGAGGCAGCGGTCGTCCGATACACGATGGAGGGGAAAGTGCTGACCAGGATAGGGAGCAATAATCCGAATGCTTCCCCCTACGGATGTTTCGAGTGTAAAGACGGTTATTTTATCACTGGGGTAGTGGGTGAGGAACAATGGGAGAGGTTCTGCCAGGCACTGGGGGTGCAGGAGTGGAGGCGGGATCCACGGTACCGGACGAATGTCGACCGGTTAGACCATGTCTTCGAGATCCAAAAGGACATCGAAAGCTGGGCCAAAGATTACACTGTAGAGGAGATTATCCAAAAACTGGAAAGGCACCGAATCCCTTGCTCCCGCATTCAAGACATTGCCGAACTGGTCCATGATCCTCACCTGAAGGAGCGACAGTTCTTTGTCGAAGTGGAGCACCCCATAATCGGAAAAGTCATCCTTCCAGGCTCCCCCTATAAATTTTCTGAGACTCCGCTGGCAGAGCCAGAACCTTCTCCGGGACTTGGGGAGCATAACGAATTTATCTTAACCCGATACCTGGGGAAAAGCGCAGAAGAAGTGAAAAATTTATACGCCGAAGGGGTTCTGTGACATTTTTTCCAATAACCCTGATCATCCTTATATCCATTTGTTCCTGTGCCGCGTTTAAATTTCCTCTCGAGGAGAGGCTGCGGAAGGACCCATTTTCCCGCACTTATTCTGCTGAATTTATGGATTTCCATCCGAAGATCAATTTGGCCCTGCAATCCTATGCTCGAAGAAACCCTGGAAATTCTTTTCAATACACCCGCCTGGGAAATGATGCCGTAATTATTCAGGGGCTTTACCAGAAAGAAAGGACCAGGGCTCCCGTTATTCTCACGATAAAGCCCGGTGGTCCGAGTAAAAGTCTGCTTCAGATAAAAATATCCTGGAAAAATTCAGATATCGTTTTAGAAGATCTTGAAGTAGCAGCCAGCGAGCTATTTGAAATCATAGAGAAAGCAACAGGCCTTCGTCCATCGCCCTAATCTGTATTCTTTGTTAAGAATCCAACCTTTCTTGTATTCCTTTTTTCTCGGCCTTTAAGGCAACAATTTACCGGCTCCTATTATTTTTTTGGCATCCAAGATCTGAGCGGAGATAAAATAGCAGAGGAAGGGACCCTTTCCCGAATAAGAAAGGAACTCACCGAAGAGCTGGAAAAGGATTAAACTCGATTAAATTTTTTCCCCAATAAACCGATAATACCATTGTATTCCTGGAGGGCTCTTCTGCTGCTGGGGGCGAAGATTGGTTGGGGGAAAATATAAATCTTGGAGAGGAGTTTGGCCATGGCCAACATTGTAACGGCAAAGGAGTTGGGACAATACCTGAAGCTTTCTGAATCTACGATCTACAAGTTGGCCGCCTCAGGGGAAATCCCGGGTTTTAAGATTGGAGATTCCTGGCGCTTCGACATGGATGAAGTTATGCGGCTGATTAGAAAAGCAAAGAGGCAGAACGATAAAAGGCCAAGAAATATGAATTGACGATTATTGAGCAGCCTGCCCATTTTTCCACCATATTTGTAACCTTCCCAAAATACATGACTTTTAGAAATTTAGCCCTGAAAATTATCCAATATGCACATGAAATTGGCAGGGGATAAAATTCTGGCCCTAATTTTCCATATTTTAGGATTTGTAGCGTTTTTCTAACTTGTTGAAATCAAAAGTATTTTTTAGTAATGGAAGAATTTATTTGGTATCGGGATTGCATATTTTAAAGGCAGAAAATTTATCAGGGTGCGCAAGATGGGAGCAATCCTGCTGATCGAAGATGATCGCGAGGTTCCTGGGCTGATCGAAAAGATCTTGCCCAAAGGGGATCTGAAGATCGTTAGAGCTTTTCCCCAACGTGAAGAGGGAGCCCGGGGAAACCGAGAGAGAGAGGGTTTGAAAGGGGGGCCACCTTGGGCCCTGGAAGAAGTTGTTCGAGAGTATCTCAAAGGAGGGATCGACACACAGAAAGAAGGCCACATTCATGAATATATAATTGGGAAGGTGGAGAAGGCTTTAATCGGAGTCATCTTGGAAGAGGAGAAAGGAAACCAGGTGCGAGTGGCCAGGCGGCTGGGGATCAATAGGAACACCTTGAGGAAGAAGATGAAGGATTTGCTGATCATCCCCAGGGTGGTTGCCCGTTAGGAGGGGGGCGGACATCCCATTGAAAACTTGACAAAATTCTAATTTTTTAATAAATATAATAAATATTAAGTTGTTAATATTCTCTGCCGTTCAATGGTGTGCGGCATTCTTGATGACAAAGGCGTCCGGAAGAAAGGTGGGCGCCTTTTCTTTTTCTGGGATTTAAAAGGGCACTTCTGGCAAACAATTTTTTGAGTAACAATATTGTTCTATTAAGTACGTCATTCCGCGAAATCTGTCTCCGCAGGCTTTTAGCAGGGAGCGGGAATCCAGGCTTGTCCCTGCGAAAGCAGGGAACCATAACGAAGATTGTGGACTCCCCGCATCAAGTGCGGGGCAGGCTCTGCTTTCGCAGGAGTGACAGACTCTATTGGGCTTGCCATTTTCCATCTTTTTCAAAGAGCTAAATTATTCCTTTTTTGACAATACGAATGATTTAATAAGGAGGAAAAAATGGCAGAGAACGATTTTGAAAAAGTCATGGGAAAAATTGAGGAGAATGACATCAAGTTTATCAAGTGTTGGTTCACCGACATCCTTGGCTTCCTGAAAAGTTTTACTGTGCCCAAGGAAGAGATCGAAAAGGGTTTTATGGAAGGAATTGGCTTTGATGGGTCTTCTGTCGAAGGGTTCGCCCGCATCGATGAGAGTGACATGGTGGCCATTCCAGATCCATCTACTTTTGCCATCCTCCCCTGGCGCCCCAAAGAAAAAGGTGAGGCCCGGATGTTTTGTGACATCGTTACCCCTGAGGGAAAGCCCTTCGAAGGGGACCCGCGGTATATTCTGAAAAGGAACTTGGAAAAAGCCCGGCAGAAGGGCTACACCTATTTCGTGGGTCCGGAGCTGGAATATTTCTATTTTAAAGATTCGCGCAACACGGAGGTCCTGGACAGAGGAGGGTATTTTGACCTCATCCCCCGCGATGAGGCCCTGGACCTGCGGCGAGAAACCGTTCTCTTCTGCGAGGCCCTGGGAATAAGAATCGAGTACTCTCATCATGAGGTTGCTCCTTCCCAACATGAGATTGACATGCGCTACGAGGATGCTCTGACCATGGCCGACAATGTCATGACCTATCGTTTGATCGTGAAAGAGGTTGCCTTCCGCCAGGGCGTTTATGCCACGTTCATGCCCAAACCTTTATTTGGAGAGAATGGATCTGGAATGCATACCCACATGTCGTTGTTTAAGGGCGAGCGGAACGCCTTTTATAACCCCAAAGGGATGTACCATCTCTCAGATACCGCCCAGTATTTTGTCGGCGGGCTGCTAAAGTACGCGCCGGAAATTACGTCCGTTACCTGCCAGTGGGTTAACTCATATAAACGATTGGTTCCTGGATACGAAGCTCCGGTTTACCTGTCATGGGCTCAACGAAACCGATCAGACCTGATCCGCATCCCCATGTACAAGCCTGGAAAGGAAGAGGCCACCCGCATCGAATTCCGCAGCCCAGATCCTGCCTGTAATCCTTACCTGGCCTTCTCCGTCATGCTGGCCGCAGGAATGGCCGGGATGGAAGAGAAGATTGAGCCACCACCCCCGGTAGAAGAGAACGTTTACAAGATGAGTGCAGAAGAGCGAGAGAGAAGGGGGATCGGACAACTGCCGGGGAGCCTTATTGAAGCGATTCAGCTCACGGAGAAGAGCAAGCTCGTGCGCGATGCTCTGGGAGACCATGTCTTCAACCATTTTATTGAAAATAAGAAAGTGGAGTGGGACCGCTATCGCATCCAAATTACCTCCTATGAACTGGAGAAATACCTTCCTGTGCTTTAAAAAGGAGCCAGATAGAATGAAAGTTTCATCTCCAAATTAGTTGATCAAATTTTTAATGAAAGCTTGCCCAGGGCCCGGAAGGAAAGGCAGACTGCGCCGCAAGCCCTGTACCGTGCTGGTGCAGGGCAAGCATCGGCGGGATATCCGCTCTCCATAAACTCCCCGCTGGCCATCCGCAAAGGGCAGCGGGGGCGTGATAAGAAAGCTTCACAGAAATAGCAGAATCCCCCGCCACAGCTAGGGAGAGATATGTGCCTTATGATTGCAAGCAAGATGACTTTTCTTCCGGGACCCTGAAATCACAGGCCATTTTAAATATACCAGCTCTTTGCCCTTCAACTAATTTGGAGATGATCTGAATGAAAAAGCTTGACGAGCAGCTGGGAAACCATTGATGAATATGGTGAATTTAAAAAGTAATTGAACGAAATGAGTGAGATAGCCATATTTTATTGCCAGCATCAAAAAGAGCGCATCAATGGGGTCTGGAAGATGCTGAATGGCCCGCTGGCGCCGAATATCCGGAAAGTGGCCTTGCCCTGTTCTGGTAAGATGGAAGTATCCTTCTTGCTGAAGACCTTAGAAAGTGGAGCCGATGGGATCGCCCTCTTGGGATGTCCAGAGGCAGAATGCCATTATGTGGTTGGCAGTACACGGGCAAAGAACAGGGTGGGATATGCCCAGAAAATTTTGCGAGAGATCGGCCTGGAGCAGGACCGGGTACAACGATTCGTTTTCGATAAGCAAAACCCACAGGAAAACACCGATTCGCTGATCGCTTGGGTGAAAAAGATCCAAGCTATGGGGGGCTGGAACAGACTCAGTTTATCAAATAAATGAGTCCGGGATCGAAAGTTCAAAATCTTACGAGATCGCTCAGGCGAGCAGAATCCTCGAAATTTCCCTGATGATGGTAAAAGGGTTTCTTGATGCCCAAGAAATATCACCTAAATCCCAGGCCTGCGCCTCCACGTTTTGTTCTCCCTGGTCCTTATGGCATCATCGAGGGAGACGGATGCCTCAATTGCGCCAATTGCGTTAAGAAATCTTGTGTCTATTCAGTTTATCTTAAGCGCAGATATGATGACCGCCAGATGTTCGATACGGCCGATTCCTTATGCAAGAATTGTTTTCGCTGTGTACAAGGGTGTTATGGCCGGGTCCTTTCCAAGAGCATTAACCCGGAATTTTGGTCCATGGGGGATGATTACTGGACTCGGGAAATTATTGCCAGCAACCAGGGCCAAGCGGAAACGGGGAAAATCCCCGTATCCGGTGGGGGTTACGGAGGCCCCTTCTGCGGGCCCGGATTTGACAGCATGTGGACAGACATGTCCGAGATCGTCCGTCCCACGCGCGACGGGATCCATGGAAGAGAATATATCAGCACATCCGTGGATCTGGGGCGCATCCCCAAGAAAAAAGCCTATCACCAGACCCCCCCTTCTGAGGAATCTCCTTTCCCCAGAGTGGAAGCTTCGGTTCCGATTCTTTTCGACTCGCTTTCCTTCGGAGAGCTGAGACGGTTGGTCCTGCCAGCCGTGGCCCTGGCAGCCCGGGAAGCGAACACATTCATGATTCTGCGGGCAGAAGAGATTCGGGATGAACTTTTTTCTTTGATCAGCCACCTTATTCCCTTGCTTCCTCCAGGATCTCTGGGCCGTTTCCAGCCGTTGATTAGTCAAGCCAGGATGGTACAGCTTCCTTTTGAGGAAGGAATTATGAAACGAGTGCGAGAGGTCAAAGAGATCAACCCCCAAACAGTGGTTTCCATCCGGCTTCCTTTGACTCCTCAGGCTGAGGTTCAGGTGGAGGAGCTGGAAGTCTCTGGGGCGGAAGTGCTCCATTTGCTGGCGGATGAAAAGGGGAGAGAGCAAAATTCCCGCTATCCCCGGTTTATCAAAGACTCGATCCGGGCCATTCACCTCCATCTGGTTAGATTAGGTCGCCGTGATGGGCCAAGCCTGGTCTTCGGAGGGGGCATCGCCATGGCCGAGCATGTGGCTAAAGCAGTCATCTGCGGGGCGGATGCCGTTACTATCGACTGCCCCCTTCTGATCGCTTTGGAATGCCGCCTCTGCGGGCGGTGTACCCGGGGGATGAGCTGCCCTGTGGAGCTGGAAAAAAGCGATAGGGATTGGGGGAGACAACGGGTTCTGAATTTGATGGCTGCCTGGCACGGACAGCTTCTGGAAGTCTTGGGAGCCATGGGCCTGCGGGATGTACGCAGGCTCCGAGGGGAAGCGGGCCGGGCGATTTTCCTGGAAGATATAGAAAAAGAAACTTTCGGCCAAATCTTCGGTGAGCCTGTGAAGAAGCTTACCATGGGAGAAGAGAGTATCCATGCCCTGGCCTCCTGAGATCAGGCGGACGCCATCGCGTTTCCGCAACCCCATCGGCAAATACAAGATCTACCGTGGATCAGCCTGCATCCATTGCGGCCTGTGCGCAGACCTTTGCCCAATGGGTGTCCACCACCTTCTGGGTAGGAAAATGCTCCTGCCGAAAGATGAGTGGTGCATCGGCCCTTCCTGCCAGGAGAATGAATTCCATTGCCTCAGCCGCTGTCCCCAAGGGGCCTTGCGCATGGTCGTAAACCCCAGCCTCCAGGCGCTCACAGACCATCGATGGCCAGCTGATCTACTGATATCGACCTGGCAACAAGCGGAAACAGGGAGAATTCCTTACGCCGACCTGGAGTATCGAGTGGGTCATTCCGGGGGAGGTTTCGATCGTTTGAAATTCCGATTTCCCAGGGGGGAGGAATTTACCCCACTGCCCGCGGAAGAAATATCCACAGCCATTGACTTGAACCGTAGGGGGGATGGCCGGCCCCAGGTGCGGATCAGAGTTCCTTTCTACGGCGCTGGTATGTCTTTTGGATCAGTCAGCCTGAATACCATGCTGGCCCGGGCCAAAGCCGCTGAGGCCTGGGATACATTCACTTGCACGGGTGAAGGGGGCTACCCCGACCCCTTGAAACAGTATGATGATCATATGATCACGCAGGTAGCCACTGGGTTGTTTGGAGTGCGCGAAGAGACGATCCAACGGGTGCGCATCGTGGAGTTCAAATATGCTCAAGGGGCAAAACCTGGGCTGGGAGGTCATCTCCTGGGGGATAAGGTAACCCCAGCTGTGGCCAGCATGCGCGAAGCCGTTCCTGGAATTTCCCTGTTCTCTCCTTTCCCCTTCCACAGCGTTTATTCTGTGGAGGACCATAAGAAGCATGTGGATTGGATTAAAGCGGTCAACCCCCGTTGCTTAATCGCGGTGAAAGTATCCACGCCCACTGATGTAGACATGGTGGCTGTGGGAAGTTATTATGCTGGCGGGCATATCATCCACCTGGATGGCAGTTATGGAGGAACTGGAGCTGCGCCGGATATTGCCAAGAAGAACATCGCCATGCCCATTGAATATGCTATACCCAAAGTCCATCGCTTCTTGCGGGAAGAAGGAATCCGCGACCAGCTGACTTTAATCGCCAGCGGGGGAATCCGTACTGCTTACGACATCGCCAAAGCGATTGCCCTGGGCGCAGATGGAGTGGTTATGGGAACCTCTGACTTGGTAGCCATCGAGTGCCTGCGCTGCCGCAATTGCGAAAGCGGAAGGGGGTGCCCACGGGGCATTGCCACCACAGACCCGGAACTATCCCAGATGATGGACGTAGAGTGGGGAGCCCAGCGCCTCATCAACCTCTATGCCTCCTGGAGAGAACAGTTGGTGGCCATCCTCCAGCTATTAGGGTTGAGAAGCATCGCAGAGCTGGTAGGCCGGACAGACTTTCTGGTACATCTGGATTATCACGGGGGAGAATCTATAGACGACGACATCAAGCCTTTTTTAACAGGCCGAAATGGAAAATATGCATAGAGCAAAGAAGATGGATAAATAATCCGTTTTAAAATAAGTCGCTTTACACTATCCTCTATGCTCGTTGGGTTTTTGCTGCAGAGGATCACGGAAAAAAGGCTAGCCAAAGATATTTGAAATTTCCTCATCCAACACCCTCCCCCTTCCACGGGGGAGGGAAAGGGTGGGGGTGAACAAAAGGAATTTTGCCTCCTCCCCTTCATCCCCTCCCGCGAGGGGAGGGGATATTTTGGGGGCTCTCTAAATCTTAGAAGAAAATTCTCAGTCTGAAAAAAGATGTAAGAATCTAGGCTTTTTCCGCGACTCTGCGCGGAAAAAGTGGCCCCTGCGGGGCAGCGAAAAAGCAAAAGCTCTATATCTATAAAGGTAGGGAAGTTACCCACAGCCCCGTCGCTCACCCGTTGTGTGGGT
>Ga0315312_1002633_pt1 | contig 12248 bp, 14 predicted proteins | sample TDP7_MG_FD_203629 | JGI IMG/M metagenome (GOLD analysis project Ga0315312, IMG submission 203629) | Freshwater sediment microbial communities from Lake Towuti, South Sulawesi, Indonesia - TDP7 | ecosystem: Environmental > Aquatic > Freshwater > Lake > Sediment | place: Indonesia: South Sulawesi... | reverse complement strand
CAACTATGTTGTCCAGCTCAAATAAGCGGAATTCAGCCCCTGGCGGCTCCTTGTCGTAAACATCGATGGCGGCTCCTGCGATTTTTCCTTCTTTCAAGGCTTTGTGAAGGGCCTTTTCGTCCACCACTGGCCCTCTGGCCGTATTCATGAGAAAAGCAGTCTTCTTCATAAGGTTTAGCTCCTTTTCTCCGATCATACTTCTGGTTTGATCCGTGAGGGAGACATGCACAGTAACTATGTCGGATTCTTTCAGTAAAGTCTCCAAATCTACATACTCGACTCCTAACTCTTTTTCTAGATGGGGTTTTCTAGTTCGACTATAATATAAGATCCTCATGTTAAATCCTCTGGCCCGTCTGACTACCGCGGTTCCTATTGTGCCAAGGCCAACAATCCCAAGAGTCTTTCCATAGACTTCGGTTCCCATAAACTTATTCGCTTCCCACCTGCCTTGCTTCGTGGACGCGTGAGCCTGCGGAATGCGTCTAGCCACTGACAACATGAGCCCCATAGTGAAGTCAGCAACTGACTCTGTATTAGCGTCGGGTGTATAGGTGACGACAACGTTTTTTTCTGTCGCAGCCTGCAGGTCGATATTGCTGAGACCTACCCCGTGCCTCGCGACGATTTTCAGTTTTCTGGCTTGTTCGAGGACATTTCGATTGATCTCGTCAGTACCAACGATAACTCCATCAGCGTCTTTAATGGCCTCAAGCAATTCCCCTTCCGTCATCGCCCTACCATAGGGATTTCGCTCTATCTCAGCGACCGAATTAATGAGCTCCAGAGCCTCTCTGCAAAATTGACCAAACGATCTAGATGTTATGTAGACTTTAGGCCTTCCCATGAGCCCACCATCCCAGCCCTAAATAAAACTCATTGTGCTGCTATCCAAGCAGCAGTGCCAGCACGGCTTTCTTCGTATGGAAAGCGTTTTCTGCCTCGTCCCAAATTACCGATTTTGGGCCTTCCATCACCTCATCTGTCACTTCAAAGCCCCGAAACGCGGGCCCCGGATGCATAAAGATCGCATCGTCCTTGGCGTGGTTCAGGACTTCAGGTGTGATCTGGTATTTCTTTGTGATTATTTTATCCTCATCCGTCACCTCTTCTCCAGCAAGCTTGCTTCGAATCAGAACACAAGCGTAGACCACATCTGAGCCTTTCATGGCTTCAAGGAGATTGTGTGTAAGGGTGATTTCTGCGCCTGTCTCCTTGGCGTTTTCATGTGCCTGTTTAAGGATATCTTCGTCTATGGTGTATACCCCTGGGTATGCTATGGCTATGTCCATGCCCAACTTTGGACAGGCCAGCAGGAGCGAGTGGCACAACGCTCGGGTCATGCCGCAGTAGGTCAGCTTTAGACCGTCTAGCCTGCCCTTCTTCTCCAAGATCGTGTACAGCTCGCCCAAGGTTTGAACGGGATGATCCTTTGGGGTTGAGGCATTAATGACAGGAATATCCGCGTACTTGGCCAGCTCATAGGCGGTTTCGTCCTCGAAAAGCCTCGCTGCAATTCCATCCACCATCCTGCTGAGGACTCTGGCCGTATCCTTCCAAGGCTCTCCCCTGGCAACCATTAAGGTCGTTGTAGGCAGGTAGATGGGATGTCCCCCCAGCTGGGACATGGCGGTCTCAAAACCGATTCTGGTCCTCGTAGATTCGTACACGAAGATCAGGGCGAGGTTCTTCCCCTCCAAGGGCCTGTCACGCCTGCCCAGTTTACTGGCCAATTTGAAATCCTTAGCCACGTCGAGGACTGTACAGATTTCCTCTTTAGAGAGATCATTTATGGAAATTAGATCTCGTCCCCTTAGATTTCTTCTCGACAAATCCGTCACCTTTTAACTAATATGAAAGAAAAATATGGGGTAGAGTATAAAAGGGCTTCTGTCTTAACAGGTGGCCTCCATACATCTCACGCTGATCGCGGGTAGACTATTTCGCCGCCTATCATAGTCATGACAACCTTGATATTCTTCACCTTGTCTGGAGGGATCGTCAGAAGATCCTTGTCTAGGACCGCCAAATCTGCTAGTTTCCCTTTTTCAATGGACCCCTTGATATCCTCTTCAAAGGTGGCCGCGGCGCCGTCGATTGTGTACATGCGGATAGCCTCCTCTATGGAGACCCTTTCCTCAGGTCCGAGGACCCTACCCGTAACGGTCTTCCTTGTGACTGCCGCGTGCATCCCCAGGAAGGGGTTAGGGTCCACCACTGGCGCGTCTGACCCCCCAACAACTTTTACGCCGCTGTCTATGTAGGTTCTGAGAGGCTTGAACCTGTTGGCCCTTTCTGGCCCGACTATCTTGAGGAGGCTCTCCCCCCAGCAGTGGAGGAACCGGGGCTGGGCCATGTATAGGATACCGTGCTTCCTCATCTTCTTCAGGGAATTAGAGGTTGGGAAGTAGCCGTGGATGATGCTGTGCCTCGAGTCCTCTCTCGGCTTCCTTTTCAAAGCGTCTACAATAGCGTCCACAGATATATCTTGGCCATGGTCACCTGTACAGTGGATGCCCACCGGCTTCTCCTGGCTGTGGACCTCGTACACAAATCTCCTCAGCTCCTCAGGTTCCATGTACAGTCGGCCCCTATTTTCAGGCTGCCCCAAATAGGGCTCGTGCATGGAGGCCGTTCGGAACATCACCCCACCGTCGGCCATCAACTTTATACCAACGATTTTCAGTCGTTCACTTCGAGTTTCAGTAAGTATGTCGGGGCAGGATGTAAAGACCTTCCATTCTGGCAAGAGGCTAACCCTTAGGTAAAGCTCTCCTCTTTTAGCTAGGCTTTGATAAGCTTTGATTTCCTGTAGGTCCGTATGAGCATCAAAGACGCTGGTCACCCCGACCTCCACGAAGGCCCGCTGAGCCCTTTTAACTGCAGCTTTTACCTCCTCTTCAGAGAAAGGCTGAGAAATCTTGTTCCAAACCAATTCTCGAGCCGTGTTGTACAGGACCCCCGTGGGTTCCCCTGTTACGGTTTTTCTTTCGATTCGGCCTCCATTAGGGTCTGGTGTATCTTTTTTAATCCCAGCCAACTTTAGGGTGTAACTGTTAACTACACTTATCTGACCCAGGGAGCTATAGGCGCTGATTAAGACGGGGTTTTTGAGGGCCGTCTCATCTAAATCCTGCTTGGTGGGCAGGCGTTTCTCCTTCAGCGTCTCGGGTTCCCAGGCCTCCGCCTTACCGATTATCCACCTCCCTGGCTCTGTGGCCTCCACCTTTTTCCTCAACCGTGCGGTCATTCTCGAAATGGAGTAGACGCCAAAGAGGGGCAGCTGCTCTAGAACCCTTCCCAGTGAGATCGGGTGACAGTGGCCGTCTGTCAGTCCCGGGATGACCATCTTGCCCTTGAGGTCTAGCACCTTTGTTTTGGGTCCTATTAAGGGCTTGATCTCTTTGTTGACTCCTACAGCGAGAAACCTTCCTTCTCGGACAGCGACTGCCTCTTTGATGCTGAAATCCTCATCCACTGTGACGATCTTTCCGTCCAACAGGACCAGGTCGGCCTTCAGATTCTTCATAGCTCTTCCGTCTTAATAGTACTATACGTATTCCGTAGGGTTTTTAACTGCTCACGTTTCGTGGTTTAGCTAGAACCTCCCTTATCTCAAGGTCGAAGAAGTCCGAGGAACTAGCAGGTTTTATAACCAAGGCTGTGTCCGCGCCCCTACCTGTTCCCGCCATGGCTATGACATCCCTGTCCACGGGAATCAGCCCAGCATCAGCTGCCATCAGGGCGATTTCCACGCACACCTTTGTTCCTTCCCCAAACCTTCGGAGGACATGGGCAATCATTTCTAGGGGCAGAAGGGTTCCAAATTTTCTCCTAACAGCCCTTTCTGGTCCGCTCAGCGCGTGGGTTGCCGTCAGGATTTTGGCCCCATTTCCCAAAATTTTTTGGCGGTTTTCCTCTGTTAGTTCATGCTTTCCAGGTCCTGGAAAGTTGAAGTGGTGGGTGACCACTGCCAGGTTGAAGCCCTTAAAGGCCTCCGATGCCGCGGCTCCTGTCTCGCCCGTGGTGGAGGCGACTACAATGTCTTTTATCCCTTCAGCTTGGGCGTACTCCTTCGCCAACTTTAACACAGCCTCGGTATTCTGCTTTCCGGGAGTGTTAAAATACAAGGTTTTCCGCTCGATGAGGCTCATTTTCATTCCTCCCTTTAGACTTGTTAGACATTTTATTAGAAAAGGTTTATGGTCAAAGAAGGCTGTTAAGAAAGGGGTTAAGCTTCTTTTCCCTGCCCATGGTGGAGGAAAGCCCGTGGCCAGGGTAAACCCTCAAGTGATCCGGCAGCGGCATCAGCCTATCCTTAAGGGAACGCAAAATCTCCTGGTGGGACGAATCTGGCAGGTCTGTTCTGCCGATGCGGCCAGCGAAGAGAGTGTCTCCCGTGAAGACTGTGTCTTCGCCCAAAAGGCATATGCTGCCCCTGCTGTGACCCGGCGTGTGAAGGACTCTGATGGCAATTTCCCCTATTTTGATTATGTCGTTATCCTGAAGGTTTTTGTCGGCGGGAGGCAAAACTATTTGACCATAGGTTGACCGTAGGAAGCTTATAAGGTCCTTTTCCTTGTCTGTTAATTCCCCATGTCTAAACTCCCATAGTTTCCTAATTAAACCCCCGATATCCGATACCCACGCATCCTCCCCATGAATTAAAATAAGCGCACCTGTTGCCTCCTTAAGGACACCGTTACCGGCCACATGGTCGAAGTGTCCATGGGTATTAACGATGTACCGAACCTTCAGACCGCGTTGATCAACCTCTTTAAGGACTTTTTTAGCTTCCCCTTCCCTGTCAAAGCCCGGATCAATGATTATGGCTTCTTTAGTTTGGGGGCAGCCCACAATGTAACAGTTGGTCGATAATATACCCACCATTAGTCGTTTCAGGATCACGTAAGAGTCCTCCCGCGGATCTTCATTTCCCTCTCATAGACCATTTTCCGCCACCTCTTCTGCCAGCTCTTCCACCCGGTCTTGACTAGACGTTCCCGCAGGTGGGGATCTTCCGCCACCCATTCAAACAAAGCCCAAAAGCGGTTTTTGCCACTTTCTGGAGATAGGACCGCGGGTGGAACCCCCACTTCCATGCACCATCGTATGAAGCCGTGCTCCACCCTCTGCTGGAGTTCCCCAGTAACTTCAATCTTTTCCACATGGTAGCCCCTTTCCTCAAGGAAGCGGCGGGCCGCCGAGAGAATATAACCAGAGCAGACCTTAAACCGAGTGGTTTCATCGGCCCGCGTAACCTCGATGACCTCCTGGATAATGTCAACGGCCTTGGTCAGGTACTCCTTCCCCTCAAAGCGGGGGGACTGGAAACAGACCACAGGAATTCTCCGCTCCATGTACTTACGGGCAGGCAGTTCCAGGGCGCCTATAACCACGCCTAAGATAAGGTCTCCCCAACCCGCATCGTCAATCATTATCTCCTTAGGGCCCGAGGATAAATCCATCATCAAAACCAATTATAATTAATTAACTAAAACCCATGTTAAACCTTCTGGTTTATACACTGTACAGCAGTTCTCGGACCACTAAGCTTAGCTTAAAGTTTGGTTGGTAAGCTGCCTTTTATCCAACTCACACGGCCTTTTAACACGAAAACTCATGGCTGAGTGAGGAATGATAGTGCTCATATTTGTTTACAAAAGTTCAACCTGTTTTGGTTAAAATTGATTTTGCTCGTAAAGATGATTTAGTTGCAGGCCTTCCCTTTCCGCAACCTTTAACATAAGCCTAATAATGTCTTCAGTGTCTTTGCACTGCTCTAACTCCTTGCGATATTTTCCAATCATAAGCTCCACAGCTTTCCTTTTCATGATGAGGCGCATCGGATTCCCCTTCTGGAACTCTATTAATAAGGAGCCACTTATAGCTAAAGCTTGTGAAAGGGGAATTCAGAACAATCTTCCCTTACGCGCCACCAATCGTTTTAGAGGTCTAATTAGATTTCAATTGATAGCGCCGCCTTAGCAGTTGCTTTGGAGAGGTATATAAAAGCTAGGATGGAGTAGGCGATAATAGACGTGGATAGGATAGCGTTCAGTTGAAGGCTGAAATTCCATAGAAGGCTGAGACCGCTGAAAATATAGGTCGGTGTCAAAAGTAGGGCTGTAAGCAGGAGGGATGCCCAGCTTATCATCATCCACGGTGCCGCCCTATGCTTTCTTCCCAGAAACCGCGTTACAACGTATAAATTGGCTGAGCATCCGATCATGGACACAGAGAAGACCAGGACGAGCGGCATCAGCGGGTCAATGCGATTAAAAATGGTAAAGGCAGCTATGAAGGCGGCTGGGATAGCAAACGCGATCATCACTAAATCGTAGAGGATGGCCTTCACTAAGTTGTCTAGGCTCATTCCTGAGGTGAGGGGCATCCAGAGGCTGTCCATTTCGACAACTCTCCAGAGGTTAATTAGCATGGAGGGGACCATGAACGAGTAGACCATGAGAATTGAGAGCCAAATGGGTGTGGGCGCCCCCCTCTCTGTGCTGAACATGACTATGAAGGATAGGATTGTGTACATGAGGAGGGTGGTGAAGAGGCTTCCGTCCCTAACCATCCTAAGGAACTCCTTCTTCATCAAAAACCTTAGGAGGGACTTTGAGTCTGGGTTCAAGGTCATTCTTAAGCCGATATGGGAAAAGGTTTTCATGCTTTTACCCACCTTTATCGACTGCATCCTCATGGAGGTGTCAAAGGGAGACATTAGAGGAATGGGGTTAGCGAAGGGAAAGAAGTTCCGCCTCGAAGACGCTAGGAAAATGGCCAGCAAAGCCATAAAGTGGAGACCTAACCCTAAAAATGAGCCTATGCAGAGCCTGTTAGACAAGGATTCCAGGATGCACCGCGCCAAAAATGTGGTAGGATACGGAAGCTCGCCATACCTAATGGAGAGGGGCGCAAACAGACCCGCAGCAGGAAGAAGAAGAACGACTATCACAGCCGATGTGACTATCTTGAGCCCTATGCCCTCATAAATCGAGGCATAAATTGACAGGGAATATTTGAGAAATCCAACGAAGAAAACGAAGAGAAGGAATGAGAAGAACATAACAAGAATTGAAGTAATTGACAAGGCAAGGCGAATCGCGACTATCATGAGGGAAATCGGCACCATATTAAAGAAGAAAATAAGTACCACCATGTCTGACAGCAGGTCCGCGAGCAGGTACTGCCTGGGATTTATGGGCGCGGTTAGGACGAAACCCTGTTCGTACTCGAAGACCTTAAACCCCGTGTAAGTGGAGATTAGGGCTAGAGCCATGAAACCGCTGATGATGGCGGCTAGTGTATCAACGTAGGCCGACAGGAATTCCACTCCTCTTTGCAGGAGCTCAACCGCGCTCATAGACAAGCCGATGGCGGCAGGGAGCATTCCAAGGAAATAGACTAGGAAAAGGAGTAGGCTGGTCTTGGACGCCCTTAACGACCCAAACAAAACCTTAATCTTCATTTTGAAAAGGTCAATTACTAATCCCATTACCTACCTCCCACCAAACCTAAAGAGGCTGAAGGGCCTCTTTTTCGGCGGCTCCTCGGGATAGGGCTGAACCGCTTCCTGGGTGAGCTTCAAGAAGACCTCTTCTAGGGTTGTGTTTTCGCCCGTCTTGGACAGCCTCCTGAGGTTTTCCATATTTCCTGAGGCTATGCCTCTGCCCCTGTAAATAATTGCCACTCTGTTGCACAGCCTCTCGGCAGTGTCGAGCATGTGGGTTGATATGAAAATGGTTTTGCCAGCCCTGACCCTTTCATTGAATAGTTCTTTGACCTTATATTGCCCAGCGGGGTCTATTCCTATGAAGGGCTCGTCCAGGATGAGAACATCGGGGTCGTGGATAAGGGCTGACGCCATGGCCGCCTTTTGCTTCATGCCCCTGGAGAGGAAGAATATCATGGTCTTCCTCTTTTCCTCGAGTTCAAAGGCCTTTAGGTAGAAATCCGTCTGCTCCCTGATCATGGAGCTTGGGACGCCCCTGATCTTCCCCGAATAGGTTAGGAATTCTTCCACGGTGAGATAGTCTGGCAGCGAAACCACCTCTGGCACATAACCTATAAGCCTCTTATACTCATATGGATTATCGGTTATGTTGTGGCCTCCAACCCTCACGATGCCCTTATCCATTTTTAAAATGCCCACAATGATCTTAATCGCGGTCGTCTTACCAGCCCCATTGGGCCCTATAAGCCCAAAAATCTCCCCCCTTAGGATTTCTAGGTCAAGGCCCTGAAGGGCCTGAACGCCATCATAGGCCTTCCAAACATCCATTAACTGAACAATCGCCCCAGACATTTCCGAATATCCGCGCCTATTAGAAATAAGGAGATAATAGGTGATATTAAGGTCTTCTTTTTAAACATATAGATGGATGAAATGGCGTTCAGGTGGAAGGGATAAAGAAGGCCAGATGAAGCCTAAAGGACCTTGAATTTCCGCTATTTTACGCCTTTAACCAACCAATTTCCTTAATCCGTTCCTTAAATCAATGGTTTTCAGAGACGACTCAATTGTGGAAAAAGCTTTATAATCTACCTTCTCTATCTACTTTTTAGAGGTAGATTTTATGGCTAGAGTGCAGGTCAACCTGAAGCTTGATGAAAAGGCTGTTAGAGAAGTGGAGAGACTTATCGAGAAGGGTTATTTTAGTAGCAAGACGGAGGCTTTCATGAGGGCCTTACAACTCTTAATTAAATCTCACAAAGCTGGAGAGTTGGCCAAACGAATTGACGAAATCAGGGAAGGAACTGAGCGAGCGCCCAGCGTTACAGAAGCAGTTATTGAAGCCCATGAAGAGGAGGATGAGCTTTGAGCATTATGGTGGGTGTGGACTCATCCATAATCGTGAAATGGTTTAAGAGGGGGGAGGAACATGAAAAAGAAGCATTAAAACTTCGTGATGACACCTTATCAGCGATTGTCAATCCTATCCTATCGGAATGGGTTTATTTGGAAGTCGTTAGGGCCCTTGTCAAGGCTAAATATCCCAAGGCCAAGATTATCCAGTCCTATGATACACTCAAGGAGATGGCTGAATTGGGTTTTATTAGGATCATATCCATATCAAGTTTATTGGAAAAAGCAAGGGACTTAGAAATCGAACTAAACCTGTACGCTTCCGATGCAGTAAACTTGTCCACTGCTGTGTTAAATTCAAAAGACATGCTAACCGAAGACAAACACCTACTTCAAAAATCAGTGAAGGACTTCATGGAAAAGTTAGGTTTAAAGATCAATGGGCTCGATGAATTTTATCCCGCTTTACCATGAGAAAAAGGTTCGCAGTATTACAGCCTCCCTTTCGCTGAACAGGAGGATGCTCAAAGGGAAATAAAGGAAGGCTACCCATTAGAAATAGGAAGTAATAGTGATGTTAAGTCTTCTTTTTAACAGACAATTAACTATTTTGAATAGCTTTAGGAAAACTTAAATTTGAGAAATGAAGTTTATTGAAAATGGGACAATGGCAGTTGACCGTGGGGCAAGTTTGGGGCTTAGTTGGGTTGGTTCTCGGAGCCCTTATCGTAACGGTCATCCTTTACTCTATGAGGCAAAAGAAACGTGTGAGGTATCTGACGGTCCACCCCATTTTGGCCCTTGGATTCATCTCTCTAACCTTTATTAAGTTCATTGAAGGCGACGCCTTTTGGGCCTTTTCCGCGTGGATATCATCCATAGTTACGCTTTCCATTGTGCTTGACCTCCTCGTATCTGCTGGCAGGGAGTTGAATGAAAAGTTGGCAGTAAGCCTAATGCTTATAGTCGTCGTCGCCGGAGGCATCTTAGCCAACGCCTACATATTTTCCATGCCCACCACCATGGGTACAAGGATTCTCTCATTTTCAGCCCTCATACTGAGCCTCGCACCCATCTTATTGGCTTCAATAGTGTACTCCATCGGCAAAAGGAAATTATCGAAGAGAATAATTGGGGCGCTAACCTGGAGATTAAAGGATTAAGGGAATTACTCAAGCCCCTTTTACGGAGAACGCTCCTTACATTTTCTCATCCAGATTCTACCAAAGTGGCTTTGATTATTTAGCCGTTAACTTCCCTATAGTAAGGCTCCCGCCTCTTGATGGCTTCCGTGAAGAGTTGGGTTAGGGTTTTGTCGTCAGTCCCCCCTCGTAGGGGGGTTAGTATGTCCACCAGGTTGTCGTTTCTCATCAGGCAGGGCTTTAGCTTTCCGTCGCTGGTGAGGCGGAGGCGGGTGCAGCGGGAACAGAACTCCGTGTTTTCAGTGGGTCTTATAACCTCCACCTTCGCTTCAGGCAGGAAGTAGACCCTGCGGTTCTGCATGTCCTCCCGAGTTTTGACCCGCAGGGCCCGCGCCTCCAAATCTGCTTCCACGGCGTTTAGGGGCTCATGGTAACGCGAGTAAAAGGATGGTTCCACGTTGACGGGCTCCAGCTCAATGAGCTGAAGGATGGTTTCGCTCTCCTTGGCGAAGCGGATCATCCTGGGAATTTCTGCGTCATTTACCCCCTGGAGGACCAGCATGTTCAACTTAACCGGGTGAAGCCCGGCGTTCACGGCCGCCCTTATGCCCTCTATGACGCCCTTTAAGTCTCCTCCATTCAACTCCTGATAGGTCCTAGAATTCAAGGTGGGGAGGTTCACGTTCAATCGCATTAAACCATTTTTGCGAAGGGCTTCCGCCTGAGCGGCCAGGAAGTTTCCGTTGGTGGTCATGGAGAGGTCCCGCAAACCTCTAAGCCCAGCTATTCCCTTTACTATTTGGAGGATGTCGGGTCTGAGGAGGGGCTCGCCCCCCGTCAGCTTCACCCGAGAGATGCCGAGGCTGAGGGCTATGCGCGTTAATCGGATAATCTCATTCGAGGACATCTCTGTGGGGAAGGTGGTAACGGGGGTTTGGCCCTCCCTGTGGCAGTAGACGCACTCCAAGTTACACCTCTGGGTAACCGAGATTCTAAGGTTGAGGGTCGGCCTACCGTAGTTGTCGCGGATCATGGGAACCTTCCTATTTTTCCTTGGCGTGCTTTATAATATGGGGTGCTTCGGCTAGTATAAGGGTTTCCAATGCCAGGGAAACAGCCTGTGGGGAGCCGGGGATGCAGAAAACGGCCTTCCCTTTGGAGACCCCTGCGATGGCGCGGGTTAGGATGGCTGAGGAGCCGATCTGATCATAACTGATCTTTCTAAGAAGCTCTCCAAAACCCTGAAGCTCCTTCTCAAGGAGCGGCTGAACCGTTTCAATGGTCACGTCTGTGGGGCTAATCCCCGTCCCACCCGAGGTAATGATCACATCCACTTTCCCGGATTCCAAGGCCTCCTTTACGCTTTCCCCTATTAGACGCCTATCATCAGGAATCAGGGTTCGAAGGGTAACCCTATGCCCGTGCTTCTGCAGAGCCTGCACAATTAAATCGCCCGAGGGGTCGTCCGTCATCCCCGAGGATTTAAGCTTCGCGTAACGGGAAGTGCTACAAGTAATGACTGCAAAATTTAGGCTTTTGGGCGCTTCAGCCTTGTGCCTAGCCGCGGTTTCACTCATCGGCGGCTCCCTTCACCTTACTCGTCACACGAATGTTCTGAATGACGGTGTGGGGATATTGCCCCAGGGCATCCTTCTCATACTGTTTCGTCATGTCCCACACGGTTAAAAGGGCAATCGCCACGGCTACAAGGGCCTCCATTTCCACCCCTGTCTGCGCCTTGGCTTTAACCTTGGCTTCCACCTCTACAGTAGAGGAGTTCACAATTCCTAGGTTAATTTCCACATGGGTTAAAGGAAGGGGATGGCATAAGGGGATTAAAGAACCCGTACTTTTGGCCGCCATGACACCGGCGATCTTCGCAGCCTGGAGGGGATCGCCCTTCTCGACTCTTCCTTCCTTAATTAACTGTATGGTTTCAGGCTTTAGTTTGATCAGGCCCTTGGCTGTGGCTTCTCTATAAACCTCTGGCTTCGCTGTCACATCCACCATGGACACGGCGAGGTCACCGACCACTAAACTCGGAGAGGGAGGATTGACCCCTTTTTTCCTTCGACCCCTCTAAAGCCTCCAGGGGCGCTGAATGGAAACGGAGGCTTTCATCCCGAAGGCTCGTTAGGCTCTTCCTTGCCCCATCCATTGCTTTTTCCAGGCTATCGAGGGCGGAGATAAGGTCCTCTATGCTTCTTAACAGGCTTCTTAAGTTTACCTCAAAGGCTCCGGGCACGTTGATGATGGACAGGTACTCCTTACTTTGATAAACCTCCCTATGGCGG
>Ga0315312_1002632_pt1 | contig 12248 bp, 13 predicted proteins | sample TDP7_MG_FD_203629 | JGI IMG/M metagenome (GOLD analysis project Ga0315312, IMG submission 203629) | Freshwater sediment microbial communities from Lake Towuti, South Sulawesi, Indonesia - TDP7 | ecosystem: Environmental > Aquatic > Freshwater > Lake > Sediment | place: Indonesia: South Sulawesi... | reverse complement strand
ATATAAAGATGGTAGCCGCTGTTCCGAAGCCTTGGACCGATGTGGACTCGCTCTCAAGCCTCTTTCAACGATTCTGGAGTCAAGGAAAGATTGTGCGCATCTCGACCGAGTACCTGAACATCGCCTCTCGCTTCATCATGTCCAACGAGGAGTACAGGAAAAGGTTCGGCGACGCCGAGCCCCTAGTAGTCACTCCTTGGCTGAGGAGGGGGACGAACCCTAGCGTGACTATAATCCTCTCTTTCGGGGCCACAGAGGCGAAGCCGCCGGAGAATGCGGAGGCCATAATCGACGTCTCAGAGACTGGGACGACTCTAGAGCAGAATAACCTCAAGGTCATCGAGACCATTCAAGAATCCCAGGCCGTCCTAATCGCGAATCGGAATGCCCTAGAGGATTCTGAGAAGCAGGAGAAGATATACGACGTGCTAACACTTCTTAGAGGAGTCGTGGAAGGCAGGGAGAAGATCCACATCTTCGTCAACGTCGAGGAGAAGAACTTGGACGAACTGGTGAAGAATCTACCCGCACTGAAGGGCCCAACCGTGAGTCGCTTGTCCAAAGAGGGTTGGTACTCGGTGAATACTGTCATAGATCGCAAAGACTTCCTGAAGATTCTGCCCACGTTGAGAAGGTTGGCTCAGGGCCTAGTGGTACATGAGCCGAGGCAGATCCTCTCCCTCGAAGACATCGATGGAAGGAAGTTGACCCAGTGACGGCAGTCAGAACAGGGCGCCTCCAGGACTTGGGAGAAGAGCTCCTGAAGAATCGCATACCACAGAGAAACAAGGATTTGACCATTGAAACGAGAATCAGAGGCATCATCGACCGAGTATTGGTCGAAGGGGACAAAGCCCTCCTGGACTTTACGCGGGAATTTGATGGAGCTGACATCTCGTCGAAGGGCCTTCGGGTGAGTGAATCCGACATAGCTACCGCACGCAGCAAAGTAGCGCGAGACGAGATACGCTCCCTGAAATACATGCGCAGGAGAATCTCCAGAATCGAGGGGAGGAGACTGAACGCGGCCAAGTATGCTTACGACGACGGGAAGATTAGGCTGCGCCAGATGACCCGGCCCCTTCGCAGCGTAGGATGCTACATCCCAGGAGGGAGAGCCTCATACCCCAGCACCGTCCTTATGACGGTAGTGCCTGCAAAGGTGGCAGGAGTGCAAAGGATCGTCATATGCTCGCCACCTTCCAAAGAGGGTGAGATAGAACCCCTAGTCCTCGTCGCTGCCGATCTCTGCGGTGTCAAGGAAATCTTCAGGGTAGGTGGGGCTCAGGCAATAGCCGCGATGGCCTATGGAACGGAGTCCATTCGACCGGTGGACAAAATCGTTGGGCCTGCCAGCAAGTTCGTAACGGTGGCGAAGAGGATGGTCAGCGATGTGGTGGCAATAGATCTACCTGCTGGACCCAGCGAGATTCTCGTCTTGGCAGACGACTCGGCCAATCCAAGAACCGTCGCCTTGGACCTCATCTCCCAAGCCGAGCATGCACCAGACAACATTCCCATCCTAGTAACTACCTCCCGCCGAGTTCTCAAGGAGACCGCTCAACAAATCGAGGAGATGCTCTGCGCCATTGCGCGCAGAGAGATTGTCAAAGAGGCCTTTGGCCAGCAAGGCGCTTTACTCCTCGCTGATTCCATGGACGACGCTCTCGTCTTCGTGAACAGATTCGGGTCGGAACACCTTGAGATACTTGCGCACCGGCCTAGAAGGTTGGCAGAGAAGGTTGGGGCAGCGGGCATCATCCTCCTAGGGGAGTACACTCCCGCCGCTGCGAGCGACTACTGTCTCGGAACCAATCATGTCCTTCCCACGATGGGGTTCGCGCAGACTTACTCGGGGCTGTCCACCCTTGACTTCGTGAAGATGATTCCCGTGGTCGAGTGTCGGAGGTCAGCTCTTAGGACGATGCTTCGACCAGTGAAGAAGGTCTCAGAGGCAGAAGGACTTCCAAACCACTATCTTGCCTTGACTGGGAGGTTCAACGGTGGCTAAAAAATCGTTATGGTTGAGGCGGCTAATCAGTGATATGGAAGAGGTCAAGGAATATGTCCCCAGCGAGGATGCTCTTTCCTTGGCGAAGCGCCTCGGATTGGGGATGAAGGACATAGTAAAGCTAGACCAGAACGAGAACTTCTTGCTGCCCCTAGAGTTTATGGCCTCTGAACTATGCCAACTCTCCAGATTTTTGGATCCTCGGCTCTATCCCCTCGATGAGAAGACCAGACTGGTCGACGCCTTGACCGGGTACCTCGACGTATCTCCAGACCAGATTGTTATAGGAAACAGTTCCGACGAAGTCTTAGAGACTGTTGCAAGAGTCTTTCTCAGGGGAGAAGGCAGTGCAATATCCATAGCTCCAACCTTCGTCATGTACCGCATCATTACTACTAATCTCGGACACAGATTCATCGAGGTCCCCTTGAAGGAAGGCTTCAGCCTAAGTGTTGAGAACCTCCTAGGCGCCTGCGAAAAGTCAACACGCATCTGCTTCCTCTGCTCACCCAACAACCCCACAGGAAACCAGTTCCCCCTAGAACAGGTCAGGATGTTGGCAGACAGGTTCGACGGACTCCTCGTACTAGACGAGGCTTACGTGGAGTTCGCGCCCTACTCAGCCGTCAACCTAGTCAAGGAATATGACAACCTAATCGTCTTACGAACCTTCTCCAAGGCCTTCGGTCTTGCTGGACTGCGGATAGGTTATGCGGCGGCGTCCCCTGAGATAGCGTCTGCTCTGAAGAAGGTTCAGCTCCCTTATAGTGTCAACATCCTCTCCCTTGAAATGGCTATCAGGGTCTTGAAGCGCCTCGATATGGTAAGTGCCGCTATCGAGAAAGTCAAAGCCGAGCGAACCCGCCTCATAGAGGCTATGAAGCGTATTCCTGGGGTCGTTCCCTACCCCTCTGACTCCAATTTCATATTCTTCAGGACATCAAGGGAGGCACGTCAAGTTGCGGAGGATTTGGCCCAGAGGGCCGTCCTCATACGATACTACAGTTCCCCGGGCCTAGAGAACCATCTCCGCGTAACTGTAGGAACGCCCGAGATGAACACCCGATTCTTTGAAGCCCTCAAGGAGGTCTCCGATGCCTAGAGAAGAATACATGGAGGCCCAATTCTCATCGGGCTTGGCATGGGTACTCTCCTCGAGGATCAGCGACCTCCAGAGCATCGACGCGATCTTCTTCGACTGCGACGGAGTCCTAGTAGACGTCAGAGATTCCTACGATGCCACCATTGTAGAAACGGTGAAGTTCCTTGCTAAGGGCCTTATGGGTCTGGACATTCCAACATCCTTGCCTCTACATCGGAGCATCTTAGAACTGAAGAGGAGCGGGGGATTCAACAACGACTGGCACGTATCCTACGCGCTCCTCCTAGGCATATACACCTATCTCCCAAGGGAGCAGGGAACACTCTCTGCGGACATGATTTCAGACGACAGAGAAAGAATCCTATTGGAAAGGACTACAGGCCGAAAATCTCCAGCCTCTTCAAACCGATCTATTCCAGAATCCTCATGGAAACGAGTGGGTGAGACCATGATTGATTTGGGGAGAAGTGCCGACTCGACCGGCCTTCCATCTGTGGAGAGAATCCTCATCAATGAGGGGTATGGACAAGCTCTAGATGCTGCCAAGAGGCTATTGGGTTATCCGGTGGAGGCCAGCATCGTGGGGCGAGTCTTTGACGAAATCTTCTATGGCCCCCAACTCTTTCGCCAAAAGTTCAAGGTCGAAGCGAAGTTCTATACCGGCAGAGGCCTCGTAGAGAGGGAAACTCCGGCAATAGCCCAAGAGACATTGAATAGACTTAAGGCTACTGTAGGCAGAGGGAGGATTGGAATCATCTCTGGGAGGGATTACGCCTCCGCGGGGAGAACCTTGGGTGCATTGATCAACAACTTCGAATCAGAGAATCTTCTGTTCCTCATGGTCGATCCCAACCATGGCGCGAAGGAAGGTAGGAGTGCTGAGTCGTTCTTGAACAAGCCCAACCCTGGGATTCTGCTGAAGGCCGTAAGAAGCTTCGGCCCCTTTCAGCGTTGTCTATACGTCGGCGACTCTGCAGAAGACCTGATAATGGTGCAGCTAGCCAACAAGATCCTACATCGATTCGCCTTCGCCGGAGTCTACGGCTTGGCGAATTTTAAGGACGAGATATGTTATTACTTCCGGGAGAAGAGGGCGGACGTGATCCTCCCCTCAGTTAATGAACTCCCAGAACTATTGGACTTCCTGAAAGGGTGGAAGCAATGAGGGACGCGGAACTCACGAGAAAGACCCGAGAGACCCAGATATCCGTGAGGCTGAACCTCGATGGTGAGGGCAGGGTCGAAACAGCCACAGGCGTCGCCTTCCTCGACCACCTGTTGCGTACCCTTGGAGTCCACAGTAAGATTGACCTGAAAATCGAGGGAAGAGGTGACCTGAAGCACCACGCGATAGAGGATGTCGGAATATGCCTCGGAGAAGCCATAAGGAAGGCCCTAGGAGATGGTGTGGGCATAAACCGCTTTGGATACGCCATAGTTCCCATGGACGATGCTCTAGCGGTCGCAGCGATAGACCTTGTGACCCGCCCCTATGCCAAGATTGACTTAGCCGTAGATTCCGATTACTTCGAAGACACCACCAAGCAGGATCTTCTCCACTTCTTCGAGACCATTGCCACATCCCTCAGGGCCACCATTCACATCCGTGTCCAATATGGCGTCAACGACCACCACAAGGTCGAAGCAGCCATGAAGGCCCTAGCCCTCTCCCTGAGACAGGCCGTGGCCATTTCCTCTGGCTCAAAGGACATTCCAAGTGCGAAAGGCTCCATCTAGCAAGTGAGGAAGTTGAGGATCATTCCAGCCGTCGACCTGATGAATGGCCGGCTCGCTCGCCTATCGAGGGGTGACCCCGAGACGGCGAAGTACTACGATGCCTTCGGAGACCCTGTGCAAACGGCGGCACATTGGGAGAGGGAGGGAGCCCGCTTTCTGCACGTGGTAGACCTAGATGCTGCCCTGGGTCATGGAGATAATCGAGCCCTCATTCAACAGATATTGAGCGCGGTACATATTCCTGTGCAAGTGGGTGGTGGTCTCCGTAGCCCTGCGGATGTCATCGAGGTTCTTGACATGGGGGCCTCGAGGGCCTTGGTCGGAACCTTGGTCTTCGGGAACCCGGAAGGATTCAGGTGGTTGCTCGAGAAGGTTGGCGATGAACGCCTCGTAGTGGCTTTGGACTATGTCGAAGGCCGAGTGGTCACAAAAGGATGGAGACAGAGGACTGAGTTATTGTTGAGTGAAGCACTCCTGAAGCTGCTTGAGATGGGTGTGAGGATGTTTCTTCTGACAGATGTGAGGCGTGACGGCCTCATGACAGGCCCAGACTTTGAAACCCTATCGAAGTACACACGGTTCCCGAATGCAAAAATAATTGCGGCTGGCGGAATAGGTAGCCTTGATGACCTTGAGAGGCTCAAGAAGACCGGCGTGTACGAGGTAGTGGTAGGCAGGGCCCTCTATGAAGGACGTTTCACTTTGAGAGAAGCCTTAGCCATGTTCCCGGAGTAGACGGTATGAACGTGAACCTCTCGGAACTTAAGTTCGACCCCGTGACCGGTCTTGTTCATGTTGTGACCCAGGACTGGCGGACCAAGGAAGTCCTCATGGTCGCCTACGCCAACGAAGAGGCCCTGAGGAAGACTATGGAGACTGGATATGCTCACTATTGGAGTAGGTCTAGGCGGAGTCTCTGGCGCAAGGGCGAGACCTCAGGCAACATCCAAATCCTCAAGGACATCCTCGTCGATTGCGACTTCGACACAGTCCTTTACCTTGTTGAGCAGCAAGGACCGGCCTGCCATACGGGGGCAAGGACGTGTTTTCATAATAGGTTGTCCCCGAAAACTAAACATTGACAAATGAGTCCCGCCGGCCTTCGGAGCTCTTCGCAGAAGGGCTGGTGAAGGTTGCGAAGTCCTCAACATAGCCAGCGAATTGCTCCAAGAAACTCTGAAATCTACCTACGGGCACGAAGGGTACACCGTCCTCTATCTTCATGGGAGTGTCTGACAGCGTCAGAACAACGGGAACCAGCTTTGTGCAGCATCGCATATCGTGGCCCAGTCTGCTTTGGAGGCTTGGAAGGGCATTTGCCAGAGCTGACGTTCTTACTTTATGGAAGTCTGCAACCTTCCTGAGAGCACTGGGTTGCCAACTCCTCTTCCAGCGCTTGCACTCCAAGACCAGGGACCAAGGAGTCTTCAGGGCGAGAACATCAACCTCATGGCCTCTCCCGCCGAATCGGAACCTGAAATGCTTCTTCGTCACGTAACCATTGCTCCCGAGGATCGTCACCACAAGATCCTCGAATTCCCTCCAGCCAGCGGCCTTACAGACGCGCTCCACATCCAGACCGTCCTCCAGACACCTAACAACCAACCTTAGACGTTCCGCTCGTGAAACCTGAAGATGTCCGTCTGCGATCTGAACCATCCCTAGTCGGGATGCTTCCCTCAACGCTCGCCTCGTCTTCTCTTCAGGGAGGCCGTATCGTTGTAGGAACGATTCCTCCGAAGTTCGGGTACTCTCCGAGAGCCTGAGCAGCGCCAGCATGAGTTGACTATTCAATTCTATGCAGACAGGTAAGCCTTACCCTTAAAAATCCCTTCTGGCGTTGGCAGGCTGCCCAACGGAACGATTGCCCCCAAACTCTCTAGGTAGGGCTTCGCTCACCTCTACAACCTTCAAGATGCTATTATCTATGTTTGCCTTGATCGTCAGGTCCAGTTCGCCCAGCACCAGAAGAACGGCATGGGAGATCTGGCTTCGAATATCGAAGGCTTTGACACTGAGATTAATGAGTGGATTGGGATCCACTGCCCTGGAGGAGAGAACGTCCAAGGCAACAGGCTTCTCCTTTTCTACTGGCCAGAATGCGAAGTCAACTGTGTATTCTATTCCAGAAGCACCTGTAAACTTCTCGTCCCTACGAATCGGCAGGTCGCAGGCTTCGAACAGATTGGTGAGCCAAGTCTTCATGGCAACCGTCAAGTCGAAAGCAGACATTTCTTCGGAACCTGGGACTCTTGATTCCCAGAGGTCTTGGAAGATACGTCTACACATTAATCCAAATTTGGTGAAATTCGTCCAGAGGAAGAGCATGTCTCTAGGGTCTTGACAATCCTTCAAGCTGTAGAAGACCTCGTCGTCTATCACGACGACCTCGTGAGTTATCGCCTCCGTTTTGACCCATTCCACTTGAACACTCTTGCCCATATTCCCAAAGAACTTCCTCAAGTTTCGGTCAAGCAGTAGTCTGGCCTGAAACCCCTTCCTCAATTGAACACTCTTCAGAGCATCGAAGAAACCCGCTTTCTCGAGCTGGAGGGTTTCTTGCCTCCTCATGGCCAATTGAACTTCTCGCTCTGACCTGCTGAGAGCAGTCAGCATCCTTGAAGCCGAATTGTTGAAGCCCTTGATTATCTGGAACCTATCCTTCTCGAAGGAACTGTCCCTAGTTTCCCGGACCCTCAGAATATCTTCCAACTGGTCCTTGGCCTTCCTAAGATCCGAAAGCTTGTCGTCCATCTCCTTCCGATACTTTAAGATCAACTGACTGTAAGCTCTGTCAAGGGGTACCGCTGCAAAGGTTATGGGTCGAGCTATGGAAGCTTCTACCAGACCCTTCTCAACAAGTTGGTTTACTACGGGATAGACGTTTGTTGTTGAGATGCCTAAGGCACGAGAGATGTTGGAGGCCTTCGAGTTTCCGCCCCTGAGAAGGAGGGCGTACACCTTCTTCTCCACAGGACTCAAATCCAACTTTTCCAAGAAAATATCCAAGTCCATTCCAGCCTCCATAATCCACCAGCCTCAACTTTCTTAACGAAGCACATATTGTTTAAGCCTTTCGTGGAATTTCCACTCATTCTTTGTGTTGACGGATGTCAGGACTCCTTGACTTCACCAAATGTCCCGCTTTCCATGATGAGGATTGATCGTGGATTATTGTGGGGAATTACGTGCTACTTGAAATGTTGGTTCTTTAAACAAAAGATAGTATCAGCCCCAACTCTGAACAATAGGCCTCCTAGCTCTAGGGTTTTATGTAGCAGGAAGGCGATTATTCGATTGGGGATAGCCCTTGAAGAACAGGTTGAAGGAGACTCTGAGACAGGGTAAGGTTGCCCTTGGGGTCAGTCTTAGCATCGGACATCCGGACGTGGTTGAGGCCCTCGCCATGATAGGTCTGGACTTCATCAACTTCGACACACAGCACACGCCATTGAGCGTTGAGACGGTCCAGAGCATGATGCAGGCCATGGGCCACTCCGATTCGACGCCCATTATGAGGGTTATGTCGAATGACTTGGCAATGATCAATCGGGCACTGGACATCGGTGCTCACGGAGTCATAGTCCCCTTCGTCAATACGAAGGAAGACGCTGTGAAAGCTGTTAGGAACGCAACCTTCCCTCCAAAAGGAATCAGGAGTTGGGGACCTCGCAGAGCGGCGATGCACGACCCCGACTATGAGAAGACATCTGACGAGGAGGTTCTCGTCATTCCTCAGATTGAGACCAAGGAGGCGGTAGACAACATAGATGACATACTTACTGTAGACGGGATAAAGGCCTTCTTCGTGGGACCCCATGACCTCTCCTGGACCCTCGGGATCCATGGTCAGTGGAAGCACCCGAAGTTTCAAGATGCCATAGAAAGAATCTTGGAAGCGGCCAAACGCTATGATGTGGCTCCGGGAATGCTTGCTCTGACAGAGGACGCGGAGAAGACGATCGAGAGGGGGTTTCGGTTAGTCAACTTGGGCGGAGACCTAGCGTTCATGACCGGGGCGGCGACTTTGGCTCTTGCGAGAGCGAGAAAGGCAAGACTGAAGCCCTAAACCAAGGGCTCCAGGCCCATGTCGCGTCTCCCTGGGACCCCTCCTCTTTTTCTAGTAGTAGCCCTACCTTCAGTGGTGGTGGATAGTGTGATCGAGCTTCCCGAGGCGGATAGAGAACTTCTACGGGGAGTCTGCGAACTTCACGTTCACGCGGCCCCAGACCTCTCCCAGAGACCCTTCACCGAGGTGGATTTGGCGAGACAGATGCGAGATGTAGGTTATAGGGCCGTGCTATTCAAGAGCCATCACGCCATCAACGCCGATCGCGCTCAGATCATCTCCAAGGTTGTGCCGGGTATCGGGGTCTTCGGGGGTGTGGTCCTCAACCACCCCGTCGGGGGAATAAACCCCCTAGCCGTGGAGGCTGCCATAGGCTTCGGTGCCAAGGAGGTGTGGATGCCCACACTCCACGCGGCAAACCACATCAAGGTCATGGGAATCGCGGGGTATCCTCATCATATCCAAGCCATCAAGTCTAGAATGACGGTTAAGGGTGTCAAGGGCATCACGATACTCGACTCGGAGGGCAGCCTCATCCCAGAGGTGCATGAGATACTTGGCCTGATAGCGGATGCCGACATCATCTTGGGTACAAGCCATCTATCGTTGGAGGAGGACTACGCCCTAGTGAAGGCTGCGAGGCAGGCCGGCGTCAAGAAGATGCTCATCACCCACGTGGGCTGGGAGGCGACCAACTGGTCCATGGAAGACCAGGTAAGGCTAGCGGATGCCGGAGCGATGATGGAGTACTGCTACGGCGCTACCATGCCGTATGAGAGCAGACTCGATCCGAAGATGATTGTGGAGGGAATACGGCGCGTAGGTTCTAACCGATGTGTTATTGCGACAGACTTTGGACAACCATACAACCCCAACCCCGTAGATGGGATGCGGCAGTTCATCAGGGTCCTCAGCCACATGGGCGTAACGGAACATGAGATAGATGTCATAGCGAGGCAGAATCCGGCAAAGCTCCTCGGCCTCTGACATTAGGTGACGATTTCTGCACCTTATCGCATTATGGGGGCTTCTGCCTGTTGCAGTAGTCGAGGACTGTCAGGGCGATGGTCCTAGCGTAGGTTAGCAGCTCGTTGATGTCGATGTGTTCGGCCGCGGAGTGGGCTTGGCTGATGTCCCCTGGACCATACACTACAGTTGGGATGTGGCCGAGGTTGACGAAGGAGGAGGCGTCCGTCCAGTAGGGTAACGTCGAAAGCTCAGACTCCTTCCCTGTCACAGCCCTGTGGCTCCTCGAGACCGATTGAACGATTGGCTCATCCTTTGAAATATCCATTGGAAGGGCCTTGACCCAATCAACTGCGCTCGCCTCCACCCTCAAACTGGGGTCCTCCCTCCTAAGCCTCTCCAAGATAACATTGATCTCCCCCAACACGGATTGAACCGTTTCGCCTGGAACCATGCGCCTATCTATCTCAACTTCGCAGAAGTCTGGGACGACATTGGCCCTGTAGCCCCCACGAATCACTCCAACATTATGGGTCGGTGAACCCAGGGCTGGATGGCATTTCCGTCCAGATAGTTGCGGAAGCTCGGCATCGAGGGCGGTGAGGACCTTGTTCATAGCCATTATGGCGTTGACGCCAAGTTGGGGCGCGCTACCATGCGTCGCCTTCCCATAGGTTCGCATGGTGATGAAGGTCAACCCCTTGTGGGCGATGCCTATCTTCATCCCCGTAGGCTCACCGACTATCGCGGCATCTATACCGGTCAGTGACTGGGCCATGGCCCGGCTCCCGATGGCCCTCCCCTCCTCATCGGCACAGCCAGAAATAGTCAAGCCTCCCCTCAGTTCCATACCCAACCTATTCACTGTCTCACCCACATATATGAGGGCGGCAAGGGCGCTCTTCATGTCCACAGCCCCTCGACCATACAGTTTGCCTTCCTCGACCTTCCCGGCGAAGGGGTCGATGGTCATGCCCGTGGTCTCCACGGTATCCAGATGCCCATTCAACATCAGGTTGTATTCGCCGCCTGACCCCCTCAGGGTGCCGATGACGTTCGGCCTCCCTGTTTTGGCTTCCTGCAACCTGACCACGAAGCCACTGTCCTCAAGTCGCTTGGCTATGAAGTTGGCGATCTCCCGCTCGTCTCCCTCGTCTATTCCCTTCACTGCGCTGGGTATGCGGATGAGGTCTCGGGCCAGGGATACAAAGTCGTCTTTTCTTATCCCATCGAGAAGTTGATGCGACATCTTTGTGTCCTTAGCGTTTTTTGGATCGTCTCGCTTGCATAGCTTGCTTTGTCTTCTCTCTTGGTGGGTAGTACTCGGGGAGCGTTACCCCCTCTTCCTCAAGCATCTTTCTCACAAAGGTCTCCATCTCCTCCTTCTCCTTTGCTATTTTGACTATGTCTTCCATAGTCTGCTTGGGTACTACAACGATACCATCGTTATCACCAACGATTATGTCTCCAGGTAAGACTGCCACTCCTCCACAAGAGATAGGCACGTTGAGATCCACGGGATGAATGCCTCTCGGACCAGGATAACAATGGACACCTCTGGCGTATACAGGTACTCCCAGGGGCTTCAATCCTGGAATGTCTCTCACTGCTCCATCGACAACAATTGCTGCAATTCCTTTGATCTTGCACCTCAGCGTCATAACATCTCCAAAAGCTGACCCTTCGACGAGACCACCACAATCGCAGACTATCACATCACCCTTCTCAGCCTTCTCGATACTCTTGAAATCAGCTAGTTCGGCCCTTTCTTCTGGTCTGAAACCGAGTACCTTGGGAAGGTCTTCCCGCCACGGAATGTATCTCACCGTAACTGCTGGACCCGCGAATCCGCCAGGGATTATTGGCTCCACCCCACTTGCGTACTGGTTTTTGAAACCCAACGCAATCAGGGCATCGCAGACAAGGGCGCAACCCATTCTACGAATCTCTTCAAGGAGATGTTTCGAGGGATTGTTCTTTCTTACTTCTATCAACCAATTTCCTCTCCAACTTGGTCTCAATAACGAGCTTCATAAAAATATTACAATTACATCGACGTTCTTTACTTAACGCTTTTGAGAGAGTTGAGCTGCACCGCGAATAATGTTCTGACCGAGTTGGGGATCTCTAGGCTTATTACCCGCTCGAGATCCGCTGACGACGCCTTGAGGACGAGAACAACCCTCTCGGTTGCACGTCCACCCAACTTCTCCGGGGCTACAGACAACCAATCCTTGGACCTCAAGTAGAGGAACCAGAATCGATGCCCTGAGCTAGGCATTTGCATTCATCCTAGCTCCTGCGTACCCGACCCGACTTCACCAAAACTTATATACCCACGAACATCACTCGCTTCCAACCCA
>Ga0315312_1002630_pt1 | contig 12255 bp, 16 predicted proteins | sample TDP7_MG_FD_203629 | JGI IMG/M metagenome (GOLD analysis project Ga0315312, IMG submission 203629) | Freshwater sediment microbial communities from Lake Towuti, South Sulawesi, Indonesia - TDP7 | ecosystem: Environmental > Aquatic > Freshwater > Lake > Sediment | place: Indonesia: South Sulawesi... | reverse complement strand
GATTAAGGGAGCAGGAGCTAAAATAATGAACATTATGCCCCTCATCCCTTCAGGCAAAATGAAAAACCGGCCTGACCCCTCCTGCGACGAGCTTAGAAAGGCGCGCCAAGAATGCGAGAAGATAATGCCCCAGTTCCACCGCTGTGAACAATGCCGCGCAGACGTTATCTACCTGCCATAGTTATTTCTCTCAGCGCCAATAAGGTGCATACATGCATAAGACTTAGCTTGTCTGTTCCAGTGGTCTTATTCTTAAAAAAAGTTCCCTATTAACTATTCTATTCGCTTTGTTCAGTGACACTTGAAAGACATGTCCTTCATAATTAATCTCGAATGATTTGCCTTTTTCAGGGAACAAATGCCTATCACTAGGGGTCCCTTACTCTCACCAATCATCTTTTTCGCTATTTCCATTGAAAGTGTAGGAGCATAGGAGATTAGGTTGACTACACTTCGCCCTTCTCGGTTCTTGGCAAAATCGTTGACAAAACGGGCGGTCAGAGAATAGCCGAAAAGGAAATCGAGAAATCGCTAGGGAAGTTGAAAAGCATTCTGGAGAAATAGATGCTCACTAGAACAGTAACCTGCTGAAATACGTAAGTTCTACCTCAAGAAGACTCCTTAGGCTTCTTAGCAAACCTTCCCGTCACAGCGTCTCTGTACACAACCTGAGTGAACCCTCTCTTCTTATGAACAACTCTCTCAGCAACAACAGGCTTAATGTTCAATGAATATGCTGAGAGTGTCTATGTATTTTCGTTGCTTCGTGAGATAGCCTCAAAAGCTAAAGGGTTGGGTCAAAACGTTACTCTATCCTATGCTACTGATTATCCACTCAGGCTAAGGTATGCGTTGCCTCATGAAAGCTACTTCGATTTTTGGGTCATACCCTCCCTTTCCATAACTCTAGCAAAAGGAAATCCAATGACCTAAGCCTCTTTAGCTTTCACACGTAAGGCTTCATATAATTCCTTCAAGCCTTCATCTTCAGGAACAAACTTCATAAGCCTTTCCAGAACATTCTTGAGAACCCATTTCAATGTATCACTTGTCATCTCCATCTGAGTCTTTATCTTCTGAATCTGCTCACTCAATTCGGTAATACGCCTTTCTTTTGCTTCGCCGTTCTTCGTTAGCGCCTGAATTTGACTCTCCTTCGTCCTTTCATTTTCTAATAGCCGTTCAATAATATCCTCTCTCTTGAAGACGCTTCTATTCAGCTCGCTGATCCTTTCAGCATCGACTTCAACTTTCTGCTGCAACTCCTTAAGCTCTTTCGTTGTTGCTCTTCCCTTTGATATGAAGTTTAGCTCAGGCTCGACCTTCTTATACTCCTTAACGATGTCTTCAGGGAACATTGACGCTAACTGATTGTAACCATAGGAGTCTAGCGAATGTCCGATGAAGAACTCACTTATTTTGTCGTCCACTCCGGCATGCGAACATAAGGTCTTGAAAACATCTCTGAAATTATGAGGAGTAAGCTGCCTTCCACCAAAACCCAGCTGCTTCTTGTAGTTCTGAATTGCACTCCTGTAGTCTTTGTCGCTGTAAGCGTTACCAAAGTTTGAAATGAAGAATGGTTGTCCTTCTTGCCACTCAGGAGTAAGGTTCTCCCCCTTCAATCGAGGATTCTCTTCAACCAGTTGCTTCCGACACTTCAGGTAAAGGTTAAAGTGGTCAATAGCGTCCTTTCCAATGAATGTGTAGTATGGGTTAGCGTTGCTCTTTCTCGCTGGGAACTCAATTTTGATGATGGGCTCCTGCTCTCCTCTGTTTATCTTTTCCAATTGTTGCATAGTCCTAACCGAAATACAGTAATGGCCTTTCTTCTTGACATACTCCGGATCACAGTGACATTCATTGAATTCCAAGAACTCGTTCATGCCCATACCTGAAGACATGAGCATCAGAGAAATCGCTTTTTCCCTAATCTTCATGTAGTTTACAAGTGTCTTTACCTCCTCAAGACTCATCCCCTTCCTTGACAGCTTTTGCTCGGTCAAAACCTTGTCGTTCTTCGTTCGCAGGTCTACCTTCTCTTTCACCAACGGTAGACGGTTGAACTCGTAGAAACTTCTCACAGCAGACAGGACTTGACGACGGTAAGATTCGGTTTTGGTTCCGACATCAGTATCAAACAAGTAGCTCTTCAAAAAGTCGTTATGCCTATACTCGTCATCATTCTTCTTTGCGATTTTATGATCTTCCAACAACGCCCCAACGTTAGTAAACTTCTTCTCTTCCTTTAGCCCCTCAAAGTAATGGTAGAAGACTTTCAAGTAAGTTCCCGCTGTCTTCTCATTTTTCTTCTTGAGCCACTCAAACCATCCCTTAACAGGCGGATTCTCTTGAATGAACCGCTCAAAATGAACCTCCACCACCGCCTCACCTTTTTGATTTAACATTCCGATTCCTCCTTTATAACGTTTTTTATTTTTGAACACTAAATTATGTATTAATCCCTTTTGATGGAAGGATTCAAAAAGGGATACGAAAAACCCTGAAAGAAGAAGGACTTTAAACAAAGAAAGGATTAATCTATTTTCTGGAACTTCTCCAACCGGCTTTAAGGTCAATCAAAATCTTTAACTTTTGAGACATGTTATATTCACATAATAAGTGTCATTCTACTGAATACGAGGTATTGGATGCCTTTGGAGAAGATAAAGCATATTTGGCCATTACCTGGCGGCAGCAGGAATTATGTTGTGACTTTGAGAAGAATTCTGGAAAAACTTAATGCAGAAGATCTCACAGTAGATCAGCTTGTCCTATGGCTTAAGAGTGAGTATAAATTATCTGGCGCTAAGGCTCCATATGGCTATGTCAGGGTTGTTAAGGATTGTCTAAGTTTCATACGGGAGGTTGATGGGCGTCTTAAGCTTGTTTCTAATGCTGAGGAATTTCTCAAAACAAGCGATAACCGTCTGGTTTTTGAGACTCTACGTGAACGCTCCTGATATCCTGGTCGATAAACTCAGAGATATTTCTAAGAGTAGAGGAAAATCCTTCTCTGATTATGTTTCTGAGATTCTTGAACAGGCTTTAGCGCCTCCATCGGTCAAGAAGTTGGAAGCCGAACTGCCTCAGAGAGAAAAGGAAACTGAAGAGGCTATTGATGATAAAAGTCGCCTCTTTAAGAGTCTTCAAGAGCAAATGGAAAGGTTGAATTTACTCAGAAAGCGAGAGGTCGATGAGTCTATCCTGAAAAAGCTCAGTTTGAAAGAGGCTGGAGTGTACAAGTTGGCGGTTTCAGGCCGCAGTGTTGAAGAGATCGGGTTGAGGCTTTTCATGGATCCAGTTGAGATTCAAGGGATTCTTAAGTCCCTAATTGAGAGGCAGTATCTGGACGACTACTCAAACCTCTGGAGGTGAGGAAGAAAACAACTCCAGAGACTCAGCATCGGCAAGATTCACCGGAAGACAAGGTATTCGAGCAACTGCTCGCTTCAAAGATACGTGTAGACATCAAAGAGAAGAAAGAAAGAGCGGCCAAAGAACGCGAAATGTTGACAAGTTTTCTCCCAACTCACCGAAAGGTTGGGGGACTTTACGTTCTGGAAACAATTGAGGGCACCGCTCTTGGGGCTTCAGCATGTATGCTCTGCATTTCGGCTTCGTGTGCGAATGGTGGATTGCCCGAGACCTGGCCTATCCAATGATAATGCCTAAAATGGATTGCGCATAAGGTCCTCAATTTTCTCATAGAAGTTGAACGTCAATCTTGCAGCTGCTTCGCCCTTCTTGGTAAGCCTGTAAATTCTTCTTCTCTCGTTCCACACTCCTCTTACTAAGCCTTGCCTCTCCATCGAGTACAAAACTGAATAGACGCTCCCCGAACCCGGTAGTATGTGAAACCTTCTACGAACCAGTTTGATTATGTCGTACCCGCTCATGGCGCCCGCGTCTTTCAATTCTGAAAGAATCAGCAGATCCATGAACTTGTTAAGGAGCCTTTGATGTAGCCTTAGAAGATTTACTCTACTGCTATAAGCATGAATCTCCTCCACCCGCCTCACCTCCCAGGCAATGCCCAAGCTTAAGCTGGGGCAACTGTATTAATGATCTACTCTTCTACACTTGGCCGCTTCCGAGCAAGATCGATCAATGTTTATTAAGATCTGTTGCGCTATTGATTAAGAGTTTTTTACAAAACAAGGTTCGCTGGTGGAAACCCGTGGGAAAAGCCTGTGCTTTCATCGTTCTGGTTGCAGATTCATATGATGCCGAGACGAAAAAGGAACTTGAAGAAGCAATCCAACTATATATTAAAAGACTAACACGCTGGAAGATGGAGAAAGTATCAACCTTGGAAGACTGAGTTTAGCAGAATCTTAAAACGTCTTTTTAAGGTTTAACCCTTAAGCCCTTAAGTGGTTCTGGTGAAACAGAAAAAGAGATTAGGAATCGACCTCTTACTTACTTTGAGAGAGTTGATTGATGTGACTGTTCACTACCTGTTAGACGCCGAGGCGATTCCACAAGGCGTGAAGCTCATCTTCTTTAATCCTCAAAACGGGGGATTGAAAGAGATTCTGGATGAAGATTACAGACCGTACTTCTTTGTTCCCTACCCTTTAAGTGAAGAGGATAAAAGAATGATTGAAGAGTTAGGCGCCAAGAGCATGGAGGAAGAGAAGAGGGAGCTCTTCTCTGACCAAATAGTTAAGGTCACGAAGGTAGAGTTAGAAGGTTCTTACGATCCCAGACGGGCTTCGGAAAGGTTTGAAAAGGCGTGGGAAGGTGAGGTTCCCTACATCTCTAGTTACGTCTATGACCACGGCTTGGTTTTTGGGGCTCAACATGAGATCCAAGGAGATAGCTTAGACTTGGTCTTTAAAGTACCCGCAGAAACTAGAGCTAGATTTGAAGAGGAGTTTTCAAACGTAAAGGAAGATGATCCTTCAAAATATGAGCTGCTGGAAAGATGGTTCACTCTATGCTCCCAGCAAATTCCTGAAGTTGCACCTGAAATATTAGGATTGAGTGCTAAGATGGAGCCTGAACAGCACTACCTTGCGTTTATGCTTTCACGCGTGGCCAACATCCCTGTTCCTCAGGCTTACTCTAACAGGCAAGTGAGCACATGGATCAAATCTATTCTCCACAACCATCTAAGAAGAAACAACATTCTAATACCGACCTCGAAAGAGCTAAGGAGAGAAGAGACAAAACAAAGTGTTCAGGGAGCCCTGACGTTTCCACCTGAACCCGGCGTCTACTTCAACACGGTGGTCACAGACTTCGAAAGCCTCTACCCAAGCCTCATAGACGCTTACAACCTTTCCTACGAAACTATCGATTGTCTACATGCGGAATGCCGAGAAAACAAGGTGCCTGGACTTGAACACCAAATTTGCCGGATTAGAAGAGGCGTCTACTCTGTACTTATAGGCTCCATAAAGGACCTCCGAATCCGATGGTATAAACCCTTAGCCAGAGACAAAAGCCTGCCTTCCGAAGAAAGAAGACTAGCTCAAGCTACATCACAACTCTTGAAACTGATCCTAGTCTCTGCCTACGGGGTTACAGTCAGAATTCACGGCCTTGCTCGGCCCTAGCTAGCTAGCTAGCTAATATAAGAAAGAGGGAATACTTTGTTTTGTTGATTTGAGTGATGTCGAAATGATAAGAAAGTACTGTAAACACTGTGAATTTTGGGCAGGGATATGACATGAGGATAGAACTGAGTAGAATACAAGTAGGCAAATTTAGAATAAGAGAGAAACTTGATGAAGAGCCTCTCAACGATATAATGACAAGTTTTAAGAAGGATGGACAGTGGGACCCAATAATCGTTAGACCTGCTAAGGAAAGAGGATATTATGAACTGATATCTGGGGAATATAGGGTTGAAGCTGCGAAAAGGCTGGGATGGAAGGAGATAGAGGCAACAGTCAAGGATGTGGATGATGTTACAGCCGATTTTCTAGCTCTAAAGACTAACCTCATTAGGCAAAGTATGACACCACTTGAAGAAGGAAGAGCTATCAGTAAATACATGAGAGACTACGAACTAACGCAAGAACAAATAGCAAAAGAGATAGGGAGATCAGAGGCATGGATTAGCGAGCGCTTATCCCTTGCTCTAAGCATTTCCGAAGAAGTTCGTGAAGCCTTGGTTCACGGGCGAATTACAGTTTCCCAAGCAGTTATTATTAGTCAGATATCGCCAAAAGAGGGTAAATTGACACCTTATTTCATAAATCGTCAGAGAATTTTCCTTGAAATAATTCTAAAGGAGCAAGATAAAATTGGAAGAAAGCTCTCTGAAGATGAGACGAGAAAGATGCTTAGATGGTTCCAAAATGATGCTATCTTTACAATTGGTTATGCAGGCAGAGAGTGGAAGGACTTTCTCAAAGTCTTGAAGGATAATGAGGTAGAGTTATTGCTTGATGTTAGAGAGTCTGGTGAGAGTAGGTATAAACCTGAGTTTAACGAAAGCGTGTTGAAGAGATCGCTTGAAGAACAAGGAATAGAATATGAAAGACGACCTGAACTTGGCGTTCCCTTTGAAGTAAGACAACCCTATATAGATGGATTCCTAGGTTGGGATTGCTTTAAGCAGTGGTATAACTGGTCTATTAGAGGTAGAAAGATTGAGGGAAAAGTTGAAGATTTACTACCTGAACTGGTTGAGCGCCTCAAGAGTAAGAGGTCTTGTCTCATGTGTGAAGAGACTTATCCAAAACCCAAAGGAATTCAAAAGCATTATTGCCATCGAGATATACTTGCTGACATGATAATTGGATACGAAGATAAGGATAGACTTTTACTGAGATTTGAGAAGAGGACCGACTTGTGAATATGAAAGCTCCTAAAGCATTTGGCATATGGACCTTAGAAGAACAAAATTTCAATACGATGACAGCACCAGAGGAAAAACTAGCTGAAATTAACGGTAAACCAGTTTACTGTCCTTTATGCAAAAAACCTATGAAAATGTGGATGGAAGGTTGCACTCTCTGGCATATAAACTGTAAAGAGTGTGATCTATGTTTAACGATGAAGACTGAAGATGGAGAGGTTTTTGAGAAGTTGGTCGGAATCATTTATGAGTAGTGAATCTATAATCATCGATGATCTCATAGTTCTCGGAAGAGGATGTCCCGAACGAATAAAAAATGGTAGAGTTACGGTTTGTACAGCAGGTTATTCGCCGAAACTAGGTTTTATCAGAATTTACCCAACAAAAATAGAAATGCCATTACATCAATGGAGCATCGTGAAGGTTCCATTAGAACGTAATCCACAAGATACGAGAAAAGAAAGCTGGAAGATACAAGGCTCAAAAGGTGAATGGGATAGGCTAAGTGAGAAAATTCAAGTGGTCGGTGAGCTTAAGCGAGAAGAACGTCTTAATCTCATAGCCAATCTTGAAGACTATTGCGTTAGTACAATCAACGAAGAGAAGAGGAGCCTAGGTATAGTTAAGCCCATTATAGAGAAATGTTACTTCTCAGAGCAAGAAGATTATGACGCATCCAGCCAATTAACTTTGCTAGGCATCCCTCTACCGAAGGTTAAGGAGCAATATCCAATAATTCCAAGAATAAAATATCGGTGCGCTAATTGTAAAGCTAAAACCCCACATGACCAACAAGTACTTGAATGGGGATTCTATGAATGGATAAGAAAAAACCCCGACAAAGCGAATCAAGTTTGGGAAAACGCTCAAATCTACTCTCCGAAACATGAAATTTTCTTCTTTACAGGAAATCTTTTTCGGTACCGAAACATATTTCTCATAATAAGTGTTTTGCGTCTTCCAAAAGCTCCCATTTTCAAACCTTTAATTCAACTAAAGAAATAATGATTATCGCATAACTATCATCCAGATGCAACACTCAAAACACGACATACTCAATCATCACCCATCACATAAAGACGCAACAGAACCAACCATTTCAGTATAGAGGAAGAACCTTCACAGTAAAACCTGCGGAACAGGTGAAAGACCTCAAAGAAGTCAATATTGAGGACTATGCGCGAAACCTCAGAACCGCTCTCAACCAAACATTCAAACCCATGAACATCAGATTCACAGAAGAAGAGAAAAAGCTTACACTTTCAGACTTTATTTAAAACGATTCTTATATTAATAGATGCTACGTTGATCTTGAGACAGGTGAGATTATCTTCATCTCAGACGAGTTCATGGACGCCGAAGAGAGGAGGAACTTGATAAAACGGTGGAAGAAGGTTTTGGAGAGCGCTACATCTCCATCCCGCATGCGTCCTCCGAGGAGGACTATAAAGATATGGAGGCCCTCATAGAGACTGTTAAGGACGCAAATCTTGAGGAAAAGCTTTACATCGCAATAAAGCCAATATCATCTGGACGCAGGCCGGAACACAACTAGTATTGGTTTCTTGAGAGAAGAAGCAATAGTGGATTTCTTCACTCCAAAATTCTGGGATACTATGCGTTTGAGGGTAGCGGGCATATGCGTATGAGATTAAAAACCTGGAATTTGCAATGCAAAGCAAGAGTACTAAATGAAGAAGTTCTCTCTCTTTAATTACAAATCCTTTTTTTATCATGTTTCGTAATGGACATAGCAGTCCTAACTATGTCTTTGTTCTTGATAAAATTTCTATAACGGCAAGCTTTTATTTCAATAGTCCTATGTTCTTCATTTCATTCAGAGTTTTCATAATTTCATGGACTCTGTAGGATATCTTGTCCTCAGATGATGGTATTAGAGGTTGCCCCAGAGGCTGTGTCTTTAACTTCAATCTGACTCTGATATTACTTGACAAGCTTTTCATCAATCGCTCAAGATCAATTAGTGGCTTCAGTTTTGAAGGTTCTAGGAATTTGCTATATTTTAACTCAATATCGTTCAGGTTAGAATACCTTGTATCAAACAAGCCACCATATTTTCCTTCCAGTAAATGTTGCTCTTTGATGAGTATCTGTTTGACTTGTTCCCAATTACCTTGTGCAAGTCTATTTAATTCAGCCATTTGATATTCTTTAGTTTTCTGCTCTAGTTCTTCAATTTGTTTAGTGGGATCTTCAGATTTAATGACAAATGCTCTTAAGGGGATTAGAATTGATGAAAAATCCGTGAAAATCTCTGAGATCTCATCAGAAAGCAAGTAGTCTACCTTATCCTTGATTTTTTGCCATCTCCTTCTTTCTTCAGCAAACCAGATCTGATCTAGAACTAGAATAGTTACGCCAGTTCCTAGGATCTCAACAAATAAATTGAAAGATGCATCTGCAGGAGATACCTTATCTATTGCAGCTATCTGCCAACAAGCCAAGCCTGTAATTATCATAAGCAGGATTATAACGATTTCCTTCCACAAAGCTTTTTATCCTCCAGTTTTTTCTCTTATATTCAATTCTCCATCTTCCTATTCTAGTTTTTCGAAAAATTTAAATTTTACATAGTTGTTGGTGTTGAATGTTTGCCCATTTTCCAGCAGAGCGTTGACGCCGAATTGTATCAGTGCTCACTTTCCGACGGCAACACAAATTCCCAAAAACATAAGGCAACAACCACCATTCTCATATTCAACGGTGCGGAAAGGCACCTTGGTAGAAAGTTAGCAACGCTTCCCTAAACCGTCTCCATAACTTAATATCATCTCAGAAAGAAATGTTAAATTTCAGAGGAGAGGAGAGAATTGAAGCTTTACCGCCGGGTCTCCAAACAACATTATTTCAAAAAGGGGGTCTATGAATATGAGCAGATTATGGTCCCGATCCCAAAAGAGTTTCATAAGTTAGTAAAGCCCTTCTTGGGTCGGGACTTAGAAATCCTGGTTAAGATCCTTCTGCCCGCACAAGATGGCCTGGAGATAATTTTGAAGCCGAAGAAGGCTTCTGACCCCCCTGAAATCGTTTCTACATGTAGAAAAATGGCTTTTTGGAAATGGCTAAATCACCATTTTTGTACATACGAAAATCGCAATTTAAACATAAAAATGTCAATTGAGTTTAAGTTTCCATCCCTAACATGATTTCGGTATAGGAGATTTCTACACGTAGAAACCTTTCCGTATAGGACCATGGTTGCAAAAACCTGTTAAAAAATTAGATAACCCCCTCACGACAAAAATACGATTTTGCAGATAGGAGGTGAATAAACATGCGTGACTACCCTCAGGGTGCATTCGAGGCGCTCAGCTGGGTGCGAACTCTATTTCGACAAACGAATACCCGCTGTCAGGGTTGCCAAAAAATCTTTGAACAGATTGAAGATACGTTGGATGAGATTCAGAACGGAGCAGCCATAGACTTCACCTTAAGAATCCGCAGTGACTGAGCTAGCTAGCTGTGCTTGATATTGCCCATTGGAGAAAGCGAGGTCGGTCAAACGTGTTGTTGAAAGAATCTTAATTGCAGGTTATTCAACTAGTTTTATCGCTTCTTCTCTAGGAACTGCGACAAGTGTTTCAGTTGATTCTATGTCTCCAACCATCATGGCCGTTTTCATTGCTATCTTCTCATCGGGTGCTTCGAATATCGCGACAATATCGTATCTCCCCAGTGTATAATAGATATTCAGATACTTGACACCTTCTTTAGTCGCTCTTTGTATTACCTTTGTGGCTTCAGCAATACTTTCCTTTGTAAGCTTTTTCCTCACTTTACAAAGCTTAATGAAAATCATCTTTCATTGCCCCAATACGATAGTATCGCCTCTGCTATAAAAGCATTTTATTATGCCCTAAGATTTCTCAGGTCGATGGTAGAAGGAATAGAGAATTGTTAAGTGGTTATTCACTTCTCATTTTTCTTTCTTCTTGAATATTTAGCCTAGTGACCTTCATGGGTGCATCTTTCCTTTTCAAAGAAGTTATGCTTCTTGTTGATTGATTCTTCAAAGCGTTCCTATATGTATTGGCAGAGCATGAACATAAAAAAGACAGGAACTTACTAGAGATTATGAATAGGTAATATGATTCTCTAGTTCAAAAGAGATTTAGCTCCGAGATCTCCGCTATTTCTTTACTGCTTCTTTTTGGGCTTCTACAAATGCCTTTGAGATTTCCTTTGCCTTCTCGTATGACACTATCTCCCGAGTATCGGTAAGCCAATAGGGAAAAAACGTAATGTTGCCTTTGAGAATATCTGCCCCTTCCCCTTCAACAATTGCGTATCCATCCCAATGTCCATCAGAGAAGAAGCCAATATCCTTTATGACACCCTTTTTATACCATCATCAAATCCCGCCCAAACCTGCTCCATGAACTTTGAGTATTCATCAGGGTCTTTAGGCCACGGTGCTGCTGGATTGCTTCGACAAGTTACCAAATATCTAGCCAAACAACTCACCTCCTTTTAATTCTAGATCTATCTATCTACGCTTCTAATCATATATATGGATTCACTGAGAGGAAAGGAGGAAAGCCTTAGATCGATTAATCGATCGATTTTGCCCCTAACCCAAACACACTTGTTTATCTCGATTGGCATCTGGCGTATAGTTGATGGCAAGGTTGTAGAATTATGGTGCGTCGAAGACGAATTGGATTTCCTCAGAAAATTAGGCGTCATCGAATACAAAGGATTCCCTGACGAAGTTAAGTAACTGCTTTGACTTGGAGTAACCCCTTTCAAACAGCAAGAGAATGCTCAAATGACAGTCTAAAGGGGTATTTCACGAACGAATTCGTCATAGTGCGTCTTATAGTCCATAAGGTTATGCCATTCCTTCATGAGTTGTGCTGCCTTAGCGTTTTTCTCTAAGAAGGTTGAGAACCTATCCCATGCGCCGAAGTCTTCAAATTCGAGATGCATTTGATACACCCTCCTATTAGCACCGAAAAGATGGTGTCGATAGAGTTTCGCAGACCCAATTCCTTCCACCTTGCCTGAATCTAGAAACTCTTTTGTTTTCTTAACGAACTCCTCTTCGCTGACGCCGTCCTTCAAGTTGAAGTACATTATATAAAGGGGCATTTTCTCTTATCACCTCCTATATTGTGATTACAGATGTCAATCTATGATTGGAAAGATAAAGGCTTTGACATTCAAGCCCTTCTCTATCCTGCTATGCTCACACACTCGTGTGCGTGTGTTTTTTCGGGTTTGGGATTGGGATCTAATTTTAAGCGTTATTTTTCAGACCTGCGGTTTCTTAGGAGGTTCAACTGAGCCTTTCCATACTCAGTGATCTCGTAAGGAACTCTCTTACCTTTAGGCCCCATTTTTCTGATGTAGCCCACTGAAGTAAGGTAACTCATCTCATCCGAGAAGCTGCTATCAGTTGCGAATGGTCGACATGACCC
>Ga0315312_1002629_pt1 | contig 12262 bp, 9 predicted proteins | sample TDP7_MG_FD_203629 | JGI IMG/M metagenome (GOLD analysis project Ga0315312, IMG submission 203629) | Freshwater sediment microbial communities from Lake Towuti, South Sulawesi, Indonesia - TDP7 | ecosystem: Environmental > Aquatic > Freshwater > Lake > Sediment | place: Indonesia: South Sulawesi... | reverse complement strand
CGGGCCGATTTATATAAATGGAAAGAGACTGAAGGGCAAAGACCGCATCGCTATGGGCGCAGCAAAAGGGCTGGAGAACCTGCACCTTATAACCTATGATATTCCAACTGGAAAGTACATCGACCACGGCCCGATATTCTACAAAGACGGCCAAAGACCTACGTACGTTAATTCGATCGCCGTGGGGAAAGACGGGACAGTTTACACCCTGGCAAGAATTACAGAGAACGGCCGCACACGAACCGACCTGATCAGTATTCCAGGGCCGTTCAAAAGCAAGTTGTAAATCGCATTGCCGAGCGCAAATTGCGATTGCCGATTTTCGATTGCCAATTGAAAATCGAAAATTGAAAATCGAAAATGTTATTACAGGAGTACCAAGATGAATCGACAAACCAAAAATAATCGGCAGGGCAAATCTGCAATGTTAAAGCAGGTGCTGCTATTGTGTCTGATCGCTGTGGTCGGTTTTAGCTACCAGCAGGTTATTGGACGGCCTGATGTCACGACCGATCAGCACCAGGAAAAATGGAAGGCCGGTATCGCCTCGACGATTATTACGCCGCAGCAGTCGATGTGGATGTCTGGTTACGCAGCAAGAACAAAACCATCGGAAGGAAAGGCCAGCGACTTGTACGCCAAGACGCTGGCGCTGGAAGACAGCGGGGGCAAAAGACTGGTAATTGTAACGGTCGATTTGATCGGCATCCCTCATCCATCGCGCCAATGGCTGGAAAAAGAAGTCAGCCAGCGTTATAAACTACCAGCCGAGAGCTTGCTGCTGAGCGCATCTCATACCCATTGTGGTCCGGCGATAAGGGAAACGAAGTATTCCATCTATGGGGATTCTTTTTACGGGATGCCACCGGAATACATTGAAAGAAGTCGGCAGTATGTTGAAGATTTACAGCCAAAACTTCTGCAACTGGTCGGCCAGGCCATAGAGAACTTATCTGAAGCACGGCTGTCTTATTCACATGCGCGGGCAGGTTTTGCCATGAACCGCCGATTAAAAACCGAAAAAGGCTACCGGATAGACCCTAATCCCGATGGTCCGGTTGACCACGATGTCCCCGTTTTGCGGGTGGACGATCCTAACGACAAATTGATAGCAGTTCTATTCGGCTATGCGTGTCACAATACAACGCTCAGCTTTTACCAGTTCTGCGGTGACTACGCCGGTTTCGCCCAGCAGTACATCCAGGAGGCACATCCCGGAGCCGCTGCGCTATTCATAACCGGCTGCGGCGCCGACCAAAATCCGTATCCTCGTGGCACGCTGGATTTGGCACAGCAGCATGGCCGTGCATTAGCCAACGCAGTGGAAGCAGCGCTTATCTCACGACCGCAGCCCATCCGGGGACCAATTCGATCGTTCTTGGAAACTGTTACTCTGGACTTTGCCGAGCCGCCCAGCCGAGAACAACTTGAGCAGCAAACCAAGGCCAGCGATAAATATGAACGCCGACACGCCGAAGCACTACTAAAGGAGCTTGAGCAAACCGGAAAAATAGGTACGACATATCCGTATCTGGTTCAAGTTATCCAGTTCGGCAACGATTTAACTATGGTAGCGCTGGCTGGTGAAGTGGTGGTTGATTATTCGCTGCGTCTCAAAGCTGAGTTGACCGGCCCACGGGTATGGGTGGCGGGCTACTGCAACGATGTCTTCGGCTATATACCTTCTGTGCGCATCTTGCAGGAGGGTGGCTATGAAGGCGGTGACGCGATGCGCTACACCCCGCTTCCAGGGCCATTCGCACCTTCGGTCGAGAAGCGAATCATAGATAAAGTGCACGAATTGGTAGATAAAGTGCGGGCACCGAAGAGCAACTGAGCCTCGAAAGATTTAGCTTGCGTGTCAGCCGCTATAGATTATAATGATAGCAGTTTAAGAAAGGGCATGTTAGCAGTTTCATTCCTATTGCGGATATTAACAAAATGAAAGGGGCCAGAAATGAATAAGAACAATTTAACAAGACGGCAATTTTTAGCTACTGCATCAGCAGGCACTATCGCTGCTATTACATCAGGTGCAATCCCTGCGTATGGAAATGTCAGTAGAAAGGCAGGCAAACTCGCAATTCACGGCGGAAAGCCGGTCAGAACCAAGCCCTGGCCTCCCTGGCCAGTCTGGGATAAATCGGCTGAAGAATCGGTTCTGTCTATACTGCGAAGTGGAAATTGGTGCCGGCTCGGGGCGAATACCGTATTTGAATTTGAGAAAAAGTATGCTGAATTAATGGGGGTAAAGCGGTGCGTGTGCACGGTAAATGGAACAGGTGCTTTGCTTACCGCTCTGCACGTACTTGATGTAGGGGTCGGCGATGAGGTTATTGTCTCGCCATATACATTCATCGCCACGTATAATGTGGTCATCAATTCCTGCGCTTTGCCGGTTTTTGCCGACACCGACCCAGAAACATTCCAGATAAATCCGGACAAAATAGAAGAAAGGATCAACGAAAATACCAGAGCGATTCTGCCGGTGCATATTCTTGGTCTGCCAGCCAATATGGATAAGATAAACGCCATTGCCAAAAAGCACAATCTGGTCGTTATAGAGGATGCCTGCCAGGCATGGATGGCTGAATGGAAAGGCAAAAAATGCGGCACAATTGGAGACTTAGGCTGCTTTAGCTTCCAGAACACAAAGCACCTGCCCTGCGGTGAAGGCGGGGCCCTGGTCGGCAACGATGACCAAATAATGGATAGGGCTTTCTCTCACCACAACTGCGGAAGACCGTATGGCAGCGTAAAAAAGACCAGCAACTACCCCATCGTAGGAACAAACCGCAGAATGACCGAATACCAGGCAGCGATACTTCTGTCGCAGATGAAACGCCTTGAAAGCGATACGCAAAAACGCAATGAAAACGCTCAATATCTAACCTCGAAAATTAAGGATATTCCTGGGATTGTCCCCCATAAATTGTATGAACAAGTAAATAGAGCTGCATATCATCTGTATCCATTCCGGTACAAAAAAGAGCACTTTAATAATGCTCCACGAGATAAATTCCTCGCAGCGCTCGAGGCAGAAGGTATTCCTTGCAGCGGCGGATATGGCCCGCAATATAGAGATGGCTTAATTGAAGCTGCCTTAACTTCTAAGAACTTTACAAGAGCCTTTTCAAAAGAAAGATTAGCTAAATACCGCCAAGAGCTAAACTATCCTGACAACGACCAATTATGTAAGGAAGCGGTCTGGCTCACCCAGAATCTTTTGCTGGCCGGCAAAAAGGATATGGATGACATCGCTGATGCTATTGCGAAAATTCACGAGAATCGAGACAGGCTTGCATAAGGCAGATAACAGAGGACAGATAACAAAGGACAGAGGATTATTAGGTTATCTGGTTATCAGAAAATCAAGATGCAGGATACCTGGGTATCAGAATATCAGGCATGTTAAAAACAGATGACGGCTTGTCCTTCATAGCTTTAGCGAAGAAGGAAGGACAAAAGCACGCCCTGAGTAAAGCGAAGGGTAAGAATTTTGTATTTATGTCGTTTAGCCGTCGCCGACACGGCGGCGGATATTTAGCCCCGCATTTTACATGGGGTCTTTTCTAATCTTCACAGAGATGAAGGAGTGAAAAGGGATGATTGAGGTCAAAAACATACCACCTCAATTAAGGAAACGGGGTCTAAAAGAGCAGTTGCGGAAAATATGCCAAGAAAATGACATAGTTTTTATGGCTATATTCGGCTCTTTTGTCAGACAAGAACAGAAGAAAAACAGCGATATTGATATAGCGATCAAGTTTAGCAAAGGCACTGCTAAGTCGCTGTTTGACCTTATTGAATTGGAAGAGAAATTAAAAAAACTCTTTAGAAGAAAGGTTGACCTTGGTGAGTATGACACCATAAATCCATATATAATAGATTATGTAAAAAAAGAAATGAGGGTTATCTATGAAAAGCGATAAACCCTATCTACAGCATATATATGATTCTATATCTGATATAGAAGGATTTATTAAAGGTGTTTCAAAAGAGCAGTTCTTTGAAAACAAAGAAAAGCACTATGCAGTCATAAGGGCATTAGAAATTATAGGAGAAGCAACGAAAAATATAAGCCGCCAATTAAAGGAAACCTATCCCAAGATACCATGGAAGACAATTGCCGGCATGAGGGATAAGTTAATACATCAGTACTTTGGTGTTAAATTGGAACGCTTATGGGAGGTAATTCAAAAAGATTTGCCGCCACTTAAAGAGCAAATTTCTAAAATATTAGAGCAAATCTCAGATGCCTGAAAACTCGTAGATGGTGTAGAATATAAATTGCAAAAAGAGGCTCTTTGTCATTCTGAGCGAAGCGAAGAATCTCGTATTTATGTCGTTTATCCGTCGCTGGTATTTATCTGCCGTAAGGCATCCCATAGCGGACTTCGTAGTACTACGAAGAATGGATTTGCTATAAGCAACTTTTGGAAAATAGAGCTATGCCAACTAATACAAAAATTAGAAAGATAATCACCGAGACCGTGGACAAAATATTGAAGGGATATAAACCAAAGAAGGTTATCCTCTTTGGCTCTTATGCCTATGGAGAACCGACAGAGGACAGCGATATTGACCTTCTCATCATCAAGAACACAGATAAAAGACCCATTGACAGATGGGTCGAAGTAAAAAGGCTATTGCGGGACATCAGCCGAACCGTTCCTGTCTCGCCACTTGTTTATACTGAAAAAGAGATTGAGCAGAGACTTGCCATAAAGGATTTCTTTATCGAAGAAATATTTGAAAAGGGCGACGTTCTTTATGGATAATGCCTTCAAAAAACAAGCTGAGGAGTGGTTTGAAAGAGGTCGCCACGATATAGAAACAGCCCAATTACTTTATGACGAGCGGGGCTATACGGATTCCATTGTATATCATATCCAGCAAGCCATTGAAAAGTATCTAAAAGGTTATCTTGTCCTGCATGGAAAGAAACCCCCAAAAATTCATGAGCTTGATGCGCTGCTCAATCACATCGCAGCCTTTGACGATAGCTTCAATGGTTTCTTGGAACTTTGCGAGAAAGCATCGCGATATTACATTGAGGAGCGTTATCCTCCCGGCCCAATTGCCGAATACGAATACGACGAGATTAAGGCTGATTTGGATAAAGCATGGGAACTGATAAAAAAGATCCTCGAAAAAGCAGGGGCTTAACAATTGCAATGAGGAAAACCCGTCGCCGGTACGGCGACGGATATTTAGCACTTTGTCATTCTGAGCGCAGCGAAGAATCTTATATTGAGGTCGTTTAGCCGTCGCCGACACGGCGACGGATATTGGACTGTCATTCCGTGCTTGACACGGAATCCATTTACTTGTTATTGCGAGGAGTCCGATATAATTGGGACGACGTAACTTTTGCCTAAAAGGAACATTTGAAAATTAGGAGGAAATAATTATGGCAAAGAAATCTACCTCAATTATACTGTTTGCCGGAATTTTGGCAGTTTTGGTTGTTCCAGGCATTCTCCGCGCCGGGTCAGTGGTCGGCTGGGGTGCAGGTGGACCAGGTCAATCTGGCTGGCCGCATTATGGTCAGGCCAGCCCACCGGCGGGTAATGACTTTGTTGCCATTGCTGCACGCGTGGATTATAGTCTTGCCCTTAAGTCAGACGGTTCTATTGTCGGCTGGGGATACAATGGGCAAGGTCAGGCCAGCCCGCCTGCCGGAAACAACTTCATCGCCATATCGGCAGGTGGGAATCACAGTCTTGCCCTAAAATCAGACGGTAGTATTGTCGGCTGGGGATACAATGGGCAAGGTCAGGCCAACCCGCCTTCCGGTAACGATTTTGTCGCCATATCAGCAGGCGGGTATTACAGTCTTGCCCTTAAGTCAGACGGCAGTATTGTCGGCTGGGGCTCGAATGTTGCCGGTAAGGCCACACCGCCAGCGGGCAATGACTTTGTTGCAATTGCCGCAGGAGGGGATCATAGCCTTGCCCTAAAATCGGACGGCAGTATTGTCGGCTGGGGCAACAATTATTATGGTCAGGCCACACCGCCGGCAGGCAATGACTTTATTGCACTTGTAGCAGGGGGGAATTACAGTCTTGCGTTAAAGAGAGATGGATCAATAGTCGGCTGGGGCAACAATTATTATGGTCAGGCCACACCGCCGGCAGGCAATGACTTTATTGCAATTGTAGCAGGGGGGAATTACAGTCTTGCGTTAAAGAGTGATGGATCAATAGTCGGCTGGGGCAACAACGATTTTGGTCGGGCCAGCCCGCCTGCCGGAAACGACTTTGTCGCCATAGCAGCAGGGTCGTTTCATAGTCTTGCCTTAAAGAAGGAGGCACCGAAGGATTCAGCAAGCATTGTTTCTTTTGTTCCACCGACCGGTACATTGGAGCGAGGTACTACGGCACAAGCTACTGTTCGTGTCAAGAACACAGGGACGACTACGAGAAGCTTCTGGGTCGGCCTTAGTTTCGCGGAGCCAGATGCTGGAACGTGGCCGGATGGCTGGTATGATGTACCACCTATTGAAACGAAGACTTTGTCGCCGGAAGAAGCGCAGGACATTACTTTTGAGTTTGAGTTGCACTGGTGGATGAGTCCAGGGGACTATACTGCCGTTAGCGCTGTCTGGGAAGGATTTGACTCTGTGGACAATCTCATGGTAGAGCCTCCGTTTGATGAGGAAACAGTTAGCGCGTTTACATTAGATGATTATCTTGAATCTGATGTTCTTGAAAAGCGGGTCTTACCTCCTGATGCTGTCGCCTCATTAGATAAGCCGAAAGATTTTGTCCAGACTATAGTCGGATATCGCTCTTGGTTATCCAGCACTGACATTTTAGGAGCGCGTCTACGAATCGAAAGGCTAACATCCAGCGAAGTCTCACCAATAAGATTAAGAGTAACTATTGACAGAGAAAATCCAAATAAAATTAAACACTTTTTTGGTAGTGAGTATGAACAAATATGGAGTCAACTCTTTCTTATTTTTCCCAACAATGTAGAGCTATCTAACATAGTAACTCAAATAAACGGGCTCAATACACTTCAATGGGAAGGATACCAAGCGCTCAAGGCCGCTTTCATTGTAAAGACATTGGGTGCTAAAACGATAGCTGACTTGATTATTGGAAGAGTTATTTCAACAGCTAGTACGTCCGGTTTTGTTTGGGCAACTAGTTTTACACAGCTTCCCCCGTCTTATGAAATGAAATCGGCAGAAGATTTCACAGTACTTGCCATTGATTTTGATGACAAGAAATGGCAGGCTACCTATCCCAGGTTCTATAGTTTTAATATCTCTTTTGACATACTATTCACGGATGGTGTACCCTCAGAGGTTGGAATAATGCCCGACCTAAGATACGAACTAACAAGCCTTGCTTGCCCACTTACTGTACTTGGATCCATACCAATTGTTGGTTTACCGGAGTCGCTGATAAAGCTCGTAGAATACAGACAGTTAGTGAATATCCTCCCCGAAGCGTTATACGTGGATTCCGATGAAGATGGCATAAGCGATGATATTGAAATCGCAACTGGTACGGACCCATTTGATGATGATACCGATGACGATGGCTTGCTCGACGGGCCTGGTTCAGGCGAGGACGTTAATGCAAATGGCATAGTAGATCCCGGCGAAACAGACCCACGGAATGCCGACACAGACGGGGATGGGATTCAAGATGGAACGGAGAGTGGTCTAACAGCCCCCGAAGGACTTGATACTGACATGACAGTCTTTGTGCCGGACAGTGACCCCGATACTACGACAGACCCTTTAAATCCTGATACTGATGGTGATGGCTTGTCAGATGGCGAAGAGGATTTGAATGGAAACGGCGCTGTTGATTACGGCGAATCAGACCCAACGGCTATCACAGGGATTATCCGAATAGAGCCGCGAGTCTTAAACCTCGCCAGCAAGGGCAAATGGGTAACTTGTTACATTGAACTACCAACAGAGTTTGATGTGTCGGAGATTGACGTTGGTTCGCTTATGCTGCAGGATACTCTGAACGCAGATTCCCAACCGAGCGAAATAGATGACTATGATGATGATGGAATCCTTGATTTGATGGTTAAATTTAATCGCAAAGCACTTACGAAAATACTAGGGCCAGGAGAACAGATAGTTATCTTAACAGGGCAATTAAATGATGGCACACCACTTGATGGGATTGACCTAATCCGGGTAATTGATTAGCACCGAGAGCGTTTTTTCATCGAACTATTTTTCGGCTTTTCGGGCTACGGCTGGCTTGCCCGCTACGGAACACTTCCTGCTCTCGCCTTCGCGTAGCTATGGTGAAGCGAGGTCGGCGAGGCGCTTCGTAAGTTATGTAGGAATATTGAAATGGTGCAAAATATCGCACCCTACATGCCTTGAATCACTCTATAAGTATATACGCATATACTTATACAGTACTTGACCAATTGTCAAAAGGAAAGCAAAAAACTCATCTAAATCTTCTCGAAAAAAATCTCTGATGCCATCTCCGACCTCTGGACCCTAAGACCCATCCGGAACGATTAAATAACCGCTTTTCCTAACTCGGCTTCCTTGAATACTACATAAGTATATACGCATATACTTATATACTCTTGCAGCCAAACTTGCGGTGATGGCTTCGACTAAGCTCAGCCGAATGTTTTTGCCGAATCCATCCGCATAATCTCTGTAATTCGTGTTCAAAATCTAATCGTCGCCGAAATCGAAGCCGAACTGTGATTATAATTTCACAAGCTGGAAGCTTGTGCTACGCTGCTTGTCAAATACTCACAGAAGTTACTATTGTTAAAAAAATAGAGTAGCTCAAGCATCCTTGCTTGAGATTTATAGTAGCACAACCATCTTGGTTGTGATTATAATTTCACAAGCTGGAAGCTTGTGCTACGTTAACAAAATCACATAAATAATTGCTGCCCTTTATTTCTGAAATTTAACTTTACGTTTAACAAACAATGTTGTATAATATATATCTAACAATTTAATAGTGATACTCGATACTGGATACTCGATTCTGGACACTGGAGAAAAAATAGGCAAACCAGGTAATCAGGATAACAATGAATCAAAAGACAGATGACAGATTATGGAGGCAGCTTGTCCGGCGTAGCCTTGGCGAAGACGGAAAGACAGCAAAATCAGTACAAAATCTAAACCTAAATTACGTTTTAGCCTGCCAACAAATTTTTCTACAATTGTCGAGAACCCTCTATAAAACGGCCCTATTTTATGCAAAACAAAGCCAATTTCGGAGAAGCCCAAATGAATGTAAGCTCAATTTTAATAAAGGATTATGACGATTTTGTCGCTTTGAGACTGTCGAAAAACAAAGCCAAACAAAGCCAATTTGTATTTGCTAACGCGGCAGCTTTTCTGCTAACATTGACCACAGAGCCAGATTATAATGAAATCGTCAGCTAAACATCATATTTGGCGAGAACGCCAATTGAAAGGGGTTGGAAATGAATAAGAACAATTTAACAAGGCGGCAATTCATATCGGCAGTATCGGCAGGCTCACTCGCTGCGGCTGCTTCGAGAACGATTCCCGCGTATGGAGATATAACTAAAAAAGCCAGCAAATTAGCAATCCTTGGCGGCGAACCTGTCAGAAAAAATAAGAAATGGCCAAGCTGGCCGTACTGGGATGAAAATGTCATAGAATCGGTATTGAAAACCACAAAAAGCAGAATATGGTGCAGAATCCAGTCTAAGTCAGGCACTGTACCCACGTTTGAAAAGAAGTTTGCCCCATTGATAGGCGCGAAGTTCTGCGTGGCTACCGGCTCCGGAACGCAAGCATTACACACCTGTGTGGAAGCGCTTGGAATCGGCCCGGGCGATGAGGTTATTACCTCGCCCTATACCGACCCCGGGACCATCGCTTCCATTTTGGCTGCGAGGGCTCTGCCTGTCCTGGCTGATCTGGACCGGCAATCTTATCAACTCGACCCCGACGATGTTGAAAGAAGAGTCACCGAAAACACCAAAGCGATTATGCCAGTTCACATGATGGGACAACCTTGTCACATGGACAGAATTATGGAGATCGCCAAAAAGCATAATTTGAAAGTGATTGAAGATGCCGCTCAGGCACACTTAGCCGAGTACAAAGGTAAAAAGTTAGGAACCATTGGCGATCTGGGCTGCTTCAGCTTTCAGGCCAGCAAGACAATTGCCTGTGGCGAAGGCGGCGCAATAATCGGGAACGATGAAGAACTCATGGACAAATGTTACACAGTCCATAACCACGGCACATCACGCCAGGGACGCACCGAGGTGGCCGGGCCGAAATATCGGATGAACGAGTTTGAAGCAGCCGTACTGCTTGGTCAGTTGCCTGGCGTGCATGAACGCTTTGCCCGCCGCAATGAAAACGCCGCACATCTGACATCCAGGCTCAAAGATATTCCGGGCATCGTTCCCCAGAAACTGTACGAAGGCACGACCAGCGGCTCTTTTTACATCTACGCCATGACATATCGAAAGGAATATTTCAACGATGCGGAGCGCAGCAAATTTCTCAAGGCCCTTCGCGCCGAAGGTGTCAGTCTCGACGACTATATAGAGCAAGGATTACATAAAGAACCCTGGGTAGAGCACATATTGAATTCAAAGGTTTATCAGAAGATGTTTTCGCCGGAGAGACTGCGGAGATATCGCCAGGAAAATAGCTGTCCCAACTGCGATAAGGTTTGTCAGGAGATGGCTATGATTTGGGCTTCAGGCCCTCTGCTGGGAACTCAACAGGATATGGACGATGTCGCCAATGCCATCCTGAAAGTCTATGAGAACAGAGATAAACTAAGTTCGATATAATCCTAAAACACGCTCGGTCGCAAATCGTAAATCGCAAATCTCAATAGGATTTCTAATGGCGTCCTATATTGTGATAATGGGCTATGTGTTTCAAAAGATAACACGCAGCAGAATGTCATATTGCTAAAGTCTCGCCTTATTTGGCCGAAAGAATGCTAAGTAGACCTTTATTAAGTGCTTGGAGTCCGTCATGAAAACAGACAAGCGGATGGTCAAGAAGCTGTTAGCACGGTTTCTATGTAGAGACAATATATTTACTATAGTCACTTTCCTGGTTTCTACGGTTGTGGCCGTTTGTCTTGTCAACATGGCGGTTTCTATATGGCGTAATACTGCCTTCCAAAGAGACTTAACCAAGAAAGCCAGCGTTTACAATGTCAGAACGGTTGGAGCGGTGTTGGCGAAGGCAACGGAAGCCTTGTTGGCTGCTGACGAACTGTCTCTGCTTCGTCGGTCAGTGGGCCAGGCGTGCATCGAACATCAACTGGAATACTGCCGCGTTATTTTACCTGACGGCGGGATAGTGGCTGATGCCGAACCGAGTCGCATCACGGTTATCAAGTTACCCAAATCATGGGCAGGCAATAGCCAGACCTATACCGAGAGAGTTACTGGTAATAACGTGACGTGCAGCTTTCCCTTAGATGTGCCGGGTAGAGGTGGTGCGTTTTTGCAGATCACTGCCAACATCGATGACCAACCTTGGGTAGGCTTGCCCGCCAGACGTACGGCGGGCTTGCAGTCCCAAGCAACTCAGATGGCGATAGCCTGTTTGGGACTTGCTACGATGTGGCTAATCCATCGTCACGCCAGATTCAGGCTGAAGGGAATTGGCGCTATTCATCAGGCCTTGCTAACCGCTAAGGATTCAGAAGTGGATGTATCTACGCTGGAATTAGACCCACAGCTTGGACAGGAGGCTGTTATCTGGAACAAGCTGCTCGGCGAAAAGCAGAGATCACAAATTCGTGCTGCGATGGAGCAAGTCAAGGAATCAATTCAAAAGAAATCTGAAGACAATAATGAGCTTGCTGCAGCGTGCGATGCCTTGCCGCATGGACTGCTGCTGGTTGGTGAGGACATGCGTGTCCACTATTCTAACGGGGCAGCGGCTGCGCTGCTGCAGACCAACTGCGGTAAGCTTACCGGCGCAGATGTATCAGAGTTTATTACGGATCAAAGAGTGATTGAGGCGATAAACAGAGCTTCTGATTATCCCAGTTATGCGCGAACGATAGTGGAAGTGGAGCCAGCCCCCGCTCCTGTCTTGCGACAGGAAGACGCGGGGGGTTCGAAAACATCCGCCTTCGCGAAGCCCGCTTCGGCGGGCGAAGGAAGGTCGAGGGACCCCAGCAGAACCCCGAGCCTATTACGGTTCATTGTCCGTCCTGTCCGCCGGGAAGATTTAGGCATTGCCATGGTCATAATCGAAGACATCACCCAAAAGAGAGTAGCA
>Ga0315312_1002627_pt1 | contig 12266 bp, 10 predicted proteins | sample TDP7_MG_FD_203629 | JGI IMG/M metagenome (GOLD analysis project Ga0315312, IMG submission 203629) | Freshwater sediment microbial communities from Lake Towuti, South Sulawesi, Indonesia - TDP7 | ecosystem: Environmental > Aquatic > Freshwater > Lake > Sediment | place: Indonesia: South Sulawesi... | reverse complement strand
GTTGGCTTTCACAGAAAGCTCGTCCAGAATCTTCTCGGCCTCTTCCGCTGCCATCTTGAAGCCATGCACAATCAATATAGGATGTATGCTTTGGTCAAGGAGGACTTCAGCCTTCTTTAACAGTTCTGCTGCGATAACCACCGCCGTGGTCGTTCCATCACCGACCTCCTCGTCCTGAGTCTTGGCCAGCTCGACCATCATCTTCGCTGCTGGGTGCTTCACGTCCATCTCGTCCAATATCGTGGCCCCATCGTTCGTGACGATCAATCGATCGTATCGAGCCAATAGCATCTTGTCCATCCCACGTGGGCCGAGAGTGCTCTTAATAACCTCGGCGACCGCCCTACAGGCCGCTATGTTGCCTCGGTGAGCATCTCTCCCCTTGCTTCTTCTGCTTCCTTTCTTCAATATCAATAGGGGTCGTCTCGCGAGATTGCGCATTGTTCGATTGCTCCTATGAATCTTAAGTCACACTAGGAACGAGTTACAAAAAATGTTTAAAAATTTAACCAAGTTAGCTACACTATCCCTCGAGAGCACTCCTTTGGTTGATAATCTCCTAACCATTTTCACGGATATCGCTCTACGGCCCGATCCTTAACATAGTTCTATGTGGGGCGGAGATGCCATGCCTCTGAGGCTCGCGTTTCAAAGCTTTCCAATGATCTTCTCTGTGAACAGTTCCATTCCTATGGCGTTCGGAAAATCCAAGAATCTGAGTATGAAATACTCGAAACCGAGGTCTACGAACTCTGCAAGTCGCTGAGCAACTTGCTCGGCGTTTCCGACTATTGTTTTCTCGCTGGCCATAAAAGGGCTATTCTTCGCTATTCGGAGAGCCTCGTCTTGAGTCTTGGCGATGGCGATGCAGCTAAGCAGTGTCTTCCTTATTTCTTCATAACTTCTTCCCAATTGGTCGCAGTAGTGCTTGAGAACGTCGAGTTTATGTTTGTATTCCTCTATGGTATGCGGTAGACCTATGTTCCACCAGTCGGCCTGGGAAGCCACCACTCTGAGCGTGAGCTTCTCACCGCTTCCACCTATCATGATTGGCGGTATGGGATCCGGCTTGGGAAAGCAATAGGCGCCGGCAATGTTATAGTGCCTTCCATGGAAGTTGACGACATTCCCAGTCCACATCTTCCTTATTATTTGAACAGCTTCCTCAAGCGCCTCGATCCTTTCTGAAGCGTTTGGAAACTCGTAGCCGTAGGATAGATACTCATCCCTCTTCCATCCTGCGCCGATTCCGAGAATGAACCTGCCTGGTGCTAGGAGGCTGAGAGTCGCAGCCATCTTGGCCAGTAGCGCTGGATTGCGATAGGAGTTGCAGAGGACAATGTGGCCGAACGAGAGACTCTTGAATACGCCAATCAAGTAGTTGACGGTTGTCCATCCCTCCAAGTTGTCTGTGTCAGGGCTCTGCCACTCGGCCCAAGGTATCATATGGTCGGAGAGCCAAGCTGAGTCGAAGGCCCCCTCAACCCTTTCGAGTGAACGCACAATCTGAGCGACGAATTCTTGTCCTCTCGTTCCGTTGATCGGAAACTCCGGTATCCTCCATCCAAAACCAATCTTTCCCACGGCATTTTCCTGCCTGTTTGTGATGTAACCTTGCTGTGATGGTTAAATGGTTTACTGAAGGTTTCACCATATCTCAACAGACGCCAAGCGCTTGTATGTGGGGTTCGCGTTTGGCGTGAGAATCAGAAGTTTGTCTGCGTTAGCCTGCTATAATAGAAGTCTATTCAGGATAGCCCAGAATGGCGACTGCCCTGATAGGTGAACCTGTTCCTCCTCTTATCTTCAACGGCAAGCCTACAAAGATAAATCGTTTCCCGGCAACTTTGTCGAGGTTGGCAAGGCCTTCAGTGTTGACTATGCTTCTCTCTCTACACACTATATGAGCGGGGTAGTATCGTGTGTTGATACACTTGGTGCTGTCTAGACTCGGTGCATCTGTGCCGATGTTTACAACACCTTGATCGGCAAGCCACTTTGCAGCCTCGAGGTCAAGACCCGTATATTTGGTGAGCCATTCCTCTGTACCGTAACGTCTGTCATAGTGACCTGTGTATAGTAGTACAGCGTCTCCATTCTTTATGGTCAATTTGTGTTTGGAAAGAGCTTCCTTAACGTCTTTCAGAGCGATATATTCGTCTGGGGAAATGTGAGAGACATTTAAGCAGATGGCTTCGGTACAGAACATTTCGAGCGGCATTTTGTCTATTGTTGGTGCATCAGGGTCATCAGTTAAGTGAAAGATAGAGTCTACATGGGTTCCAGAATGATCGCCTATTAGTATTCCCATGATTGCATATGAGTGAAATGGGTATTCTTGTGGAAACGAGTCTTTGGTCTCCTCATGCGTGGCATGGTACCAGAGAACGGTCTTTGGAAAAATTTGTGGAAGTGGCATTCCTTGGTAGATCTCTTGGGATAGATCTATTATTTTCAAATCAAGCGCCGACTGAACGATTATTCTAGTTTTCGTATTTAACAGCTATTCTTTGCATCAACGGGTTACCAGCAGGAAGAAGGGCTTAAGGGCTCTTGTGCACAGGTCCTTTCCGCCAATCTAGCCTTCTTTGGTGCGACTGGGCTACCAGCCGATCCGGCATTGGTGCGCCGGGGTAGCCTCCCATGTGTTGTCTGGCAACTTCATGCCACCATATCTCGTCAGCGAAACGTACAACCCAAGCCTCAGGGCTTCTCAGAAGAAGCTCGCCTTCTCTTGAATGAGATCCCACAGCATGAGCTACATGCTCAGGCATACCAACGCTCATAGCGATATGGAAACTCCATACCGAGTGTCGTGCAATCTGATAGGAGGCTTTTTCCCCGATGGAAGGCATCTTAGGATTCTTGCCATAGAAGACACCCGTCCCTTGTCTTATAGCATAAATACCAGGCTGATTGTTTCTCCATTCAACAGGTTTACCCAGATCGTGACATAGGGCACCAGCAACGCAGTAGTCTTCGTTTAACTCGACTCCGAGCTCCTTAAGAACCTTTGCCAAAGCAGCAGCAATTCTGGCGGCATCTTTCTGATGTTGAATATTCGAAACATTCGGCATCCATTCAAAAGCCTCTGTAGGGACGTCTTCCAGCCGCTCATATCCGCCCATGCGGCAGGCCAAAGCCCAAGCCTTAACAACTTTCTCCCTTAATTCAATATCTCTGATCAGTTCCAATTCCGGCATCAATACTTTTCTAACGTTGCCCTCGTCTACTTTTTTTTCTCCCACTGCATGAAGAATGCTTTTTTTCCTCTCGCCTCTCAAAATCCTCACCGCTTTCAGCCTAGTTATGTACGGCCTTTCTGCTCTTCGAATTGAAGCACATTAGAATTATAAGATTTTGGTTTGGATTTCTTTCAGTCCGTGAGTAGCGCGAGAAGCCCAGCAGCCTACTGGTGCGGGCAGGAATTGATTTTCAATCTCATTAGGAGCGACTTAATAGACCGGTCTGATATTGGTTCAGCCTTTCAGTGCCCGAAACATTGCTCTTCGAAGGATCGATGCCAAAATCTTGCTGTAATGAAAATGTAATCGACGAGATATTGAGCAACCCATAAATTCTACACTGGCTACTATCGTCTTCTTGTGACTGAACTTGAACAGATTAGGCTTCGGATGCCACATACCCAATTTCTCCGGAATAAATGACACCCATATCGAGGCACCCTCCAATGAAAGATTCGATTATCCGACAATTCAAGAAGTTGCTCTTCTATGTGAAAAGCTAGGATACGATGGCTTGTGGATTGCCGATCATGTGATACTGGGAAATAGAGGGGAAGTAGGAGAATGCTGGACTTTGCTTTCAGCTCTAGCTGCGATTACAAAGAAAATACGGTTGGGTCCTTTCGTACTGTGCGATGCGCATAGAAACCCTGCGTTAGTGGCCAAAATGGTTGCGACCTTGGATAATATTTCGGGCGGTAGAGTGGACTACGGAATCGGGGCGGGTTGGCATGGCATAGAACAGACAAGTTACGGTCTGCCTTGGCTTGAAAAACCTATCGAACGAATCAAACGCATGGAGGAGGGGATCGGGATCGTCAAGAAGATGTGGACTGAAGACAAACCCAGCTTCGAGGGCAAGTACTATAGGATCAAGGAGGCAATCTGCCTCCCTAAGCCAGTCCAAAAGCCCCATCCACCAATTTGGGTAGCCGGACAAGGAGAAAGGATGCTGAAAGCCGTCGCCAAGTATGCCAATGGCTGGAACTGGTTCTCTACAACAGCAGAACAACACCGAAAACTAATGGATATGATAAGGAAATGGTGCGAAGTGCTTGGTAGAAACTATAATGATATAACAATCTCCTGGCAGGGGCGTACCCTGATTGCTAAGAACAAGGCCGACCTAGAAGAGAAGATCGATCGAATACGGAGATTAAACCCGCGTTACCCACTCTCCATAGAAAGAAAAGCCATGGAGATACCTCCCTATCCATTCTTTCACCAAGCAGTGACGGGAGGCAGCTCTGAGACTATCGATTTTCGAGCTCACGGCCTCGTCGGAACGCCTGAAGAGATAATAGAACGAATGCGACAGTATATCGATATAGGTGTCAAGCATTTCATACACATCTTTATCGATTTTCCATCAACAGAAGGAATAGAACTTCTGGCAGAAAAAGTCATACCCGCATTAAGATGATGGAGCCTCGCCCATCTTTCCTGTCCATTATGACTCGTATATGCTCTCGCCTCAAAATCACGAAAGGACTTTTATTGTTGGGCTTCTATCACCTAGTGCTACACGGTGAAACAATATTGTCGGAAGAAGAAAGAGCTCTCGATGAAGTCAGTGAGGCTGTTCAAAGCTATGAGGACGAAAGGGTGTTAAGCGCTGTTAAGAAAGCTCTGGAGATGAAAATCGATCCTTCAGAGGTAATTGAGAAAGGTATAGCTAAAGGATTAAGGATTATCGGGGAAAAGTTTGATCGGGGAGAGCTCTTCTTAACGGACTTGATCGGTGCTGCTGAGCCTGCTCGAAAGGCAGTTAGAGAATTGCTTGAACCAGAGGTTAAGAAGAAGGCCGAGAAGGTGAAGAGCTTAGGGAAGATTGTTTTGGGCACAGTTCAGGGAGATATTCATAGCATTGGCAAGGATATTGTGGCATCTATGCTTTTCGCTGCCGGCTTTGAAGTTATCGATCTAGGTGAGGATGTTCCAGCCGTAGAGTTTGTCGAGAAATCGAAAGAGGTTGATGCCGACTTAGTCGGGGCTAGTGCCCTGTTGACTACCACGTTACCTGTCCAGAAGGAGGTCGTTAAAGCTTTGGAAGCAAGAGGTATGCAGGACAAAGTTAAAACCATTTTTGGCGGAGCTCCTTGCACTCCAGAATGGGTGCGAGAGATAGGCGGAGACGGATACGCCGAAAACGCTATGGAAGGTGTGAAAGTAGCGAAACAGTTGTTAGGCATAGGGAAGTAAGAAAAGGTGTGACGCATTGTATAGTCCTTTGAGCGGAGATGACGTTTATCAAATTCATTTGGCGACTATGGAAGTCTTGGAGAGAGTTGGAGTTCTCGTAGAAAATGATGCCATCCTGAGCTTGCTTGAGGACGCTGGAGCAAATGTAGATAGAAAAGAAAAGAAGGCTAGGATTCCTGAGTATCTGGTTAGATACGGACTCAATAAGGCTCCGAGTAGTTTTGTCCTATATTCACGTAAGGGTAAGAAGCTAAGAATTGGAAAAGAGAAAACTCTTGTAATTCCTAGCGCTAATGCAACGTGGATACTGGATCTAGAAACCCGCGAACCCCGACCGGCAACCAAGAAAGATGTTGAACAGACGAGTAGACTAAGCGACGCCCTTGAGCATACAGATATTTGTGCACCCTCAGTACTTCCTCAAGATGTTGAACCGGCGATAATAGACATATCTGCGGCAGAGGCAATGATGTGTAACACAAGTAAACCATATTTTATGGCCCCGTGTGATGATATACAAACCTCATACATCATTGAAATGGCGGCTATTATCTCTGGAGGGGTTACTGAGCTTGAGAACGACCCTCTGCTTATTGGTTTCGTCTCGCCTACTAGCCCCTTGCGTCTAGCCGTTAAAGAGCTTGAGATAACCCGTAAATTCGTAGAGCATCAACTTCCCGTTTTTATTGCTCCCTGTCCTAACTCCGGCGCTACGTCACCTGTTTCCTTGGCGGGAACCCTTGTAGTAATGTGCACGGAGTATCTCTCGTTAACCCTTATAGCTGAACTATTAAGTCCAGGAAACCCAGTAGTAGTAGGCGGAGCCTTAGGAACTATGGATATGAAGACTGCAAATATTTCATATGGGTCTGTGGAGACGGCATTGATGGGGGCTGCAACTGCTGAGATGGGCCATTTCTACAACTTGCCTTCATATGCTGCCGCATCTGGAACTGAGGCCCTTGTTCCCGATGCGCAAGCAGGTTACGAAACCGCATGGACGACACTTTTGCCTTTGATGGCTGGAGTTGACTTGGTTGTGTCTCCTGGTCTTCTAGGCGCCTATACGGTAGCCAGCTATGAGAAGCTTGTTATGGATAACGAGATTCTTGGCGCGATAAAAAGGGTACTGCAAGGAATAGACATCTCAGAAACCTCTTTGGCTGTGGACGTCATAGGAGCTGTCGGTCCGGGCGGCCATTTTTTGGCTCAAAAACACACTAGAGAACAGCATACGAAAGAGCGATGGTTCCCCAAGATTTCTAATAGATTGGGACTCTATGAGTGGAGGAAGGAGAGGCTTGACCTTTGGCGGAGAGCCAAAAAGGAGGCTATGGAGATACTGCGCACTCATAAACCAGAACCCCTAGAGAAGGAGAAGGAAGAAAGGATGAAGAGCCTTATCAAAGAAGCAGAAAGAAAAATGGTGAAATCATAGTTTCTCGTCGTATGAACATACAAGCTCAAATTTTTGCGACACACTTGGCTACTTTGCGAATATCCATATGACTGGCCATCTTCATGGAAAGTGAACTGGCGGCCCAGAGCGTCTAGGCTTCGGCTCTCTTCGACCAGCTAATAACCGCTTCAGGAATCCTTTAGAACTTCGAGTAAACACAAAACTCCACGTAAACTCTTAAATACGAAACCCGTCGTAGTAGCAGACAGGAAAAATGAAAGGTGCTAACATTATGACTGAAGGAAAAGTTTCTAGGAGAAGCTATGTCAAGTATGTCGGCGGTGTGGTGGTTGTAGCCGTCATAGGAGGAATAGCCTACTACGCTACTATGCCCGGCCCCTCGCCTACGCCAACGCCTACCCCAACTCCAACACCTACCCCTACCCCTACGCCTACCCCTACTCCCACTCCGACACCAACAGGCCCGTTGAAACGATGGAAGCCTACACGAGAGTTTGCCGGTCAAAAGCTTCAGTTTGGATGTTCTCCAGAAGCATTCTTTGTTGCTGTATCAGCTAATATGCCAGGATACATGGAAGCTACCGGTATTGACGTTACACTTGAATCTGTTGCATATCCAGCCATGCACGAGAAGGTAATGATGGACGTAACCTCCCCTACTAGCTTCTACAATGTTTGGGGTCTTGACAGTGTTTGGCTTAATGATTTCGCTGCGTTTTTGACTCCATTAGATGAATGGATAGAAAGAGACAATGATGTAGTGCAGTGGGATGATTTCTCTAGTGTTGGCAAATTCATTCCTACTCAGGATGGCATAAGATACGGGCTATGCTTAGGCGCATACGATGCGTACGGATGGTACCGAACAGATATTCTCGAGAAGTTAGGGAGGCAGTATCCTGAAACCGCTGATAAGGCTATTGAAATCCTCGAAGAACTAGGCTTGAAACCAAACCATAAACCAATACACAACGAGATTACCGGGAAGGATGACCTATATGGCTATTCCATGCAAGCCGCCCTAACAAACGTCGTCTGGGCCTTTATGTACTTCTGGAATGCATTTGGAGGAAACTGGATCGACCCGCAGACTGGAAAACTAGCTGTGAACGATGAGATCGCTGTAACCGCACTAGAATGGTGGAAGAAACTGTTTGACTATGGGCCGCCAGGTATGGAAACGTTTGATTTTTCCGCTGCTTCTGCATTCTTTGATTCAGGTAAGGCTGTTTTCACACAAGCCATCAATGCAGAACACTATCTCTACGTCACCGACCCAGCTTGCCCCATCTATGAAAGAGCAGCAAATAACATAATCTTTCAGAACCCTGACCCAAACAGCCCCTACCGTAAGAAAGGCATAAGGCGAGGTACTTGCGGCACGGGTTGGTTTGGAGCAATTCCCAAAAACACTACCAACAAGGAGGCAGCGTGGAACCTCATTAAATGGGTAACTGATGCCGGAAATGAGTTAGAATGGGAGAATATTGATAGCGGCAGAATATCCGTAGTGGATGTTCTTTCGAAGCATCCTAAGTATGCAAAGTTCTTAGGACACGAACCCGAAAACAGAACATACGGAACAATGGGTTATCCAGGAGGAGAATCTCCAGCTCTGCCTGAGTTAGGGGCAGGGGCTACCCAACTTCGAACTCCTTATGCACCAAAACTCTGTGACATCCTCGATCCAAAGATCCAGCAATGCCTTCTAGGAAAGCTGACGGCCAAACAAGCGATGGACAAAGCCTACGAAGAAATGATAAAAGTAGTACCTGAACTGGCTAAATAGAACAAAGCTAACTTCCATCTTTTTTTGTCGAAAAGCTGCTGCTTAGAAGGAAGCGCCAGAAGAATACTGGTGGCGAAAAACGAAAAAGCATGACCCCGGCGCTGGTTTTTCTAAATATACGCCGTTATTCCTCGTTTTGGCTGCGTTTTTGATCTTATTCGCAATAGGTATTTTTCCATTCATTTTTTCACTTTTTGCGAGTTTCCACGAATACGATCTAAGAACAGCAAGCGGTTTCAAGTTCGTCGGTTTTGCTAACTACGTCGAGGCCTTGACAGATCCAACCTTTCAGTCATCGATTCTCACCACATTGGAGTTTGTGGGAGGCGCTGTATCTGTTGAATTCTTCTTGGGTTTGATACTAGCTCTCCTTTTGAATCAAGATCTAAAAGGCATCGGCATAGTAAGATCTGTAGTCATGATTCCTATGGCGATAGCTCCGATTGGAGTCGCATTGATGTTCAAGATTGAATTGCAACAAGAGATAGGAATAATCTCATACATCTTGAAAACATATTTTAACTACTTGTTCTTGCCGCTGACCGATCCCTATCAGGCTTTAGGCCTGCTCATTGCAGTTGATGCTTGGCAATGGATACCCTTCGTCGCACTTGTGTTACTAGCAGGCTTAAGATCCCTCTCGACAGAAATCGTTGAAGCGGCGAAGATTGATTGCGCATCATCTCTACAAATCTTTCGATACATTACACTACCTAACTTAAAATACCAAATAACAGTCATTCTACTCATCAGAACTATGGATGCGTTCAAAGTATTCGACATAGTGTATATTCTGACTGGCGGCGGTCCCGATATCTCCACCCAAGTCGCTAGCTATTGGATCTATAAAGTCGGTATGAGATTCCTTGAGATTGGAAAAGCTTCGGCCTTGTCGTATGTCCTTCTATTAATTATCATAGTGATCAGTAATCTCTACATAAAGTACGCACTGAAAAGAGGAGCATGAGATGAAGAAACGTTATTTGAAAACGGTCGCATTATATGCGTTGATCGTAGTGTTTCTTGTCTATATACTTTTCCCAGTATCATGGTTGTTCTTAATGTCGATCAAAACACCGGCAGAAAATCTACTGATGCCTCCACGATTCCCATTTGAACCTACGATAGCCAACTATTTGAATTCATGGTTTGGTGGCGCGACTGTTTGGTATACAGCTTTTGGACGCGCTACTGAGAAGGTTACCGTTACCACCGTGTACGGCGCGTCACTAGCTATCAGGAATACTCTAATAATAGCTTCAGCATCGACATTAGCAGCATTAGCTAGCGGTATCCCCGCGGCTTATAGTTTTTCCAGATTTAAGATGAAGAGAAGTGAAGATATGCAGTTTTATATATTGGCGCAACGGATGGCACCACCCATCGCCGTGATAGTACCATTTTTCGCCTTATCGCGATGGGCTGGGCTTTCTAATACGCATCTAGGAATAGTTCTAGCTCATTTAGTCTTCAACTTGCCTTTGGCTACTTGGCTGATGAAGGGTTTCATAGATGAGATTCCAAGGGAGATCGATGAGTCCGCTTGGCTCGACGGTTGCTCAACGTTAGGCGTAATTTGCAGAATTATTCTTCCTCTGGCCAAGCCTGGCATCACCGCCGTAGCCATTTTATGTTTCCTGTTCTCTTGGAACGAATTTCTCTTTGCTTCGATCCTAAGTGGTCCTGATACTCTGACAATGACTGTATTGATGACCCAATATTTTGTTCACTTTACTGTAGACTGGGGTTCCCTCGCTGCCACAATAATGCTTGGCTTAATTCCAACAATAATTCTAGTAATGATTCTCCAAAGATATCTCATCCAAGGACTAACGTTTGGAGCAGTTAAAGGTTGATATGATCAGACAAAACATCTTTGCTAATTCATCACCAGTATGATGAACTATTTGAGTCTATTTATTTGCACCTTAAGAAACTCACAAAGAAATATCTTTGATTTAGGACTTTTCCTCAAGGTTCGATTAGGTATAGCTTCTAGTCTAATTTTTTAACTAATTTGAAGGATTTTCCAGCTGCTTCTATCGTGTTTTCAATATCTTCCTTGCTATGGGCTGAAGATACGAACCAATGGACTCCATAATTGGAGTTAATCCACTGGCCTTGATTCACCATTTCCTTAGCAAAAGTCTGGTATGGGATCTCCTGAACTTTCAGAAAATCTCGATAGTTCTCAACCTTCATGAGATCTGTAAACATTACTTGAAAGACCGATCCGAATCCTTGAACGATCGCCTTTATTTTCATATCTTCTATGTGGTCTCTCAGGCCCTTGATCAGCTCCTCCCCCCTTTCCCTTATCCTGTCCAATGCTCCGCTCTCAAGTTCCTGTATCGTAGCCCTTGCAGAAGCCAATGATAGAGAGTTTCCATTGAAAGTACCTGCTACAACTACTCCCCCAGGAGCCGCAAGGTCCATAATGTCAGCTCTTCCTCCTACCGCTGCGATAGGAACTCCTCCTCCCAACGCTTTTCCTACAGTGCTCAGGTCAGGTGTTACCCCATAGAACTCTGCTCCTCCACCAAGAGCCAGTCTAAATCCTGTGACTATCTCGTCAAATATTAATACAATATCATTCTGTTCTGTAAGCTCCCTTATAGCGTTCAGATATCCCTCATTAGGCAGAACAACTCCCATACTGGCGACCACAGGCGACGTTATAACAGCCGCAAGTTCATTCTTATGGTCCTTGATAGCTTTTTCAAGAAGGTCTATCCGGTTCCAAGAAGCTACGATGACATCATTGATAGTTCCAAATGTTATTCCAGATGAGTTAGGTATTACGTTAGGAGACCTCTCTAGTCCTGCTAGTTTTCCAGGGTAGGCGCCAACCAAGGCATAATCGTGAGTACCGTGGTATTGACCCTCAAACCTTAGGATTTTATCGCGACCAGTATATGCCCTTGCCAATCGGATAGCATGCATCGTAGCCTCAGTTCCTGTATTCACGAACCTCAATTTTTCGATTCCCGGAACTATTTCTGTTACCTTTTTTGCCACTTCAATCGAGAGCTCTGATTCAGCCCAAAGTTGAATCCCCAATTCAGACTGTATCTTTATAGCTTCGACTATTCTCGGATGACAATGTCCTAATATCAAAGGGCCTGCGGCTAAGACGTAGTCTATGAAAGAATTGCCGTCTACATCAAATATTCTTGATCCAACTCCTTTCTTCATAATCAGCGGGTAGGTGCCTCTGAGCCCACTGTTACGCCCTTCGGGCATATACTTCAATGCTTCTGAGAATAGCCTGTTTGAGTTATCTGATCTAAACTTCCGTTCTTCCAATTGTACCTACCTCTGTTTCGGTTTGCTATTGGGTTGAGCAGATTGGGACTTTTATGATTTTCTCCATTCCGCGTACCGCAGCACAACTCTTGCCTGAAGAAGCCAGTAAGTCAAAAAAGAACATCGGAACATTTTCCGCTGTTGCGTCAACAGAAACTTAGACAACGGCGTTTTGACTTTGATTCTACCTCATTCCTCTGCCGCCGGACACTGTTATTATCTCTCCCGTGATGAAATCCGACTCATTTGAAGCCAAGAATAAGGCCGCACTCGCGATCTCTTCAGGCTTGCCTGACCTCTTTAA
>Ga0315312_1002626_pt1 | contig 12273 bp, 22 predicted proteins | sample TDP7_MG_FD_203629 | JGI IMG/M metagenome (GOLD analysis project Ga0315312, IMG submission 203629) | Freshwater sediment microbial communities from Lake Towuti, South Sulawesi, Indonesia - TDP7 | ecosystem: Environmental > Aquatic > Freshwater > Lake > Sediment | place: Indonesia: South Sulawesi... | reverse complement strand
CGTAGCACCTAGAGGGTTCATGCAATCGAAAGAGATCTACAGCTTCACACCAACCGCATCAGCCAAAGAAACAATAGATCTACCTCGAGACCTAGCATATAGGCTGATTATGCTTCAGTGCATCGGTGGCTCAGGTAAACAACCCAGCTACGTCTTTGACACTGTGAAGCTCAGCGAGGACTTCGACCACAAGGTTCCGATAGAGCGTAGCATGTACGACTATATAATGGAGATCATGAAAGACTATGACATGATCGTTGAGAACCACGATGCCTATGGTGGCGCCGCAGGGGTGAAGTTTTACACAGCAATAACCCTAGAGGGCAGAGGCAACGTAAACCCCAACGGCAGCGTAACCGATACATGCAGCTTGGCTGGCGGTGACGGTGGAGACTTCACCGCATACTGCGCTAACAGCCGCCTGCTTTGGGCTACAGTCCACGGCTGGTGCCCACATGGCGCCGTACCGCTCATCCTAGGCGAACTTAACGATCCAACCGACTGGTTTGACCCGAAGGGCCTAAAATCGCTTCGCCTCATCGTAACAGCCGGATCCAGCCCAGGGACCAACCCAGAGCAAATAGTGGTTCAGCAACAGCGCCTCTACTAAATCCCCCTCTTTTTTTCAAAACTTATGGAGGCGAGAAAAAGTGCCCCAACAGTTAAAGGATTATAAGGATCGCAAAGTTGGAGTCGGCGTCACCGGCGCCGATGTTCTTGTCAAGGGTGACTACGTGAAAATTGGTAAACGCTACTGTTTTCAGAGGGTGACTTTCGAGGATAAGACTAGCGCCTTCACGTCGCTGAGGGTGTACGTGGAGGGTCATGGCTACGAGCATACCATAGCGCATAAGACGGGCCCCCAAGCGGCGACTCCCGAAGTTCTAAAGGACCCCATCTACCTGATTCCCCACGAGCGCTTAGTTGCCAAGTTCACGGGGACTACCACGGGAGATGTCCTTGAAATGTGTATCACTGGCTACTGGGAGGTCATGAACTAGGAGGTTGCGCGTGATTGTCACCGGACATTGACGCGGAGGACATACGCCGCTTCATCGTGCGCGGCACCGGCTCGCAGATGGCCGCTAACAAAAGCCTAAAAGATATGATTGACGACCTAGTAACTGACTATTTAGCGAATGCCACCTATGGCCTATCAGCCCTTGAAACCCTTGTAGACGATCTTGAGTCAAGGCTTACCGCGGCTAGAGCCGGATACTTAGACAACATCAACAACCCTAACCTCCAAACCCTAAGTAAATACGCTTGGAAGCTCCATGACATCGCCGCCTTAAACCAGGATCCGCCCGTGCAGGACACCTGGTACACGGTGCTGGACACCACGGAGGATGTGATGCTCATTGAAATTGCTGGCAGACAAATCAACGATGAAACAGATCCCAAAGACTTAGAGTGGAGGCTAACCATCGACGGCGTAACTCTTACGATTGTCCTGGCGGGAGATAAAACTCATGCAAACAATACGTGGCTAAGAGTTTACCGTGATCTTACGCTTGAAGGATTAACTGCCACCGGCGCCGTTGTGCTGGCAGACCACCCCGGATCCGTATACGGTCAAAGTGTTAAGGTGGAACTTCGCATGATCTCAGCCCCGGGAACCAACCAGAAGCTAGACGGTAGAGTAAAATATTACACATGGGAGGCAACCTAGATGGGAGAGATCAGCTTAGACCAGTTCATCGGCGACTACCTTAAAGGCTTAATATCGCAACCCATCGTGGTGAAAAACCGGATTTACGGCAAAACCATTAAAGGAGTAAGTGACGGTCCAAGTCACCCCGATCTAGTGTGGGCCATCATCCCCTAAAAGGTTCAAGGAAAAATCCCATTAAGAGGGAATTGAAAGCCTAAAAAAACTGTGGCAACACGATGATCTTCGCTTGGGACATCACCATCTCGGCCGATACCAAAGCAACGTCGCCAAACACTAAAATCCTCAAGCTATCGAGCGGCGTTATCACTAAGATCGAGATTAAATTTGCGCGTGGCTGCCACGGAATGGTCAAAGTACGGCTCCTACATCAAGAGTCACAGCTTGTTCCCCTCAGCCGAGGCGAATGGGTCACCGGAGACGATGAAGCCGTAAGCTTCCCCGAGTTCTTCGAGCTGTGGACCACCCCGTACCAGCTTAAGTTTGTGGGTTGCTCTCCAGGCACCGGCTACGACCATACTGTGACTGTCCGGATCGCGGTTTTGCCGAAGGTCGTAGCCAGCATGATCCCTGTGATCGAGCTCCTCACCAGGCTGCTGCAAAGGATGGGAGTGTTCGGGTGACATGGGCGACCTCCCAGATTACCACATGTACGTCGCCCCCGTCGAGATCGAGATCCCGGCTGGCCGAGAACCCGAGATCATCCCCAGACCAAAGGGTGGCATCCTCGAGAAGGGATCCGTAACTACAACAGCAACCTATCAAACCGTGGCCACGAGGACGGTCACGAATGGCCTCCAGTTTCAACTGGCCAAGATCATCGTGAGCTGTGACCAAGACGTTCTGTACAAGCTGAGGTGGGCCGGATCCGACATCAGCGCCGAAGTCTATGTCATGGCCAAGGTCCCCTTCACCGACTGGTTTCCCTGGGACTACAAGGAGATGATCGGCGACGGCTCCAAAGCCTTCGACATTCAAGTTAAGTATCCTAGTGGTGGATCTGCCGGAACATGCTACGCTGAAATAGTGGGAGAGGAGGTTTAATCATGGCAGGATCGATAAGGGTGGGATTACGCCACTTTAGCCGTATATTGAGACCCCCAATACTTCACCCGTTGGCTTGCTTTTTTAACTCGTGTGAAAACTGCGCAGAGTGGACCCCAGATTCAAACTGGATCGCCGCGTGTAGCCTAGACTCTATTGACTATATGGAAGGTGTTGGCAGCCTCAGATGGCTTGAAGCATCGACGGTGAACTGGGCCGCTCATACCTATGCCTACCTGACCACCATCGACATATGCGACATGTGGTGTGGGTTCTGGTGGAAATCCGTCTTCCCCAACGACGTTAGCATGGCTATGGCCGGAATGTTCACCTCAGACCTAGTTTACTACGCTATAATTCAGGCCGTTCGGTTTGATGGCGTTGTACCCGGAAACGTCAACATGAGATGCTTCGTAAACCACCCAGTCTCTGGTATTCATGCTGGCCCCTGGGCTGGTCTGACCCAAGATACTTGGTACTGGGTTGAAATTGAGTCAGGCACATACTATACTAACGTTTATAGAAATGGTGTAGCGATTGATGGGCTCGCCACAGCGCAACCGTGGCCGACCTGGGCATACTTCGCCCTTTGGCATCACCTGGGGTACAGGTGGGGCGACCATAACATAGACTACGTGAGATTCGCAGCCACTGAAGAGTATCCTCCGACCTAAAACCTTAAGTTTCGAATTGATTATCAAGACTATCTAAGGGTGTTTGACATGATACCCCCGATCGTAAACTTCATCGTTCTAGGGCTCCTAGGAGGCTTCACCAACGTTCTCCTCTGGTCCAAGACTTGGCAAGACTTCAAGAGCCTGGAATCCATCCGCTACATCGTCCTCGGCGCCATCATTGGCTACCTCTACACGTTCCTTCACAGCGACTACAACTTTCCCAACTTCGTGATGACCTTTGTCGCCGGCTACATGGGACCCGACTTCATTCAGGGGATCCTAGAACGATTCAAAAAGAGAGGAGGCTGAGAAATAGATGAGTCAATCCGAGTTGCCGGCCGTTCCAGGAGCCTGGGAATCCCGCGCCTTCTTTGCGGCGCTGCTCGCAGCCTGCCAAGGAGACGACAAGGCTGCGGGGGACATTCTCAGGGAGATCGCGAGTCGCATGACCGGAGAATTTTTACAAAAAGGTGTCAAAGGTGGCCAAAGAGAAAAAGGCTGAAGCGGAAGAGGTTCAGATACGCCGCACGGAGATCATGGTTCCCACCGCTGAGGGCCCAGCCGCAGCCATGATCTACGTGACCTACACTGTCAAGGACCTGCCGCCTGGGCTCATCACGATTCCCAAGGCTGAGTGGACCGAGGAGAAAGAGGCTGAACTCATCCGCAAAGACATCGAGGCTAGACGAGCCGCTAAACCCACCGTCATAAGGCTTTAAGATGTCTCCGCCTGAGCTGATGCATCACTCGGGGTGGCCGTGGCCCCTAGACACGGTTCAAGACTGGTTCGACTCGTTGTGGGACTCGATCAAGGGCTGGATCGACGGCGTAGCCCAAATGGTTTGGGACATCATGCCCAAGCCGCTCAAGGACCTCTCCGTTTGGCTGGCCGAGCTCACCCTGGAGATCTTCCGCAAGATCCTAGCCTTCTTTAAGGACCCCATCGGGACCTTGAAGGCTGCCTTCGACTGGGTAATCAACTTCATCCGGGAACACGTCGGCTGGTGGGATCCTGTACAGGGACGCTTCGTCGGAGGGTTCCTAGGCTGGCTGTGGGACATCTTGAACCTCATTGGAAAAATGATCGCCGACGCCGCTGGCTGGGCCTGGCAGCAAATTGCGCCCGTGGTGGGCGGCATCGCCGAGGGCCTCAAGGGCTTCATCGACTGGGTTTGGAAGGGACTACAAGACATCGGAGCCTGGATCACCAAGACGGTTTGGGGCTGGATAGAGGGATCCCTTAAATGGCTAACGGACACGTTTCGGTGGCTCCGAGATGAGGTCGCCGAGGTGGGAGGATGGATCATCACCGGCGTCACCACAGCCTTCGATGGCGCCGTCGCAGGCATCGCTACGAGCATTGGGGAGGCTCTAGTCGGAATCGGCACGGCCCTCGGAGAGGCCTTCCAGGGGGTCATAGACTTCTTTTGGACGCAGCTCCCCGCGGCCCTCGGCATGGTCTGGGAGTTCCTCGATAAGAAGGTCTTAACCCCTATATGGCAAGGCCTTCAATGGTTGTGGAACTGGATCACAGATCGAGTTATGGGTGTAGTCCACGCCGTCGAGGATCTGTTCAAGGGGAAGAGCCCCATCACCCCTGAAGAGGCGGCGAACCTCTGGCCATGGGTCCTAGCCGCGGCCGCAGGTCTCGGTCTCGCCGCCACCGGCATCACCAGCGTAGCCGGCATCAAGATCCTTGGTACAGGCCTCGAAGTGGGGGAGATCGGCTCCTACGTTAAGGACCTCTTAAGCCCCGGGATGTTCGTAGGGGCGACCTTGGGAACCCTCATAGGTGTTGGTTTAACAACCCCGCTGCGGTACTACTATCAAAAGGCCCTCACCCCGTTGATCCCCCCGATTCCCGACCTCATACGCTTCGTGGTCCGAGAGGTGATCCTACCTGAAACCTTCTACGACTTGGTGGGCTACCACGGTTATAGCAAGGAGCGCGCGCGATGGTTCTGGGATGCCCACTGGATCCTCCCAGCCTTCGGCAACGTCGTAGACGCCTATCACCGAGGCGCCATCACCTCCGAAGAGCTTGACAAGTTCCTGGTTTGGCATGACTACTCTCCGACGCCTAGACCAGGCATCGAAAAGACCGACGTGGAGATCATGCGCTCGGTCCTAAAGACCCTCATCCCCAGGGTGGACCTCCGATACGCTTGGGAGCTCGGAAGGCTCACGGACGAGGAGCTCGTGGCCTGGTATGAGCGGCTGGGCTACGAGGAAGACTCGCCCCTCATGGCCGAGATTCAGATGGCTCGATCCCTGGTTGAGGAAATGCATAAGGTTCGGGACGAGTGGATCCGGGATTATGTGGACGGCTTCATCGACGAGGATGTACTCCGCGCTAACCTGGCCGAGATAGGGATCGGCCCCCGCCGCATCGACTACTACGTCATATACGCTGCGAAGCGCAGGGACCGAGAACGGCTCAGGGATCTCTTAGACTTGTATCGAGATGGTTTCATGAAGGATCTAATCACCGAGGAGGAGCTCCGCGACCGCGTCTTGGAGATCATCATCATTCCCGAGGTGGCGGACCTCTTCGTGGAGAAGGCCTATGTGGACAAGTACAAGAAGCCGAAGCCTCCGACAGAGACCACGGAGGAGAAGGCTGCGAAGGAGCTAAACAAGTACAAGGTCACCTACGCGATCCAGGCCTACAGACGTTACGCGATCGAAAAGGATACACTCGTCACACTACTCATTGAGGCCGGCGTGGACCCGGCCGTCGCCAGGACCCGGGCCGACTATGAGGAGCTGAAGAGGCCCATTCCGAAGCCCCCGGCTGACGTGGTCGCAGCCGAGAAGGAGAAGGCCAGGATTCAAAAGCTGGAAGAGGCAAAGGCCATCGAGGAGTACCGAGCCGACCTCATCGATGAGGGCACCCTGCTTAAGCGGCTCCTCGAGATCGGATACTCAGAGGCCCTAGCCGCCGCGATCACTCAGTTCGAGATCATCAGGAAGATGTAGAACATGGCTGAAAAGAAGCCGGAACCCGAGGAGGACGTGAAGCTCCTCGCTAAGTTTTTGAAGAGGCCGCGGCCGGAGAAGAAGCCGGAGACTTAAAGTTGCCTACCTCCCCTCTGAAAGCTTTTCTTGAACCCTAGCAGCTTTTCTTTCACGTTTGTAGCGATACCAATCGCTTCTTGCTTTGCTACGAGGACCGTTCCAAGGCAACTCATCTTTATTTTTACACCTTTTCAATGTGTACTGTCTCAGCGCAATAGGCCCATACCTGGTCTCAGTGAGCCTGCGAAGGGCCTTAAGCGCGTAATGAAGCTGCCTCTCAATCTTGACCAGGTTAACCTTATCCTTAAAGCGCAGTTGCTGAGTCACACTGTCTAGAGCGCAATCTACAACTAAGATCAACTCGTTTTCCGACATTAAATCAAAGACCCTAGGCAATTATGACATACCCCCATGAACTTGACCCCTCTGAAAACAGCTCCCTACGAAAAGCCGCATCCGCTGGGAAAACGGCAGGGAAGAACGGGTGCCCAAGTGGAATCTCCCTAAAACTTAAAGCTCTCGATAGCTCCCAACCCTTCTCGCTATCTCCCTATGTAACCCACATATAAAAAACCGTTGTTGTCCCCTACCATGAACCTCAAACGTAGCCTTGTGCCCACAGACCACACAAATAGCTTGCTGAGGAACACTACCCTTAAACAACTCAGCCTCTCTGTTCAGAATCTCGTTTAGCAGCTTACCCAGAGTCTTGCCTTGCTTAGCTGCCTCCTGTACCAACGTCACGTACACACTATCCTTGATGATCAAGCTGTATCTTGCCACGCGTACCACCTCACGTAGTGTACTATTTACTTATTATATAAATATGTTATTACTGTGTGAGTAGTGTAGTAGGTAGTGTAGTCTCTAAGGGGTCTAATGTGCTTCATCAAGGGTCACAAGGTCTGCTGAATTATGACGAAGAAGCTGAGGCACCAGCGCCATAGCTCTGGGTTCATGTATTTCATTCGGACCTCGCAGCGCCCCCCCTTAAGGTGGGTGCAAAGGACGCAGCGGATCTTAGAGCTCATGTACGTCGCACCTCCTCCTCTTCAACCATTGTGTTATTCGCCAAGCTCGCCACCGCTGCCACCAATGTGAATGTTTGTCCCAAGCGTGTTTTACAAGTTCGCGGATGGCGTCGAACTCATCATCGCAGAAGCGGCATTTAAACTCCTTATTCATGTGCGTCGCCTCTTCCCACTCACCGTTCATAGACTCGGTGATAAAGCTCCGCTGCCTTATGCGCACAGTAGCGGCAAATCGGGATAAAGTGGTTGTTCACGGTGACCCCGTACTCTGACGTGATGCGGTGACAAAGCCCACACTTATTCATGGTTTTCCCCCACCGCCTCTCTTACAAACTGTTCACATGTAAGATAGTGGTCTCCTGTGGCAAGCTCCCTACGGTTAGGGTTCCTTCGGCAGTTATAGCAAGCTGGGTTATCGCTTGGCAGATGTACCCTAAGCCGACTGCAAGCATCACCCCATTCGAATGCGCAGCCATGACAACTGAGCTTAGCCATTTACGGATCCTCCTACATGCCCTCCACAAATTTCTTCAACAACTCTTCTACTGCATAGGCTGCATGTAGAATATCCATGATTCCGGAGACTTGACTATGCTCTCGTACAACCTCGTCGAAGACTACGACTTCCACGCCTTCACTACTCTCAACGCATATACGTACTCTCATCTTATCCCTCCATGTGTTTTTTGATGAGCCAAGCCACTAGCCGAAATATGGCAACCACTAAAACCACCCCAAGGATAACGGAAGCTGCAACATCGAACAGTGTCACTTTTCCTTGCCTCACTCCATGTACAAGTCCATGACTGCCTTGGCTGCCTTCGCAATCATCCCAGACCTCACCAAGTTTAGGTATAGTTTCATGTACTCCTCCCACTCAGCCCGATCAATAGCCTCACCACGCGCGATCTTCCCGATCTGCTCAACCATGTACTCCTCAAAACTTTTCTTAGCCAACTCACTCCCCCTCCTTTCTCTTTATCACAGACTCTAACTTCAGTCGGAGTCTGTCACCTGCCTCGATTCCGAAGGCCCATACGTCGTCGTTTGGGACCCTCATGTAGAGGCCAGACCCATACTTCCGTACCTTCCAAACTACGGAAGTCCCAATTTTTCTCTCCTCAACCATAGTCATCACCACGTAATTTATAAGTAACTTCCACGTATATAAAGGTAACGGTGACGTCTATTGAGAATGTTAAAGAAACGAGACCACGTAACTATTGCATCAGACACCCTGATGCCGCAACCTGTAACCAAAACGTTACCTACACAAACCGCATACTTGGCCGGACTCTTCGACGGAGAAGGCTGCGTACGCGTTTACAAAGCTCCACCGAGACCTGACCGCGGAGAAATAAATTATCAAAACCTTCTATGGGTGACTGTGTGGAACCACGATCCTAGAATTCCCACATCCTTTAAAAAAATCCTTGGCTACGGCTGGGTGAGTAGAGAGCCTAGACCAAAACCACGACTCGTAGGATGGCGGTACAACGTTAAGTGTCGTTGCGCTGAAGACCTCTTAAAGAAGATGTACCCGTTCCTAACCGCTAAGAAAGAGGAGGTGAAGCTGGCTTTTATTCTCCAAACTCTTAAAAGGATTAAGCGCACTAAGATTTCCTCGTTAGAGTTGCTTGAAATCGAGGAGAAAATCCGTGTGAAGATGCAGGAGTTGAAGCGCCGTGAGTTTAAGGAAAATACCGCTTGAACGGATTAAGATCCCAGAAGTCAGAGTTAGTAGCATCCTAAACGAAGAACAAAAAGCCTTCATGGCATCAACCATCCGAGAAATCGGTCTTGTACAAGACCTAGTTGTAAGAGATTTAGGGGATGGATCCTATGAGCTGGTAGCGGGAAAGTCCAGGCTTGAGGAGCTGAAGAAACTTGGCATAGTGGAGACCCCAGTGAAAGTAATCTCGGCTGACGAAAAATTAGGACTTATCATGAACTTAGTGGAAAACGTGGCCAGGGGGGAATGGGACTACATATCGATAGCTAAGAGCATACGTAGACTAAAAGAGCTAGGTGCAACCTCTGAAGAACTTGAAAGAGTGTTTCCATGGAAGAAACGTTGGATTGACTTCCTAGAAGAACTACAAGACCTTCCAGACGATGTTACCAAAGCAATATCAGAGAGAAGGATAACCCCAACACATGTACATTTAGCTTTGAACCTTCCCACAATTTATGAGATCCATGATGGGCTCCGCACCGCTATCAATCTTGAATGGGATACAGGCACCTTCAAAACCTTCGTCCAAAACCGTGTAGAGCAAATTTCACGGGTGAGGGAGGAGGCGGCAGCCAAAGGCGTAGAACCGGAGATCCCAGCCGCTAAACCCCTCGAGCTAATTCAGTACCAACAGTGCCTTCTTTGTGGGTATAAAAAACCCCGAGAGCAAATCGTGACTCAACTAGTGTGCGAACCATGCAAGGAGCTAGTTAGCTACGTGACAGGCCAACTTGGACCCGCAGAAGACGCCATTCCAGTCGTGTATAAAGCGTTGCAGATCTATTTCGGAAAGCCACAGCCAACTTTACCATAGTATGGTAAACCTACAGAGGCACCCTTTCCAACGTAAACCTAGCTTTAGGTGCGACCCCAAACTTCGTGATCACATACTCGTAGCGCTCAAACCCGCGCTCTAAGAGCAAAGGCAACAACTGAGCCTGAAGCGTCTTACTCGTGATATCATAGTATGGAGGCGGATAAGCCTTCACTCCAGCTGCCAAGTGAAGCCTCAAAACCTCTATTTCCTTCTCAGTTGGAGCTCCAGCAAAACGAGGATGAATAATCATGCTTCCTCGCTCCCACGTGACAATTCTCAGCCTAACACTCCCTCTATCCGGAAGATCTAATATTTCGTAGGGTCCCACTAAAGGCCTCAAAACCTCAGCCATAAACTCACACCTCCCAAACCTATTGCACTTTTCCCTCAACTATGGCTCTGCAGTAGCCCCGCCACGCATCCTCTATCAACTGAATAGCTTCCTCAATCGAATCACACTCCACCTCAATCTCTATCGACTCATACTGATGACCGATACGCCCCAAGTTATACTTGCGCCTAATCTTAAAGCCCATCACTATCTCTCCTGTGAAATTTTTCTGAGCGGAACCACACCACACAACATTATTCCGCGGGTGAGGGGATACCATGTATCATGTTTGTTTTTCCTCCATGATTTCGCGTGGCGCTTGAGGTGCGCGTCTTTCTCGTGGTAGGAGAATTTGCAGGTATGCGGGTAGCCAAGTTGGTTTGTATTCTATGCAGCGTATTTTGGCTTCTCTGGCAAGGAAAATGACGGTTGGATCCTCTATGGCGTAGAGGAGTATCATGTCCACCGGTAGCCCATGCCAGGCTTCAAACTCTGGGGTGTGCGGAAAAAGCCTGGCATAGAGTTGAAGCTTAGAGATGTCTCCAGGTTCGGGCCTGATGGCGGCTTCGACGATCGTGACCTTGGTGTTTTCGAGGATGATGGCGTCGGCCCAACGTCGCCAACTACCGATCATCGCTAATTCCTCCGGGCTCATGTCGGGTCTTGGGATCTCGGGTCGAGGGGAGCCTAGGCGTACTCGAGTTTGCCACCGTTTCCCAGCCTGGGTTTTGGCGAGCCACTCTGATAGCATCTGCATTTCGCGTGGCTGCCAGCTTCTTTTTTCCCAGTTACGAGCCGCCATAGATGCACCACTCCGATCGGAATAATTCTATTCTGAACTTTAAATATAAAACTTGCCATAGTTGAGTCTCGACGATTTGATAGGAGAGTTTGAAAAAACATGGCAACCGTAACTAGGATTCTTTCGCCGGAAGACTGGAAGAAACGACAATTGGACACGCTCAAAAGTGTCGGTGAAGCAAACTATAAGGTTGGGATTGCGAAGCCCGCCAAGGACCCGATTGCGGCAGGCATAGACGCGGAAGCCAAGTATGCGGCTGAGACCAAGAAAGCGATCGATGCCGGATCGAGGAAGGCAGCTCTAGCTAAGACAACGATGGCGGAGTGGTACAAGTACAGCAGCGAGATCGGCGCTGGAAGAGTCGTTGAAGGCGTGACAAAACGAGAAGCTAAGGTGAGCAGCTTCATCACCGCGTTTCAGCCTATGCTAACGAGCCACGTGGGCAAGATTGATGCTATGGCACAGGCAACGGACGGAGAACGCGAGCAGAAGATGCTTGAGAACCTCCGTGGATTGAAAGCCTTGAAGGGCAAGGCCTAGGAGGCCTGAAGGGTGCTTTTTAGAACAGCTACACTTCTGCCAACGAAAACCATCACCACCGCCGGAACTGAGACCATCGACATAGATATTAGCGACGTCATAAGCTCAATCTGGTTAACCCCTAGACTGATCAATAATGGGAATACGCCATACGCACACCCGGCCGCGGCAATTAAGAAAATTGAGGTAGTGGATGGTTCAGACGTGCTCCTCAGCCTGACAGGCTACGAGGCACGCGCCCTAGAATACTACATCACTGGCAAAATGCCAGCGGATGTACTCAACTGGTTTAACGACAACGAGATAATTGCGCCGGTTGACCTACTTTTCGGCCGCTACCTATGGGACAAAAACTTCGCCTTTGACCCTAAGAAGTTTACGAATCCCCAAATTAAAATTACACATGACAGGAGTCTTGGGGGCTCAACGCCCGATGCTGCCACTCTCGCCGTTTACGCAAACATATTTGACGAGAAGGTCGTAGCACCTAGAGGGTTCATGCAATCGAAAGAGATCTACAGCTTCACACCAACCGCATCAGCCAAAGAAACAATAGATCTACCTCGAGACCTAGCATATAGGCTGATTATGCTTCAGTGCATCGGT
>Ga0315312_1002624_pt1 | contig 12276 bp, 5 predicted proteins | sample TDP7_MG_FD_203629 | JGI IMG/M metagenome (GOLD analysis project Ga0315312, IMG submission 203629) | Freshwater sediment microbial communities from Lake Towuti, South Sulawesi, Indonesia - TDP7 | ecosystem: Environmental > Aquatic > Freshwater > Lake > Sediment | place: Indonesia: South Sulawesi... | reverse complement strand
CGGCTACAGAAGCCCGGTCTCCGAGTACGTCGAGCGGCCCAGCTTCGAGGCGTTTGTGTCGGCGCCGCTGACTCTGCCCGACCACCTGCGCTCCCAGCTCAGCATGCTGGCGGTGGCGGATGCGATCCACGATGCGGCGGATTCCATCATCGGGAATCTGGACGAGGCGGGCTACCTGACGGCCTCACTGGAGGAAATCGCGGACTCGGGCGGGCACCGTCTGGAGGAGGTGAGGGAGGCGCTGCGGGTGGTGCAGTCGCTGGACCCGGCCGGCGTGGGCGCGCGGGACCCGCGGGAGTGCTTGCTGCTCCAGTTGGAGAGCCGCAACGGGGTGGGGGGAGTGGCTTGGCAGATCGTGAGCGACCATCTGAAGGTGCTGGAGTTGCGGCAATATCGGGAGCTGGCCAAGCTCCTGGGGCGGCCCCTGGAGCACATCCAGACGGCAGTGGAGGTGATCCGGCATCTGAACCCGCGCCCGGGGTTGCGCTACTCGGGCCCGGGGGCGCGCCAAGTGGAGCCCGACGTTTACATCTTCAAGGAGGGAGACCGCCACGTCATCCAATTGAACGACGAAGGCATGCCGGACGTGCGCATCAGCGGGCAGTACCGGCGGATGCTGGACCGCACACAAGAGCCGAACCGGGAGACCCGCAACTACATCCGCGAGCGCCTCACCTCGGCGCTGCAACTGATCCGCAACCTGGAGCAGCGCAAGCAGACCATCTTGCGGGTGTGCGAATCCATCGTACGGCGGCAAACTGAGTTCCTGGACTACGGGATCGACCATCTGCGGCCGATGATGATCAAGGAGATCGCTGAGGAGATCGGCGTGCACCCCTCCACGGTCAGTCGGGCGGTGGCCAACAAGTACGCGCACACTCCCCAGGGCGTCTTCGAATTGCGTTACTTCTTCTCGGAAGCGGTGCAGGGACCTTCCGGCGGCGCCACCCCGCTCGTCACGCTCAAGCGCATGGTCAAGAAGATGATTGATGAGGAAGATCCGGCCCATCCGCTAACCGACGAGCAGATCACCGCCCGGCTCCAGCAACTGGGGATCGAAGTGACCCGGCGCACCGTGGCCAAGTACCGGGAGGACATGCGCATTCCTTCGACGCACCACCGGCGGAAGCGGGACTGACACACCGGGCGGAAAGGGAACGGTTCAGAGGCAGGCATGAGGGTTCACTACACAGGCAGACACGACGTGCTGACGCCGGCGCAGCGCAACCGGCTGGAGGCCAAGTTCGCCAAGCTGGCCCGCATCCTGGATATGAAGCAAGGGGAACGGGAGGCGCACGTTATCCTTACCCAGGAGCGGCACATCCACCGCGCGGAGATCACAGTGCGGTTCCACGACCGCAACTTGGTGGGGATCGGAATGGGCGTAGAGGTCTTTCCTGCCATCCTGGAGGCGGCCGAGAAACTGGAGAAGCAGATCCTGAAGCAGCACGAAAAGATGCGGGACACCAAGCGGGTGCCTAAGCCGGAGAAGGTGGCGGCCGAAGAGGGAGAGGCCGCGCCGGCGCTGGCGGCCGAGGAACCCGAGCCGGGCAAGCGAGTCTACCGGCACAACCACCCTGAGCGGCGCAAGCCCATGACCCTGGAGGAGGCGCTGCTGGAGATCGAGCCGGACCGCGATTACGTCGTGTACCGGGACGCGGAGACGGACCGCGTCTCGGTCTTGGTGCGGCGGCGCGACGGAGACTTCGAGCTGATCGAGGCGTGAGCAGAGCTGGCCTTACTTCCGCCCCGCGGCGGCGGGCCGAGCTGGTGGTCATCACCGGCCTGAGCGGTTCGGGCAAGGGCACGGTGCTGAAGTGCCTGGAGGACCTGGGCTACTACTCGGTGGACAATCTGCCCATCGAGCTGATCCCCAAGTTCGCGGAGCTGACCCGCCACTCCCCCAGCATCCGCGCCGCCGCGCTGGTGGTGGACATCCGCGAGGGGGCCGGGCTGAAAGATTTTCCTGCCCTGTGCCGGAAGATTCGCCGGCGGGTCCCCACCAGGCTGGTTTTCCTGGAGGCCGACGACGAGACGCTGGTGCGGCGCTTCAGCGAGACGCGGCGTCCGCACCCGTTGGGGACGGGGCGCTCGGTAGTGAAGAGCATTCGTGCGGAGCGACGGGCGCTGGCGCCCATCCGGGCGCTGGCGGACTGGGTGCTGGATACCTCGAAGTTCAACGTACACGAGCTGCGGGAGGCGGTCGAAGAGCGGTTTGGCGGAGGGCGGGAGCAGGCCAAGATCATGGTCTACGTGACCAGCTTCGGCTACCGCTACGGCGTGCCGGCCGACAGCGACCTGGTCTTCGACGCGCGCTTCCTGCCCAACCCCAACTACATCCCGGAGTTCAAGAAACTGAGCGGGCGGCACCCGCGGGTGGGGCGCTACATCCGCTCTTTCCCGCAAACGGTGGAGTTCGTCCAGCGGATCGGGGAGCTGCTGATATACCTGCTGCCGCACTATATCGAGGAGGGTAAGAGCTACCTCACCATCGCCTTCGGGTGCACGGGGGGCCGGCACCGCTCGGTGATGATCGCCGACGAAATCCGCCGCCGCCTGGCACGGGCAGGCTTCCGGGTCAAGGCCACGCACAGGGATCTGGGAAAGGGGGGCTGAGGGGCCCGCGGCCGGGGACCACGTAGGTGCTCCCCGAAACTCCCAAAGCTGTCCGTCTAGAAGTTCACCTTGAGGGCGAACTGCATCAGGCGCGGGTTGTTGACGGTGCGGGTGATGCGGCCGAAGCCCGACCCAGTGATGTTCAGGCCGGGCAGGGCGAAGTTCACACTGTTGAAAACGTTGAAGACCTCCCAGCGGAACTCGAAGTCCTTGCGCTCGGCCAGGCGGGTGCGCTTCATCAGGCTCATGTCCACCAGGAAGCGGCGCGGGCCGAAGATGATGCTCTGCCCCAACATGCCGAGCTGGCCGGGCTGCGGCAACGTGAACAGCCCCTTCGGGGCCCGGGAGTCGGCGCATTCGCCGCCCAGAAAATCGGACAGGCAGGGGTCAAACCACAGGACGCCGTCGGGTACGTCGCGCCGCCCGGTGAGGGCGCGGATCTGGCCGGCGGTGAGGTTCTGGGTGAGATCAACCGTGTTGCCGCCGGACATGCCGTTGCGGACGAAGGTGCCAACGCCTGAGACTATCGAGCCGGGCAGCCCGCTGCGCAAGTTCAGCAGGCCCGAGAGCTGCCAGCCGCCCGCCAGCTTGCGGACGACGGGGCGGTCCAGATAGGGTTTTCCGCTGCCGAAGGGGAGCTCGTAGACCCAGTTCAGGTTGAACTGGTGACGCGGCATGAATTCGCTCCGGTTGTAACCGGGGAAGCGCACCGGGCTGGGTCGCTCGCCGTTAAGCAGATCGTTCGAGTCGCCATCGAAGTCCGCCAGCGCCTTCCCCCAAGTGTAATTGCCCTGGAGGGAGAGGCTCTGGGCAAACCGGCGGCGCCCTTCGAGTTCCAGGGCGTGGTAAGTGGAGGAGCCGTCGTTGATCATGGCGCGCGCGGTGGCGACGAAGGGATTGGCCTGGAAGAAATTCACCGGGAAGCGGCCGGCCAGGACCTGCCCCCAGAAGCTGCCGCCGCGGATGCGCGCCTGGCCGGTGGAGGGAGCCGAGGATTCCACCTGCGTCAGGGTGTGCACGAACTGCCCTGTCTGGTTGCGCTCCAGTGCGCTGATCAGCGGGGTGCGCGTGCGCAGGCGGCTGGGTTCGCCGGCGATCAAGGCGGCCATCAAGGGGTTAGGCGTGAGGCAGGCCGCGCCGCTGGCATCGTCGAAGCGGGCGCCCTGGCCGGCGCGGCGGTTGCAGTCCAGGTTGCGCTGAGCCAGGATGAAGGCGTTCAAGAAGGTCTGGCCGGTCATCGGATCCTTGGCGGTGATGTTCATCTCGTTGTAATCCGCGAAGCGGCGCAGGGCGACGCCGCGGTTGCCCACGTAGCGCGCCTCGAAAGCCCAGTGGCCGCCCACCTCGCGCGCGATGCCCAGGGTCCACTCATTGTAATAGGGCGTCCCCAGGTTCTCGTCGTAAGTCCGGAAGTCGATGGTGCTGGAGTCCAGGATGCTGCGTGAACTGGGCAGGGCGAAGGCCGGGATGGGCGGTAAGGGCGGCGCCGAGGCGGACAGCTCGCGCAGCAAGAGCGGGTTCTGAAGGCAGGTGCCGTCGGCCATTACGCAGGTGGGCTGCACGCGCAGGCCTTGGTTCGCGCTGAGGTTGGGCGCCACGATGCTGAAGGCGTCCTGAGTGAAGCTGGTGCGGAAACCCGCGCGCACCGAGGTGCGGCTGTCCCCGAAAGGATCCCAGGCTAGGCTGACTACCGGCGCGAAGTTGTTCCAGTCGTTGTTCCAGATAGGCGGGCCTTTCTTCGACGCCGCGGGATAGTACTTGGTGGCGCAGCCTGTGATCAGACTGACGGCGTTGGCGGTGGTGGCGGCCCGCGGCAGGGCCTGCAACTCGGCGCAGGGCGTGCCGTCAAAGCGGCCGGGGTTGAAGAAGCCGCCCGGGCCCGACACGCCGAAGACGGCGCTCAGGCCGCCCTGCGGCGCCAGCGCCAGCCCCCGGGTCTCCCAGGGCACCGAGGCGTACTCCCAGCGCAGGCCGAGGTTCAAGGTCAGGTTGCGGCGCGCACGCCAAGTGTCGTTGAAGAACCAGTCCAGCTCGCGGCTCTGGTAGATGCGGCGATCGGGAGTGCCGGGCACGTAGCCGGAGGTCAGAGACTTCACTACGTATCTGACGGTCACCTGCCCCAGGGCGCCCACCAGGTTGTTCATCAGGTCGCGGGCGTTCTCCTCGTCGTTGGAATGGATGGCGCGGGCCCCGGCCAGCCGGGTCAGGTCTTCGGCGGTGAAGCCGGGCGGGTTGTGGTCATCGTCTAGACCGATGTCGCCGGTCGTGGTCACCATGTCGAAGCCGTAAAAGTCGGCGTAGCGCTGCCGCCACTCGATGCCCGCCTTGATCTGGTGGCGGCCCCGGATCCAGTTGGTGACGTTGCGCAGGTGGTAAGTGTGGTTGACCTGGCCTTCGTTGCCGTTGGTCGGGTCGTAGGGATCGTTGACGGTGTTGAGATCCAGGACGAACGGAGTATTGAAAGGCTGGTTGACGGCGAAGGCGTTGGTCCCCGCCATGAGGCCAAACCGGGACTCGTTCACTAGAGTGGGGCGCAGCGTCGAGATCAGTCCCGCGCTAAAGCCGCGGGAATGAGTGACGCGGTCACCCAGCGACCCCAGGGCGGGGAACTGGGGTTCGCGGTCATTGACATAGTCGCCGATGATATTGCGATCCACGTAATTGAAGCTGGCATACAGGCTGTGCTGGTTGTTAAGGCGGTGATCCAGCCGGGTGGAAGGCAGATGCTCGATAGTCAGCGACTTGGCGTTGAAACGGAAGCCGCCGGTGTTCAACCCGTCGCCGACCTCGAAGTTGTTGGGCAGCGGGATGGCGCCGAAGACCGTGCCGGTGATGAAGGGGTCGGGGGTGGGCGGCTTGGCGGCGGTAAAACGGCTGTCCAGGCAGTCGCGCCGCAGAGCGCTGGCGCTGGCGCCGCATACCAGCAGGTTGACCTGCCGTACGCGGTCCGGGCTGGCGCCGACACTCTGCGGCGTGGTGGCCAGGCCGTCGAGGAAACGGAAGAGGCCCTGCCGCGCCTGGCTGGTGTAAACCACCCGGTTCACGGAATTGCCTCGGGACTCGCGCGTCTGCTGGTAGCCGGCGTAGAAGAAGGTCCGATCCTTGAAGATGGGACCGCCCAGGCGTCCGCCGAACTGGTTGCGGTTCAGGGGCGGCGTGGCCACCCTGGGAATGGCGGCGTTGTTGAAGAACTCGTTGGCGCTGAAGGCATTGTTGCGGTTGAACCAGAACGTGGAGCCGTGGAACTGGTTCGAGCCCGAGCGGGTGACTGCCGAGATCTGCGCGCCGCCCCGGCCGTACTCGGCCGAAGACAGGCCGGTGATGACGCGGAATTCCTGCACGTTCTCCGCCGCCATAGCTAGCAGAGGCTGGTCGATCATGGTCGAGGAAGCACGGTTGTAATTGGGCAGCGCGTCGATGCCGTCAAGCGTCATGCTGATGGCGCGGTGGCGCTGGCCGTGGACGAAGAACTTGTCGCCTTCGCCATCGGGGGTGCGTTCAAAGTGGACGCCGGCCTGCTGGAGGGCGAGTTCGACGGCGTTGCGCCCATTGAGCGGCAACTCCAGCACGCGCCTGGTATCGACCACCGTGCCGAGTTCGGCATCCACAGTGTTGATGGTCAGTTGAGCGCCCTCGGCGGTGACGGTTACGGCCTCCTGCAACGCTCCCACCTCCAGGTTGACGGTCACCGTGGCGGTGCCGCCGACCTCCACCAGGACATCCTTAACGACCGCTTGGCGGAAGCCAGCCGCCTCAACGGTGAGGGTGTATCTCCCGAGCCGGACGCTGGGAATCGCGAAAGCGCCGGTTTCCGAGCTCGTGCTGTCGTACCTAGCATTGGTTTCCTGGTGCGTGGCCACCACGCGAGCCCCTGGCACGGCCGCGCCCTGGGGATCATTCAGGACTCCCTCGATGCGCCCGCTAAGCTGCTGGGCGCAGACTATACTCGCCATGAACAATAGGCCTGTCAAACAACGAAAGACTGACATACCCGACCCTCCCTTCCGGCGCATCGCACCGGTTCTCGAACTGTCGAAGCCGAGAAGCTGCATGTAGTATAGCCCGAAGCGAGCCCGAGGTGGGCTGAGCCCGCCGCCGTAGCCTCATAGCGAGATCGGGCTTCGCTACGCGTGGCTGGTGGCGCCGGAGGCGCCCATCGGGTAGGCGGTAGCGCCGAGTGGCGCAAGGACCTTGCAGCGCGGAGCCTCCGGGGGCAGAGGCTGAGATCACTGGACGGGAATCCGGCGGGCGCCGGGATCCCAGATGGTGGCCGCGATGTACCGCTCGGCGAAGGGCTGTTCCGCGAAGTAATAGACGGTCACAATCTTGCCGTCGGGCCTCTCGACGCTGCGCACGTAACCGAGATCCCAGGCGGCTCCGTCCTTGCGTAGGACGATTTCCTCGCCCCAGGTCCGGCCTCCGTCTTCACTTAGTCGCGCGCGGATGCCATAGGGTTCTCCGCGATAGCCATAAGTGAGGCAGAGGCGGCCGTCCCGGAGCCGGATCATGCTGGGCGGGTTGCCGCTGTGTCCGCCCGTGAATGGCACGGGGCGGCAGAGATACTGCCAGTGCGCGCCGTTGTCGGTGGTCTCGTACAAATCGATCCAGTCACGCTGTTGATCTTGCTTAACGCGCACGGCGCTAATCATCCGCTGGGGTGACAGCCGGACCGTCGAGGGCATGATGGCGAAGCCCTCGGGCTCTTCGCCGATCCAGGAGACGAACTCCCAGGTCAGTCCCCCGTCGGTGGTCCGGGCGCACAGCGGATGCCCTTCCCTGCCGTTGCTCTTCGACGCCGTTACAAACACAAAGGCATCGCGCGCGCTGTTGATGATGTAGTCCGTACGCGCGGCAATGCCCAGTTGGCCGAACAGCGGGAAACTGTACGGTCCTTTCCACGTCTTGCCGCGATCCGTGGAGTAGAACAGGCGCGACGGGCCCCGGTTGATATCGGTCAAGCGCAGGGTCATCGCAAAACCGGGATGCCGGAAATTCATCGGCGACGTCAACCGGGTGACGGCCGCGCCGCCCTGTTCGGGGGGGACGAGCGAAGACGGCGCCTCGATCGTCCAGGTCTTCCCGCCGTCCAGGCTGCGCGCCAGGCGCGGCTCTTCCGGCTTGGTGCGGTCGGTCTGGTGGCGCTCCAGCGGTCCCTTTTGAAAATAGGCGGCGCTGAAGCCGACCAGAATCTCGTTGTCCCAGGACCAGATGCCGTGATTGGCCGGCCAGCCGCCGAAGCGGCCCGCTTCTTTGTAAACCACAACATGCTCGATTACGGCCGGCTGGCCCGCCGCGTACAGCGCCGCGCAGAGAAACAGTACAGCGAGTTGGAGTTTCATGACGGTTTCTTGATCAGCCAGACTTCGGCTACCTGGCAACCCCGGCCAGAACCGCCCAGTCCCGGCGTCCTGTACCATTTCAGCCGGAGTTCCCCATCCTGGGTGGCCGCCGCCGGGATGTCGAATTCCATGGTTTTCGGCGGGAATTCCTGCTTCAGCAACGGGTGGATTTCGTATTTGTTATCGGCAGTCAGACGGATTCCCAGGGCCCTCTCGCCGGCGTACACCACCCGCAACCTGTACTGGGCCGAGGGATCCAGGTCTCGGTAATGCATTTCGAGTGGCGCGTCGAACAGCGACTCGGCATGGTTCTTCCAGGAGAAACGCCAGGGGACTTGGGTGAAGCGGCCGTCGGCGACCCCCACCAGCGAGGACTGCCGGAAGTCCGGGTCCTTCTCGGCCCCCAGTCCGCGCACCAGGTGGGGTTGGCGCATGAGGTTGCCGAGGTCATCATAGAAGCCGCCTGGGCCGGGATTCGTCCAGTTGACGATTTCATCGATGGCCTTCAGCCGCTCGGCCTCGCTGGCCAGCTTGCGAATCTCGCCGAAGCGGTAGAGCAGCCAGGGGCGGTCGTTTAGCGGGACATCTATGGCGTCAAGGTTGGCGCCGCGGCTCAGGGCGATCGCTTTGTAGCGCGGCACGCTCAGTTGCGCGCGGATGCTCTGATAGAGCGCCTCGGCCAGCTCGAAGACACGCGCGCGCCACAGTTGCGACACCGGGCGGGTGACGGCTCGCCCCAGGATGGCTTCGGCTTCCGTCATCGTGGCGAGCGAGCCGAGCTGGCGGGCCTCGGCCAGCCGGGCCAGCGCTCCGTTTTCCAGCGCCGTTTCATAGATCAGCCGGCTGCGGTTGTACGCATCGTAGTAGGCGCGGCAGAGCAATTGCTGGAAGCGCCAGTTCAAGAGCACCTGCGGCGTGACGGTGCGCTCCAGCTCCTGGAACTGGGCGAGCGTGGTGTAAACGTTCTCGTTGGTGACCAGCGGCCCCTGCCAGTTGCGTTCCAGCGCCAGGATGCCCTGGGCGACAGCCTCCGCGTAGCGATCGCCGATGAAATAGCGGCCGAACTCGCGCAGGATGTCCACCACGTTCGCCGCAGGATCCCACCCGAGCACGCTCCAGATGATCTTGTTGACGTCGTCGTTGCAGCCTTCCGAGTAAGTCAGGAAGCCGATGCCGTAGTCCTGATTGAGCCGGAAGATCTGGGCCTGGAAGGTGGGCCGCGGATTGATGCCCTCGCGGCCCTCCGTCAGGGCGTACGCGGTGTCCCAATCCGGCACGGGGTACTGCGAATGGATGCTGTGGGTGATATCGGGGTAGAAGCGGAGCGGGTACTTGCGGGGGAGGCGCTCGCGCAGCTCCCGGTAGCTGGGGCGGATCTGCGGTCCGAAGACTGCTCCCCGCAGCCAGGCGGGCTCCTGTTTCATCAGCGCGTAGAACTCCTCCATCCATGCCTGGTCGAAGCCCTGCGGCGACATCCACATCTGCGCCTTGGGGTGGTAGCGGCGGAGGTTTTGGGTCTGCTTCTCCAGCAAGGCGAACAAGTGCTTCGGCCGCGTGTGGCCGGGGTCGCCGCCGGGGACGAACACGGCGTCGATGCGAGGCAGGCGGCGGAAAACCTCGCCCCATTCTTTGAGCGCAAACTCCACGGTCTGCGGGTCTGAGTAGTCCTTGTCCATGGCCGGATACCAGATCCAGACCTCGAGCCCGTAGGAGTCAGCCAGGCGCGACATCTCGACCATCATCTGGATGGGCGGCAGCGGAAAATGCGGGCTGTCGGCGTCATCGTCCGAGCGCGGCGGAATCAGCTCGATCGCGTTGGTCCCGAACACCGCCAGGTCGCGCATGTACTGGTCCCACAGCGGGACGTTCCAGGCGTCGTAGGAGTTGGTCTTGGGCCGGTAGCCAAGCTGATGGCCGCGCAGCGGGTACTTGGGCGCCGTGCTGATCTGATACCCATCCGGCAGCGAGATCGACTGCCGGCCCATGCGCAGCTCGCGCAGCAGCTTGCCGACGCCGTAAAGCATGCCGCGGGGGTCGTTTCCTGAAACCGTGACCGTGAGGCCCTCGGTGCGGATCCGGAAGCCTTCGGCAGGCCCGGAACCTCGCTCGATCAAGACCACCGGTGTGCCCGCCGGCGGTCGCGTGTGCGAGACCGGCCAGCGGACCTGGGAGCGTTTCTCGACCTCTTCCACCAGCACGGTGACGGCGCGGTTCTCGAGCGGCGAAAGGTTCGGGGCCGAGACCACGGTGGCGCGGGTCAGATCCAGCGCCAGGATCGGGGCAGCAGACAACAGCAGGATGGAAAGAACCATGGTGAACTCCAGTTGCTTACGATACCGCAGCGTGAGGTGGGTCATTGGGCGGTCATTCCGGTTTGCCATCGGGTGGGATGCGGTCGTCTTGACAGCTTGAGTACAATGGCATACGATAACCATACGCCCAAGGGGGCTCGCGCGGCAACGAGTCTGACCGCCTTGGCAGCCAAAGCGGCAGCCTGCCGAACGAACACGGCGGGTCCCCGCCGGCCGAAGGGAGGAAAGCATGTCTCGAAGTGAACCGACATTGGATCGGAGGCCTGCGGCGAGCCGCGTGGCGAGGCTGATGCGCGCTCTCGCCGGAGCCCTTTGCTTAGCGTATCTTCTGATCGGCCTGTCCGTCTCGGCTTACGGGCAGGAGACGACCGGCTCGATGGCGGGTGTCGTCACCGACAGCACGGGAGCGGTGATTCCCGGAGTGAAAATCACGGTCCAGAACGTAGGCACGAATGCGTCCTACATGGGCACAACCAGTCAGCTCGGCACTTACAACATCCGCAACCTGCCGGTGGGGGTCTACCGGCTGAGTGCGGAGGCGCCCGGGTTCAAGCGCTTCGAGGCGACAGGCATCCAGTTGCAGGTCAATGAGATCTCCCGCGTGGACGTCACCATGGAAGTCGGCCAGCTTACCGAATCCGTCGAGGTCCAGGCCAGTGTGGTGACCGTGAACACCGAGGACGCCACGCTGCGCACGGTGGTGGACCAGCGCCGCGTGGAAGACCTCCCTCTGAACGGCCGCGACCCGGTGCAGCTTATGCGCCTGGTGGCCGGTGTTTCTCTTTACCAGGGCACGGGGGTGACCTCAGGGACCACGTATCCGGGCTCGGCGGCGGTTACCGTCAGCGGGAACCGCGGCAACTGCACGAACTATGTCCTGGACGGCGGCCAGAACAACGATCACTACAACAACGCACCCAACCCCATGCCGAATCCGGATGCGCTTCAGGAGTTCAGCGTCCAGACCAACAATTTCAGCGCGGAGTTCGGCCGCAACTCGGGCGGCATCGTCAATGCGGTCACCAAGTCCGGCACCAACGAATTGCACGGCACGGCGTTCTGGTATGTCCGCAACAATAGCCTCAATGCCGCCAACTTCTTCGCGCCTGCCAAGCCCGGCCGCCCGAACCAGAAGCAGGATGACGGTCTGAAACGGAACCAGTTCGGCCTGACCGGGGGCGGCCCGGTTTTGATGCCGGGGATTTACAACGGCCGCGACAAGACCTTCTTCTTCGGATCTTACCAGGGCACCCGCGTGCGCCAGCGCCCCACCTCCCAGTTCGTCAACGTGCTGACCGCGAAGGAACGTGCGGGCGATTTCTCCGAGTTGACCCGCGCCCTGGCAAACCCTTTCGGCGGCGGAGTCTTCCCCAACAACCAAGTGCCGCCCTCGCTGTTTTTCGCCGGCTCGAAGTTCTTCATTGACAATCATATCCCGGCGCCGCTGCAAGGCCGGTCGGTGACAAACACCTACGTGTCGAACTACGATGACAACCAGTACCTGGCCAAGATTGACCAGCAAGTCGGGCAGAAGCTCCGGTTCTCCGGCCGTGGGTACTGGTCGCGGGCCCATCAGCCGGGGAGCCTGAACCCAAGGAACTACAGTGAGAACACTTGGCTCCGCGAGTGGCACAACAGCAGCTACGTGGGCAACGCTCAGTGGATCATCTCTCCGACCCTGCTGAACCAGACCATCTTCAGCTACAACGCGACCGACGGCCCGGCGTCCCATGTATATCCGGAGAAGGGCTGGCCGGATCTGGGCGTAAAGATCACCGTGGACAAGTATTATCAGTACCACATGACCTTCAATACCATCAGCACGATCGATACCGGCGACACTAATAACTTCTTCCGCAAGGAGTACCAGGCGGGCAACACCACCCGGTGGACGCGCGGGCGGCACAGCATAGCGTTTGGCGGTGAATACCACTGGGCCCTGGGGGACGTGGTGAACAACTACCGGGCGCAGGGCCAGTTCCGCTGGCAGAACGCCGCCGGGCACACCG
>Ga0315312_1002623_pt1 | contig 12278 bp, 17 predicted proteins | sample TDP7_MG_FD_203629 | JGI IMG/M metagenome (GOLD analysis project Ga0315312, IMG submission 203629) | Freshwater sediment microbial communities from Lake Towuti, South Sulawesi, Indonesia - TDP7 | ecosystem: Environmental > Aquatic > Freshwater > Lake > Sediment | place: Indonesia: South Sulawesi... | reverse complement strand
AAATGCCGGACAAAGTGTGCTCCGGTGAGAAACCGGCAAAGCGATAAAGGTCCCAGAGTCGTTTATGTTTTCGCATGAAAAATTCATAGCATTATTTTTTGACCCTTTACAACTGAGAAAACCCGCTAAAATAAAGGGCTGTTTGATATTTTTGGGCTAATTTTTACCCACTCGATTTGCAGAAGACCCTTTAATTTAATACAAACGAAAAAAATAAAGTGTCATTGCGAGGAACGAAGCCCAGCACCACATGGTGTTCAGGGCGAAGCGACGAAGCAATCCCAAGCAAAATCGAGATTGCCACGCCCTTCGGGCTCGCAATGACCGTAACGATAATTATTTCGTCTGTATTAGTCTAACAGCGGATTTCTCTGTGAGCAAGGGAGAAGGTCAATTTTTGAGAAAGTCTTTGACCCGAGCCAAATCTTCCGGAGTGTTTACGTTCAGAAAAGAGGCGAGCTTTGGGTCCAGAGGAAGGATTTCTTGGGTGGGAACCTCTCTTTTTTTGACCCGGTGAAAGAAGTCGATGATCTTGAGGTCATTCTTTCGCAGCAGGTCTTCCATGAAAGAGAGGCATTTTTGGGAGTAAATGGCGTGCAGAGGTTGTAGACCATCCTCTGTTTTGGGGATGACGATATCATAGCTGGGGGAAAGGTCAATCAAATGGCTGATGAGAGCCTTGTTGAGAAAAGGCATGTCACAGGCGGCCACGAAGGCATGGGAATAGGAGGCGTGAAATAGTCCGGTGTAGATTCCTCCCAGGGCTCCCTTTCCCGGAGTAAGATCTGCCACCATGCGCAGGTTGAGGTCCAAGTATTCCAGGGGAGAGTTGGTCACCAGCAGAATTTCGTCAAAGAGATCGGAGAAGAGCTTTCCTATGCGGTCGATGATTCGTTGGCCATTTACCTGGAGAAAGGCCTTATTTTCTCCCATCCGGAGGTTTTTTCCCCCCGCAAGTATAATACCGGTTATCTTCATAAAAAATCACCAATTTCTGATATACGTATATTCAATCTTGGGAATATTGTCAATTGGCGTTAGGAGGTGATTAAGCAGGGATTGAAGGGGGCGGACTTTCGGTCTAATTCGAAGGCCGCCTTATGGCGAAGCTCTGAGAAGTTGCTGAAGGGCGGTCTTATACTGGTTGAGCATTTCCTGCACCTGAGGATGATCCGCGTATTTTGACGTCAAGCCAACGAGTTGGTAGTGAGAGAGCAGTTTTTTCTCCTCGATGAGAAAGTCCACTTTTCCCAGGTTCTCCCCGCGCGCCCCCGCGACAAAAATTTGCGAGTCGTTAGCCTGAATTGGCTGCAGATAATAGTTGGGATTGTGGCCACTTAAGACGAAATGAATTCCCGGTACAGCCTTGGCCAGTAATCCTTTTTCATCATCGTCCATATGAGCAAGGACAGCGATCACCTGACATTTCTTCTCTTTTAATTGAGGGACAATTTGCTGGGCTGTCTCGATAGGATCGGCCAGGGAGTATTTTTCTTTTCCCCCCGGGGGGCCCAATGGATATCGTCTGGAGAGCAAGCCCAAGAGACCGACTTTGATCCCGGGCATCTCCTTAATAACGTAAGGCTGGAATATAGGATTGCCGGATTTGGGATCGATGAGATTTGCAGCCAGGAAGGGGAAATTTGCCTGCTTGCTCATCTGCACGACGTAGTCCACGCCGAAGAAAAAGTCGAGCTCTCCCGGGGTGAAAGCATCATACCCCATGAGATTGTAAGTCTTCATGTAGAGGTCGGTCCTCAGCTCGGCCATTTTCTTGGTGTGAGGGCCCTGCAGGGGGGGACGGGAAAAGAGCATGTCTCCCGTATCGACGAGGATGACATTTTTCCTTTCTCGCCGCAGCTGCTCGATGAAGGTTGCTCGCCTGGCCAGACCGCCAAGCAAATCATCCTTTCAACCGCAGGGCTCGACCTCCCCGTGAACGTTCGATGAAAATACCAGGGCAATGGACTGATCCAGGTTGAGCGCTGGGGATTGAGCCCAGAGGGAAGACGGAAAGATAAGCATCAGAAAGGTGCTGAAGAGATATTTCCGCAAAATCGCCTCCTCAAAAAAGAGTTTCCAAAGCCTCTTCCACTGAGCGGACACCGATTAAATCAATCCCGTCGAATCCCGACCTTATCCGGGAGAGATTGCTCCTGGGCAAGAGGCATCGTTTGAAACCCAACTTGCCTGCCTCTTTCATGCGCACTTCCGCTTGATGGATGCCGCGCACTTCGCCGGCCAAGCCTACTTCTCCGATGACCATAGTCTTGGAAGGGATGGGTTTATCGAGAAATGAAGAAGCTACAGCTGAGACGACGCCGAGGTCTACAGCTGGCTCCTCTACACGAACGCCGCCAGCGACGTTGACAAAAATATCCTGCTGAGCCAGGTTCATTCCCACCTTCTTCTCCAAAACAGCCACCAACAGAGAAACCCGGTTAGGATCAACGCCGATGGCAGTCCGCCGGGGCATTCCATAAGAAGTGGAGCTCACCAGGGCCTGGAGTTCGACGAGGATGGGCCGAGAGCCTTCCAGGCTGGAGATCACCACTGAGCCAGCTACGTCGATGGGGCGCTCGGCCAGAAAGAGCTCTGAGGGATTGGCCACCTCTTCCAACCCGGCATCTTTCATTTCGAAAACCCCAATTTCATTGGTTGAGCCGAAACGGTTTTTCACTGCCCGCAAGATGCGATACGGGTGACCCCTGTCTCCCTCAAAGTAAAGGACCGTATCTACCATATGCTCTAAAACGCGCGGCCCGGCGATGGCCCCTTCTTTGGTCACATGGCCAATGATAAAGGAGGAGAGGCCCGTGGACTTGCAGAGAAGCATAAGTCTGCCAGCGCATTCTCGAACCTGGCCGATGGAGCCGGGGGCAGATTGAAACTGGGAGGTGAAGATGGCCTGGATGGAGTCGATGACCGCCACCTTCGGCTTAAGTTTTTGAATGTCTCCGATGATCTTTTCCAGGGAGTTCTCAGCCAGAACGTAGAGGGTCTGGGAAAAGATGCCGAGGCGGTCCGCACGCATCTTGATCTGGCGGAGCGATTCCTCACCGGATACGTAAAGGACGCTGATTCCTTTTCTGGCCAGTCTATCCAGGGCCTGTAAGAGTAGGGTAGATTTACCAATTCCGGGATCGCCGCCAATAAGAACTATTGAGCCAGTGACCAAGCCACCTCCCAGGATGCGATCGAATTCACTGATCTCGGTTCTTATCCTTCCCTCGTCAGAGGTTTCGACGGTGAATATGGATTGCGGAAGGATGTCTTGGCCAGGGATGGAGATAGAAGGGGCGAGGGGTTCAGCACTCTTGGAAAACTGTTCTTCGACAAAAGTATTCCACGAACCGCAATCCGGGCATTTGCCCAGCCATTTGGGCGACTGGTAACCGCAGTTTTGACACCCAAATACAGTCCTGACTTTTGTCATGGCAAATCCGTAAAAAATTTTAAATAATTATACCACAGCGCGGCAGAACAGCAACCAAAAGAAATCACCCCCTCCTTTACCCTGTGGAGTAGTTCAATTTACTCCACAGGGCAAGTCCTCCCCCCTCGAGGGGGAGGGTAGGGTGGGGGGCAGAATTTTTGTTTAATAAGATTTCAAGATTCTGCACATTAGTAGTACAGAGGGCACAGAGTCCACAGGGTAAATTAGCATTTTTTTCTGGTTTCCCCATATCCTTTTTGTTATTCTTACCTAAATTGGGCGATTTTTTTAAACCACAGAGAACACAGAAAATAATTTCATGGTTAAAAAACAACCTAAGCTCAATCTTTTCTCTGTGTTCTCCTGTAATAAATTCGTGAACTAAAATATTATTGTGTTTTCACTTAACGAGTGCACAGACTTTCGGCGAGCTCCCCTCGACAAGCTAGGGGCCTGAGCCTGTCGAAGGCAGTCGAGCCGAGTAAAGCGGGGAAAAGGTGCCCTCTGGGGTAAATCGTTTATTTTGGGTCTTGCATGGCCGTTTTAAGAAAAGATCCGAACTCCACGGAATTGCTTTCAAGAGCGGTATGCAGAAAAAGTTAGATAAAGTTCTTTTCGTAACCTCTTTCTTCCCTGTAGCCACCTTCAAGATCATCGCGCGGGTGGGTGAAGCCACCTGGGGTCAGGCCAAAGTAGCCGTGGTGATCGGCTTCATCCTGGCTGTGATCCAGTACATGAGCGCCCGAAAGATACTCAAATACAACACCTACCTGGAAAAAGCTTTTTTGGCGTTTCTTCTAACGGGCACGGTCTGGGTGTATTCCTTGCCAGCGAACCTGGCCCGTATCTTTGTGGATCATTCCGTAGCCATCCTCTACTTCACCCTCTTCCTGATGACCCTTCTGCCCCAACTAATGGGCTATGAGCCCTTCACCTATACTGTGGCCAAACAATGGTATCCGGAGACAGTCTGGGGCACACCTGATTTTCGCTTCCTCAATTATCGCATCACCTATGTCTGGTCTGGGCTCTTTTTCGCCTGTTTCCTCTCCAGTTACCTGGGAAAGGGTAAACCGCTCTATGCCATCGTCATTCCTTTTGCTCTGTGTATCGGAATCGGTGTGGTTTTTTCCCGAAAGTATCCAGATTATTATCTGAGGCGAAAGTATCGAGTCAGTCCAGAGGCAGCCGCGGCCGTACCCGATACGGCGGGAAAATTGATTGAGGGGATGCCTAGTGCTTTCGATCCGGCCGCTGCCGGAGATCTGCGGGCAGAAATCCAATTCGATATTTCCGGCGAAGGGGGAGGGCAATGGGTGGTTTCAATCGACGGGGGGCGTTGTGAGGTTCGCCAGGGAATAGCCAATGCTCCCACCCTAACCATAGAGGCCCCGGCTGATGTATGGTTAAAAATAGCCCGGGGAGAGATTGATAGACCGAAAGCGTTAATGGAAGGCCTGTATAAGGTAAAAGGAGATATGAAAGTCCTAATCCAAATGTCCCAGATCTTCGGGGCCCGTAAGAAATCAAGGGATATGAGAATCGATCAAGGGAGGGGGACATGAAAATTTTGGTCCTACAAGGAAGCCCGAGGCCCAAAGGGTTTACTCAGATGGTTCTGGAAAGATTCCTGGCGGGAGTGGCCAGTAAGGGAGCAGAATATGAGGTTATCCCCCTGGCCAGTAAAAAGATTGAACCCTGCCGTGGTTGTTATAATTGTTGGTTCAATACGCCAGGCGTTTGCATCCACAAAGACGAAATGCCCGAGATTCTGGAAAAGCTAAAATCATCCGACGTGTGGGTATGGGCTACTCCGCTCTATCACTTTGGAATGACTGCCTATACGAAGCTTTGTCTGGAGAGAACACTACCGTTGGTCCTTCCTTTTATGATCGAGTCAGATGGAATAACCACCCACCCCTATCGCTTCCCAGATCAAAAGGCGAAAAAAATGGTCCTCATATCCGTGTGCGGCTTTCCAGAAGTGGAGCATTTTTCCGCGTTAGTTGAAAATTTTCGCCTTCTTTCCCGGATGGGGAGAAGAGAATTGGCCGGAGTCCTTCTCCGCCCAGGAGCAGAATCTATGCGGTTCATAGAAAAGCTCGGGAAAAAGGGGGAAGATGTCCTCAATGGGTTTTACCGCGCGGGACAGGAAATCGTGGAAAAGGGCAGGATTTCTCAGGAAGTGGAGGAAATTGTTCGTCAGGAATGGACAAAGAACCGCCGGGGATTTCAGGATCAAGCCAATCTGTTCATGACCATTCGCCTAGAGCATGGAGAGCGTACTCGCCGCGGAGAAGAAAAACGGCCCTTCGAAGAGGCTATTAAAGAGGACATCCGGATCCTTCTGGGAGGAATGGCCGTGAGCTTTAAACGGGAAGCGGCCGGAGACCTTGAAGCCACGATTCAATTTGATGTCACCGGAAAGCAGCCAGGGCGATGGTATTATCAGATCAAGGATGGGTATTGTGCTTTCAAAGAAGGGAAGCTTGATCATCCTACCCTGACGATTCATACGCCTTCAGAGGTCTGGCTGGCGATTTCCAAAGGAGAACTGGACGGGGCGAAGGCTTTCATGGAAAAGAAATATACGGCTAAAGGAGACCTAAATCTCTTGATGCGCTTCCAGAGCCTATTCGGGCCAATGTGAAAAAGGCTCAAGGAAAGAGGCCAAAGGCGAAAGGTAAAAGGTGCCTATAGCCTTTTATTTCCAGATATTTATGGTTAAACCATTGGTGTTGAAGTAGATCCAGATACTGGCTGAGGTGGCTATGGCCACACCCAGGATGATCAGAACCATAAGCCCAAACTGGTGCTCATCCTTCTTCCACCAGGGTTCTTCCTCCTTGGGGGTGCTTAGAGAGCGAGCGATCTCTTTTTGGGAGGAAATTTCCTCGCGAGGGTGCGGGGAGGGGGGTTTTTTGGGCACATGAGAGCAGGCAGAAGAAACGATCAGAAAAATAATCGCTGTCATCAAGGCCAGGACTTTGCTTCTCATGAAAATATTATATTAGAAAATAGCGCTTTTGAGCAAACTTCGCAGCGCAGTTGTAAAAAGTATGGAGAACCTTTTTTCCCCTGAATGCATCTAAAAAATAATTTTTAGCCAATTTTCCATGACGGCTGTGTCACCCGCGAATCCTGCCTCGCCTAAGCGGGGGAAAAATTTAACCTTATATCGCCCTCCCCCTTCGATGGGGGAGGGGACAGGGTGGGGGTGATTCCATTTGGTTCCCCCTCCCCTACACCCCTCCCACGAGGGGAGGGGAAGTATTTAGTGGATATTTTCTCCATTAGATTTTTAGTTTTATTCAATTAAAGTTATTTAAAGGAGGATGGATTAATGGCCAAGGGAGAGAACCTTTTCACTGTTACGGACGAAACCTTTCAGAAAGAAGTCCTCGAGGCTGAACAGCCAACATTCGTCGATTTTTGGGCTGCTTGGTGCGCCCCCTGCCGGATGATCGGCCCCCTCTTCGAAGAACTTTCCAACGAATATTCCGGTAGAGTAAAGTTTGCCAAGGTTAACGTGGATGAAAACCCCAAAACTCCGGCAACTTATGGGGTGCGCGGCATCCCCACTTTGATTATGTTCAAAGGAGGACAGGTTATGGATCAGGTGGTGGGTGCCGTTCCCAAAAGCCAACTTGAAAATGTCATTAAGAAAGCATTGTGAGAGGGTAAAACTGCGATGGTGCTTAAGATATTTCTTGGACTGATTATGGGAGGAGCAACCGGTTACGGACTCTACCTGCTCTCCGCCCAAATCCGCAGCACCTGAGGCCTGACTTGCAACCCTTATCTAAGCATCGGTTTGGGAGCGATGATTGGGTTGATACTGGCCTTAGGCTAAGGCCGCCAAGAACAGTGAAAAGGGAGTAGAGAGTTGGCAGTTGTGCTCCCGACTAACGCTTTTTAAAGGGAGGTGTTTGGTTTGCCTATTTATGAGTATGAATGTTCCAAGTGTTCCGAGCGCTTCGAGAAAATCCATGGGGCTGCTGAAAAGAACCTGAAGATCACCTGCCCTAAGTGTGGAGATTCCAGCCCGCAGCGGGTCATCTCCCCATTCTGTTGTGGAGGGCCCAGGAGGACAGAGACCGGATCCAGTTCAGCCTGCGGCCCAAGACCAACCCGCTTCTCCTGAAGGTAGCAAAGAACCCCGCCGGGCGCGGAGGGAGTGGGATCTTTTAAAAAGAAAAGGCCAGAAAAAAACCTGGCCTTTTCTTTCATATGGGCATTCAGAGTATTTGCAGGGATTATTTATCCTTCAGTAGTTTCTCCTTGAGTAGCGTTTCGTCTCTGAGTAGTTTATCCAGACTATCTTTAAAAACATCGTTGATTTTGGCTTGGGCGTGCTTGGGCCGGTAAAACGGGCGGTCTGATTCTTGGGCGCTTCCCTCAATGATTTTTTTGATCCAGGTTCTCTCTTTTGGCAAACCCCAGTAAATCTGGAGACGCATCTTGGCTTCGGTATCCGTTGTGGCCACCGCACTCTTAGCCTCGACCCAGAGGGCATCGATCTTCCCTCCAAAGGCAGCATCTCCAGGGATATCTTTAAAGTTTTCTTTTTCTGGGTCCAAATAGCGATTGACCAGAGTCACTTTGAAACCGGCTTTCTCGAGAAGTTTAGTAAATGATCTGGTAACAATTTGTTCCACTGTCCCTTCATCCGGCTTGTAAAAATCTACCAGGTCATCGCGATAAACCCGCCGGCCCAGGTAGAGGCGATCAGGCCGGGTATCCTGAAAATTATAGACAGCCAGGGTTACGGGCTTCTCTGTTGCGCTCAGAAAAGCGGGCGCCCGAGATGGGTCGTAGTTCAGGTTGAGGAGGTAAGTCTTGCTGACCTGACAGCCCCCTGAGAAAATCCAGCCGACTATGATGATTCCCACCACAAAGGAACCCCCAGCGATCTTTTTCATCCGTTCCCTCCGTTCACTATTTTAGAAATTGGTAGCTTTGAACGACTCCTTCCTTGAGGACAATCTCAAAGGATTCTTCCTCTTCTTTTTCGATAAAACCATGGAAGACGATACCTCCCGGTAAGGTCAGGCTCTTTATCTGCCGATGGACATAGAGGAGAAGTACGCTTCCGTCTGGTTTGTTTTCTTTCTTGAGGGGAGGTCCCAAAATCCTGAGCAGGTCAGCTTCCGTGGTCTTGCCCAATTTGATTTCTTGAATTTGGGTTGCGGAAATTTTGCTCCCTTCTGTAGAACGAAGGGTATAAGAACAACCTGCAACAGCGACGAAAAGGCAAAAGAGAAAAAAAAGAAGAATTTTCATTTTTTCATCCCAATTATTACAAATTATACCCATCATCGGGAATTTTATCAAATTAAAATTGCATCTTTATCCTTAATTGAACGGTTTCTTGGATGGTTTTTTCCAAGTCCCCAAGATCATCCCAATGCCCAGTCCCAAAATAAAGGTGATCAGGATTAGAAAAGCGCTGGATGCGTTTGCTTCCCAGAATAGGAGTTTGATGGTGATGGGTTGGGTGTTTTGGAGGGAGAAGATGATTATGAGGACAAGTAGAATGATTAGGCCTAATATTTTAACCGACATAAACTCCTCCTTTTTATCATTACTTTCCATTCCTCAGTTTAGCGGCAACCTTTTCCTTTCTGATCAGTCTGTAATCCTCTTGGGCGTTTTGTATTTGAGAAGAGCAGCGATTCCGCCCGCCTTCATCAAAGGGGAAAAGTTTTCCGTAAAAAAGATGGACACACCCTGGGAGTTAGCTTTGGCCACGATCTCTTCGCGCAAGTCAGCCGGCGAGATTTCTCCCCGGCAGAAGGGACAGGCTGGGGGCGATCCGCCGATTCCCAGGGAGTTGCATGCTCGACATTTCCAGCCGGTAGCTTTAAACAAGGTATCGAAAACCAGGCGCTCAATTTGGTGATTCTGCAACGCACTCAGAGTGGGTTCTGGGCCAGAAGTGGCATTGCCCAAAGGCTCAGCCTCTTCCAGGATTTGCTTGGCTAAGGCTTCGGCCTTCTCCCTGGAGATCTTTTGCAAGGCCTCGGAAGCGGCCGACAGAATCCTGTGGTCTGGGTCATGGGGATCGAGAGAGGGGAGGGGTACAAGTTTTTTCCGCAAATCTGCGGGCATTTGTTTTTTCATGTCCGCTTCCATCCCCTCCTCAGCGGTGGCAAACAGATATTCCAGTTTTTTCGCATCTATCAAATTCTCTAAATTCCCCACGATTTCTTTGGCCCTTTGCTTTAAGTGCTCCTGGATGTGCCGCTGGAACCTCGGCAAAGACCACCCCATCCTTCCAAAGCGCGTCGTGTGCCTGTCTTCCCAGGAAAGAGTGAGCTGTTTTTCCAACCGACCCAGACGGATGAGGAAGAGACGGGCCTTGTGAGAGTGGGCCGTCACCACGGCGTGGGTTTGGTAGAGATCGGACTGGCGGATCAAAGAGAAGAGATGGGGATAAGGAGCGAGGGTCAGGGCATTTTCCGGGGGCAAGGGCATGGGGATAGGGATGAATAGATTCTCCGAGGCGCAGGCAAAAAGGGCAATGCCCTTCCAGGCAGGATCCAGTTCTTCCTCCAGGTATCTTTGGATGAGTTTTATGTCTTTGGCCAGGAGGGATCGCTCGCGCGCATAAACCGGGAAAAGGTTAGAAAGTTCCGGGAGGCGATTCTTAAGAAAAATCTTGTAGAGTTTTTTCCCGCTGAGATTGGGGCTTAGGTCTAAATAAACGGAAAGAAAAGATTTTTTTTCAGGAGTTACATTGACCAACCTCTTAACTAATTCGTCGAGGGGCATGATCATCGACCTCCTTCTTGATTAGATGAGAATTTTCTCTGTTGGCTGAAAGCCGTTTATCCCCCCTTTCTTTTCAGCCCATGTCTTATTCTTAACTCCAGATTTCTTTCAGGTCAATATAGTGTTCATAATCGTTTGTTGCAGGGGCTTTAAGGGATTAAAGGTACTTTAATAGATCTGTGGGTTTATCCAGAATCGACCATGGCTGGGCTTTCTCCAGCTCTTCTCTCCTGCTCACTCCTGTGGGAATGACGAATACCCGCACACCCGCATTTTTCCCGGTTTGGATGTCGATCAGAGAATCGCCGACGAAGATGATTTCCTCATTTTGCAGACCCATTTTCTTGATGGCGTAGAGGAGCGTTTCTGGATGGGGTTTATTATGAGAAACGTCTTCGTCCCCCACAATGGCGGCAAAGAAGTTTTCCATCCCGAAATGTTGAAAGATTTCCCGGGAGAATCGCCCGAACTTGTTGGTAGCGACAGCCAATTTAATTCCCCGGCAGTAAAGAGCCTCAAGAACTTCTCGGGCGCCTGGGAGAAGATAAGTGTTCTGGCGATAGACTTCCTCATACTTTTGGCGGAAAAGCCTCAGCGCTTCAGGCGCACGCTCTTCTCCCAAAAGGTCGCGGAATGTATTCCTTAACCCATAGCCGACTACCCTTTTCACTTCATCGAACGGCAAAGGTTGAAGCCCCATATTTTTGTAAGCGAACTGGAAAGAAAGATAAATGGCCTGATAGGAATCAACCAGAGTGCCGTCAAGGTCGAAAATTACCCCTTTTATGGATTCTTCTTTCATTTCCTCTTCTGCCTTTCTTTCAAATTCAAAAGTATTTCGTAATGATTTCCTTCGACCCCACCCAGCTCGACGTCTGGCTTCACAGCCTTACCATGAAAGTCAGAACCGGCAGTGATCAGCAGGCCATTTTTTTGGGCAAAGGCTGCAAAAGCCTCCTGCTCGTGGGCGGTATGGTAAGGAGAATACACCTCCAGCCCTTCCAAACCGTTTTTGACTAGATGCTGGATGTTCCCCTCACCGGTATCTGAAGGGTGGGCCAACACGGGAATGGCTCCCAGTTCTTTGATCTTGCGGATAGCTGTGATGGTAGGGATATCTTCCATTCCAACGAAAGCCGGTTTTCCCCCGCGCAGGTAATCCCGATAGAAGCTGACATAGGGGGATTGGGACCGTTCACCATTGATATATGGCTGGATACGCGGATCTTGCCGATTTTCTTCGCGGCTGAGGATGGCTTTGAGAAAAGACATACCCGTAGGAAGGCGGTCTCCGGAAAACTTTCGCAAGTCATCCCAGGTAAAGACGAAGCCCAATTCGTTCAGTTTTTCCACCCTTTTATTGGCCTGCTCTTGCTTTTTTTGATGAATGCTTTCCAGCCAATTCTTCAAAGCCTGGCTGCGGGGATCGATGAAAAAAGCAAGAATGTGGAGGTCCAGGCCGTTATGGAATGTGTTCAGCTCCAGGCAGGAGAAGAATTCTATGCCAAATTCTCCGGACAGACGGTGCCCTTCCTCGACATTGCTCACGGAGTTATGGTCAGCGAAGGCAATGGCCCGAAGGGCCTTGCTCTTGGCCAACTCAAAGATTTCCCGGGGGGAATGCTGTCCGTCTGAGGAGGCGTTGGTGTGAATGTGCAGGTCGATCACAGAATCATCTTAATAAGAAAAAAGCCAAAAATCTATTTAAAATCAGCAAGGGAGGGGTCAAATCTTGATTAGTGATTAATAAATTGACTACATATTTTTATTCAAGTTAAAATATAATTATGGCAAGACAGTGGCGCATAGAATATGAGGGAGCCCTGTATCACATTCTGTCACGGGGAAACGAGCAAAGGAAGATCTTTTCCGATGATAAGGATCGGCTCCTTTTCTTGGAAGTGCTGGGCAAGATGTCGGCGCGTTTTGACATTGAAATTTATGCGTATGTTCTTATGAACAACCACATCTTATGTTGAGCTCAACATAAAGCGTGTTATGTGAAGCTCTGGATTATGTGAAGTTGGGCTTGTTCCTTTCCGGATTGTCCTTCATTTTTTCCCCCTGA
>Ga0315312_1002622_pt1 | contig 12279 bp, 10 predicted proteins | sample TDP7_MG_FD_203629 | JGI IMG/M metagenome (GOLD analysis project Ga0315312, IMG submission 203629) | Freshwater sediment microbial communities from Lake Towuti, South Sulawesi, Indonesia - TDP7 | ecosystem: Environmental > Aquatic > Freshwater > Lake > Sediment | place: Indonesia: South Sulawesi... | reverse complement strand
TTTGATGACAGCCGTTTTCCCTGTGCCCGTCTTCCCATAAATAAAAATATTAGAGCATCTGGAACCCCTCAAAACAGGGGCAGCCATCCCACCAACACAACGAATCTGCTCCTCACGATGAGGAAGCTTGTCAGGAACATAATCGTGCCGCAAAACCTCCCTATCCCTAAAAACATGGGTATTCTTCAAAAAACGCTCAAAAACCTCGTCCAGAACATCTGATTTCTCCATGACCAAGTCTCCTCCTGGAAAATTGCATGCTTGACACCGTGGCTTCCATACCACAAATAAAAACTTCCATACAAAAAACTAAACAAAAGTCACAGAAAACTAAAACCACAAACAATCTCTATACACAAATAGCCAAAAGCACTCAACAGGTCAGGATAAAATAAAAGACGACGAAAAATAGCCCCCACCCCTAAATTTCTTATGGAATAGCCTCTAACAGAAGCTTTTTTGGTTTTTCTTCTTCAGAAGAAAAATAGCCTCTGAATAGTCAGCAGATACTTTCAAACTTAACTATTCTTGTAGAGTACTTTCGACTATTTTTTAGATTTTTTTGACTAGCATGCTCTTTTTGGCATCCTGAAGAAATAATAGTCCAGTGGAAGCCATGGGGCGGGGATAACGACAATCGCCGATAACTCTATTAATGCAAACCTTGCTTCGACCATTTTTTGGTCCCTCTTAATCATTATAGAAATTCCTGGAACAAAAAATTTGATCGAACTCCTCAAAGGGTAGGGGAATGATTTATCTAGGGCTCATTTTCATTGTGAGTACATGTGAACTTTATTGTTTAATGCTTCTTTATTCGTGTCTTTTTACGTAAATTAACTTTTTTACGTCTTAATATTAGTAAAGCGACGACCCCTCGGTTTCCACTGGAAATTGGGCAAGTTTGAATCTTTTCTTTCTTTTATGAAATTCGATGATTCGGTGAACTTTGTGAATTCAAAGGAACAAAATTCTTCTTTCTTTTTTCCTTTAAGGAGTATTTCAAACGTTTTTATTTTTGTGTTTTCACCGTAATCTCTTTAACTTGTGAACTGTTAACTTGTAAAGTTCCGTGTTAGGTGTTCTGGATGCCAGCTCGAAAGATGCGGGTGGAGGTCTATGACGACACTGGAAACCGCTACACGATAACTTTTGAGGGAGATGTAAGTAGGGATAAGGCCCTTCGCCTTTTGGATCTTGTCGAGTTGCTTGGGGGCATGCCGGGATCCAGCTCTGAATGGAGTCATAATTCTGGACTTTCAAAATTTGAAAGGGTTCGTCTAATTATTGAAAAACATTTTCCAGTCGTGTGGTTTTCTTCTAAGGATGTTAAGTCTGTGTACGAGAAAGAATTTAAAGAGCCCATAAGCCTTAGCACCGTTTCAACCTATTTGTCTCGCATGGCTAAACGACAGGTTCTCGCTAATGATAGAACTCCCAACGGTTTACGTTACAGAATTATAACTGAGATAACACGACTAGCACGATCGTATTATTAAATCCAGGTTTCCGCCTATTTTTCAGAACATTGGGTTTTTATGAAAGATAATAAATAACAGTAAATTTTAAAGGATAAATGGAGTGTTTCAGCTCCGACTTATATTTCAAGCTTTACGAAGTTTCTTAAGGAGGAAGACGAATGAGTGGCAGAATTGGAGAAGACTTGGCTGAGATGAAAAAGAAACTGACCGAATACGTCGATAAGGGTCGAGTAGTAGGTTATCATGAAGTCAGGAAGGAGCCCGTTATAGCCGTCAAGCCCGACACATCTAAGATAAAACCTCTGGAAAAGATGAGAAGTTGCGACGTACATTTCATGGCCGTGGACTGCTCTACAAGGACGTTGAAGAGAGCTAATAATTGGGGAATTTATCTGCTTCGCACAGCATATGCTCTGGTGAGGGGTCGTGACGTGAATTGGGGTTATGAAGAAAGTATGCGCACTGTGGTAGGGGATGCGTATGTACGTCGCAAAATTTTGCAAGATGTTAGACTTGAACTAGAGAGTGAAATAGCTCTAAACTTACTTCATGATGCAAGTGAGAATGATTACCTACTCCTCGATGGAGCCAGCTACTTCGGGGGAGAAAGGAAGTTCCGTGTATTGCTATACGAAAGATCCAAAAAGGGGGGAATGAGGCTTTTGGCGATAAGCAAACAATCCCCAGCACTCCAAGATGAAAGGGGTCGGGACTTGGTGGCAGCAGCGTACATGCTTTCTTCTTATACTGTCTGGGTCTATTATCCGGTTGCAAGGGCGAACATGCATGAACATCTTTATGGCGATGTGTCCATCGTAAAGTTGTGTGAGGAAAGCCCGCGTGTTTTCCGTTGCGATATAATGGAATACTTGACCGATCGCGACGTACATGAACTGCTTTCCCCACTTACTTTCGTATCCGAGGATCCAAGGTGCCTCGGGTATCCGGTCGCCCTCTGGCTTGCCCACGATTTTTCTGCTCCTTCTGACTCAAAGCTCCTTTACTATCACGATCAGGTTGAGGAAACGCTGGCTAGCGCTGGGCTATTGGATGTACTCCGCATGGAGGAACTTTCATGTAATTTCCCAGACGAGCTTCATGGAGTAAGGCATCCGTTTCAGTGGGAGTGGATTGAGCATGTCTGAACTGGTGGGGTCAATCCGAGAAGTGCGGGGGGATCGAGTTTTCTTCTTCCTCAATAAGGGAGTGGATCTTTCATTTGGCCAAATAGTCAGAATAGACTCAGGCAATAGAAGTTTTTATGCGCGTGTAGTGGACGCTGGAAGCTCGTCAACTCTCGATACAGGCGAGCAGCTTCGCGAAGCGGAGGGGAAAGAATCCTTCGGCCCGTACTCTAGCTACAGATATGTAGAAGCAATTCTCTTCCTTGAGAAGGGGGCTGGGAGGATACGTTCTCCAACCTTCAACCCTGATTATAGGGACAAGGTGTATGCAGCCACCCAAGAAGACTGTTCGGTATTGAGGCTTGCTGGTGAGTTAGAGATTGGGCGCCTGCGCTCAGGGGAGCGACTGCTCGGGGCCGTGGGCATAAGTGTTGAAGCCATACCTCTAATGATGGGCATGTTTGGAATGACAGGGTCTGGAAAAACGAATTGTGAATTGATGCTTAACGCTCGGATTATAGATTCGAGTCCAAGTACTGTCGGTCTAATTTTCGACTTTGCAGGTCAACTTCTTGAGGGAAAGGGGATAACACCTCAAAAGGGCCTGCGGGATCATTCGCTTTTTCATACTAGAGTTCGTTACTACTCGGCTAGAGAACAGAAAATGCTTGTTGGTCTGTACACAATTCATCCCCAAAAACTTTCAACCCTCTTTCCCGACATCACGCATCATCAAGTTAGGCTTGCTCAAAAACTTTACAAGAGATTGGGGAGCACCTGGATAGAACAGTCGCGAGAAGCCTATGGTAGAGATGGATATAAGGGAGTGGCTGGTTTCACCGACTATAAAAGCAAAGCTGTGATAGATGCTCTTATGCTAAAACTTTCAAGTTTGTCTCCGGATCTCTTCCCACCCTCTGACTACAGTTTCGTTGATGATGTGGTTACGAATCTAAGTAAAGGAGTTACTTGTCTCATCGATATTTCCGGAATCAGTTTCGAGGAGCAACGTCACGTGACCTGCCTTACAGCTTCTACCGTAGCCCTTCACTATAAACGCATGTGGGAAGATAATTTTGAGGAGTGGAAAAAGCTTCCAACTCTTCTGATAACCCTTGAAGAAGCCCATGAGTTCCTTGATCCCAACTTACCTAAAACAATATTCTCTGATATTGCTCTGACGTACCGAAAGTATCGAGTTGGGCTAAACGCAGTGACACCACGGCCTTCTAGAATTAACACTAATGTCTTCGCTGAGCTTTGGACTAAAGTCATTATGAAGACAGAGTTACGCAAAGACAGATCATTCCTCACAGAAAACACCCCATATCTAGAGTACAGCGACACCGAGATAAAGATGCTCGACGTTGGGGAAGCATTACTTATTTCAGAGCCGAAAATCCGATTCGCGGTCCCAATAAAGGTCATTCACTACCCTGAATACCTAGACGAGAGGGGAAAGGTCGATTACGAACTTCCGCCTTCAAAATCGCTTTCCGGTATAGATGAGAGGCTTAGAAGAATTCATCGGGCAGGAGAGTCTATTGCCACAAAGGGTGGGACTAAACCGTGACGTTTCGTTAAGCCTTGGCTTCCCCTTTCCTTAGGATTTTCAGCATCTCCTCCCTGACGCGGTAGGTGTACGGAATTTTTTGTGTATCTCTCTCCAGGTAACCGTCTTCATAAAGCTTTTTCATCAGGCGAGCAGTATGCTCCCTCGTAAGCTTTATCCTTTCTCTAATTTCGGGAGCCGTCTTTCTCCCCTCTTTAGCGAGTACTTCGAGCACATTTAATTCGGTTTCTGTTAACGGAGCCAAAGCCCTTTCCTTTTTGATTGGAATAGCAGCCTTTATTTTAGCCTCAGGCATCACCGGAATTTCGCGCTCAACCTTCTTCTCAAAACCCTCGATTTTTTGCAACATCTCCTTCTGTGTTGTGACCAAGCCCCCAATTCTTTCATCAACTTCCTTGAACCGCGTTGACAATTCCCGGTCAGTCTCTAAGGTGGCTTTAATCTTGGATGTAAGATCTGCCATTTGACCGTCATAATGCTTCATTTCTTCCACAATTTTTTCGCTCTCTGATGAAAGGGCATCTATTTTGTGGGTCACCGTATCCAGCCGCTCTCCTTGCCTCTCCAGCTGTTTATTAAAACTGATAATGACATCACCAACGACACTCTTTGCCTCCTCATATGCCTCTTGGGCCCTCCTTATTCGCCTATAATACAGGAAGACCACGCCCACCGTCACAAGCATTAGAAGCAAAACAACCATCAAAAACAAATCAGGGCCCACGTAAACACCCCTTAACTAACTCAATTTCTTCAGTGAGAAGACAGGTCTCCAGTTTAAGTGGGCAATTCACGACTCGACCACCTCACGTGATGCGTGATATCACAATATTTGACATCACGAAGGTTTTAAGTTTAACGGTTCTAAGCATACAATGCAGATTTTGCCTTAATAAATAACTCCTAATATAACAAAAACCCTAGAATCTGCCAGCAATTTCAAGAAGGCCAAATTTTCTTGGGGAGAAGAGAATGGAGTAAGGCCTACTGATACTCTTTTTGTGATCTGTGACATCACAGTCTTTTTGACAGAGATTTGGGTTTAGATAGCCTTTGTAGGCTAGTTTCCAGTTCTTCACGGAGCATGTTCATGATCCTTAGTTGTTCACTCATTGATTCCTTATCCTTCCAAATGTCTCTATATGCACTTATGTAATTCTGTAACTTATTTGCAACTTCCAAGTATGGGTCCAGGCTGGTGCTCTCAAAAACTCCTAGGTATCCGAGTAGAAGAACTGTGTAGATTGATTCAACGACGTTCTTTCTGGCCTGCCTTAAGGTTCTGTTAAATGCGCCGCGGCTCACTCCGCCCTTTAACAACCTCAACTTGGATTTATCATCATATTTTAACGTTTTTCCAGATATATTTTCGGCTAAAATATCAATTAAGAAAGTTTCTAATTGTGTTTTAGTTAAATGGCTATTTTCTATCAATATTCTCGCAATCGGGTCGTTAAATGAGCCTGTTAACCACCTTTGAACCCCCTCTCTTAAACGCATTTTTCTGTGTTCTCCTGCTAGTTCTGTAGAATACAATTTTGTATACCAAGGAGAAAAGGCTTACGGTTCAGCCATTTAGAAGAAAGCTATGCATATGTTCTTTTTATTTAACTGCGTATATATTTACATAATATAATTTGACAAATGTAAACATTCATTGTTATAATTATTCACTAAAACCAGAAAATTGGCGTTCGTTAATATTTTGTGAATACAACCCTCTTAATAAGCTCTTTCAGCAGCGCGGGCTTTTTCATTGGAAGGCTTCATATACCGCGAACTAACCTTTACGTAGTTGGCATTGTTGTGCAACGTGATATCATGATCACAATTAGATCACATGTGACGTGATGATTTTTATTTTCGTTTACAGCATTTCCGTTTTTCTTTTTAGTAGTTCAAATAGTTCCGGCCTTAAATCACGGAGTGTGGGTACAAGAACTTGTGCTCGCCTCAAATCCGCGTAGTCAACTCTTCCCACCACCAGGTCCTTTTCGTCGTATTTAGCTTGCAAGATGACATCACCGTTCGGGGCTATGATTCTGCTGCCTCCCCAAAATTGTAGACTGTTTTCTGAGCCAACAAGGTTAACATAGGCCAAAAAAACTGTATTTTCAATGGCCCTAGCAGTGGTGAGTACTTCAAAAAATTTGCGCCGTATGACCGGAGAAGCAGATATACAGATTATAAACTCTGAGCCCTCCAATGTTAACAACCGTGTGGTTTCTGGGAAAAACAGGTCGTAACAGATCATTAATCCCAATTTTCCAATGTCTGTGTCAAATGTTGGTGCTTGGTATCCCGGTCGGAAATGGCGTTTTTCCTCGAAGACGCTGTGGCTCGGTAAGTGCATCTTTCGATATTTGCCAATGAAGCCCTTTGGTCCTATCAGAACCGCCGTGTTGTAAAGAACGGCGCTGGCTTTCTCGCTTCGCTCCAGCGTTCCAAGAACCACATGGACATTTTCCTTTTCGGCTATCTCTTCTAGGTAGCGGATAGAGGGTCCCGGAATGGGCTCTGCCAATTCATACAGGAGATCACGGATCACATAACCTGTCAAGGAAAGCTCTGGGAAGATCACAAGGTTTGCTCCTCTCTCCTTAGCCTGCCTGATGTTCTTCTCCATTAGATCTATGTTGTATTCTTTGTCTCCAGCTCTACAGTTTATCTGCGCAAGAGCCACGTTAACCTCCTTAACCACCGGTTTGCCCCCTCAATCCAGCCTTAGTGATTTGTAGGTTCAATTTTAAAACATCGCTTGTAAGTTTTAAGATATTTGCCCCTTCTAGGTGAGACAAATATTTGAGCAAAAGCATATACTGAGTAAGTGGCAGAATACTATTGTGATAATTGAGGAATGGAGGATTTTAGATATGGGTAGAAGGCGGAGGAAGGTAGTTCGGATTCCTAAAAGGAGGTTGCCTAAGGTTTTTTTGTGTCCTCAATGTGGAAAGGAAGCCATAAGGGTTGAACTCTTTAAGGATGAGGGGCGTGCTACGGTGCGTTGCGGAAGCTGCGGATTAACTGATGAGTTATCCTTCAAACCCGCTTTCAGGGAAATCGATGTCTACTGTCTATTCGCTGACAAATTTTATGTAGGCAAAAGGAGCATATAGCATCGCGAAGTAGGGTTCAGGCATGGTTGGCAGGGTGGAGAAATACCTATTAGACAGGATTAATGAAGACGGGGCTATCCACCTCACCCTTATCGATCCTGAGAACGTGACCCCCCAATCGGCACCAAAAATAGCTCGCGAGGCAGAATCCAGCCGAACAGCAGGCATAATGATTGGTGGATCCACCCTTGTTTTAACGTCCCATCTAGACCTCATCGTAAAAGCTGTGAAGGAAGCCGTAAAGATTCCCGTAATTTTATTCCCAAATAATGTAACTGGCATCAGCAAATACGCTGACGCTGTGTGGTTCATGTCCCTCCTAAACTCTTCAGACCCCTTCTTCATCGCGGGAGCACAGGTCTTGGGGGCTCCCATAATCAAAAAATTTGATTTAGAACCTATACCGCTTGGTTACATAGTCATTGGGGAGGGAGGTTCCGTGGGCGTTATCGGTCGGGTTTCTCCAATTCCTTATGATAAACCTGAACTTGCTGCCGCCCATGCCCTAGCTGCACAATATTTCGGTATGCGCTTTGTGTATTTGGAGGCTGGATCCGGAGCGAAGCAGCCCGTGCCAAGCGAAATGATAAGAGTGGTTAAGGAGGTTGTTGACGTTCCCTTAATTGTGGGTGGAGGAATAAGAACCGGTGAGCAGGCAAAGGAAGCAGTAGGCGCCGGAGCGGACATCCTTGTTACAGGCACCGTCATAGAGGAACTAGGGGGAAAAGATGTAATTAGGGAGCTAATAGAAGGTATGAGATCAGGTGGAGGGCGGGTGAGATGACATCCTTTGAACATTACTTTTACTCCCTAAAAAAGGCCTTGGGACGCGATGACATTTATGATGTTTGGCCTGATTTTGAACCGCAGTACGATGAAAGAGAGTATGCGTGGACAACCCTCAAGGGCCTAGGCGAGGTTTTGCTCCTTAACTGCGGAAAGTGTGAAGGGCCTTCCGACTTAAGGCATAGCCGATGCCAAGATTGTGTAGAAAAGCGAGAACAGATAGCCAAGAACGCATACCAAAAGGCAACTGGCCGCCCAAAACCAAAGTGGGCGACTCTCCTCTTGTGCAGAATTCATGCAGAATAATCTGACTAAAATTACTGAATGGAGGGCGACTTTGCCTATCATAATGAGTAAAGAGTACCGGCGGTATACTTCTGTTCTTGAAAAGGACCTCGAAGGCGTGTATGAAGTTGCAAGGAGGGCGAGGGAAAAGGGTTTAGATCCAGCCCTAAAACCTGAACCCGAAGTAGCGAAGGATTTAGCCGAGCTTGTTGAGGGTTTGGTTGGGCCTTCTGGGGTGGCTGAAAGCATACGAGAGTTAAGTAAAAAGTTGCCCCGAGAGGAGATCGCTTTTAAAATTGCTGAGGAGATCGTCTATGGAAAATTTGGGCACATGAAGAGCCGTGAAGCAGCCGAACAGGCTATAAGAACCGCTCTTGCCATCCTAACTGAAGGTATTACTGCCGCTCCTCTGCAAGGTGTGGCCCAAGTATCTGTGAAGTTCAACCCTGATCGGACAAAGTATTTGGCAATTTATTTTGCAGGTCCAATGCGCTCTGCTGGTGGAACAGAGGCAGCCTTAACCCTTGTTGTTGGAGATTTTGTTCGACGGTTACTCGGGTTAGACCGTTACAAACCAACTGAAGATGAGATTAGGCGTTTCATTGAAGAAATGAGGGTATTTGAACGAGAAGTAGGCCGGTTTCAGTATCACATTTCTGATGAGGAGTTAAGGAACGCCCTTCAACATCTTCCTGTTGAAGTCACTGGCACCCAATCCGATCCAGTAGAGGTTTCGTCCTTCCGTAACCTACCTCGCATCGAAACAAACCGGGTTCGAGGCGGAGCCCTTCGTGTGGTAAACGATGGAGTTATTGGTCGTTCCGCCAAGGTCTGGACAATCGTAGAAAAACTGGGAATCGAGGGATGGGATTGGCTGAGGGGAATCCGAGAAATCGAAGAGAAGAAGACAGCTGGGTTTATGGAGGATGTCATCGCCGGCCGTCCAATCTTCTCTTTTCCTTCGAGGCGGGGGGGATTTAGGCTCCGTTATGGAAGGTCCAGAAACACCGGCCTGGCAGCAGTGGGCGTACATCCAGCGACCATGAAGGTTATTCAGAATTTTCTCGCAGCAGGCACTCAACTGCGCATTGAAGGGCCCGGAAAGGCTGGGGTGGTTCTCCCTGTTGATATGATAGAGCCCCCCATCGTGCGGTTGAAGGACGGTTCCGTTGTTCGCGTTTCATGCGAAAACTTTGAGAAAATTAAAAACGTTATCGATAAAATTCTTTTTCTCGGCGACATCCTCATCGGTTTTGGAGACTTTTTGTACAACAACAAACCTCTTCTTAAGGCTGGCTTTAATGAGGAGTGGTGGCATCAAGAATTACGCAAGGCAATACAGAAAAATTTTGAAGGCGACCTGGAAAAGGCAGCAGAAACCGCTGGGATTTCTGTTCCGCGCCTTAAAATCATCTTAGAAAATCCCTTTGAAAATAAGCCCACGGCTGAAGAAGCCCTAGCCTTAGCCTTAACCTTTAAAGGTCCTTTGCATCCCTTTTTCACGTATTTCTGGACGAGCATTTCATCGGATGAGTTTCTGGAATTGCGGAAATGGGTCCTCCAATGTGAGTTTCAATTTGAGGGCGACGCCGTCTGTGGGATAATCGGCACGGTGAAGGGGTCAACGAAGGAGCTCCTTGAAAGGCTCTGTGTGCCCCACGGAGTTGTTGAAGACAAAATTAGGATAGAAAACGGTGATGCCCGTATCTTGGCTTTCTGCCTAGGGGTGCACGTCCCTAAGGGTAGGGTAAATCATACGAAGACTGTCCTTGAAAACATCGAGGAACTAACAGGCTTAGTCATTAAGGATAAAGCTCCGACCCTAATTGGCGCTAGAATGGGCCGCCCGGAAAAGGCTAAGCGGCGCGAAATGAAGCCCCTAGTTCATGTTCTTTTTCCTGTCGGGCTGGCCGGCGGCTCCCAGCGGAATCTTGTGGAGGCGTCAAATAAGGACGCGGTTGAGGTGGAGCTTGTTAAGCGTTCATGTCCCAAATGTCGGGCGTTCACATTTCAAGTTAAATGTCCAGCTTGTGGATCAGAAACTGTTTTGGAGAATTTTTGTTCTCAGTGCGGGAGGTCCGTGAAAGGAGAATTTTGCCCGGTATGTAGGGTTCCGGCTAGGAGCTACGAGAAACAACTTCTTAACCTCAAGGAGTTGATGGATAAAACGTGCAAAAAGTTGAGTTATAAGCCCGAAATTGTGAAGGGCGTAAAGGGTTTAATAAATGAAACAAAAATGCCTGAAATCCTCGAAAAGGGAATTTTGCGGGCGAAGTATGACTTGTCTGTTTTTAAAGATGGAACAATACGGTTCGACGCCACTAACGCGCCGTTAACCCATTTCAAGGCGGCGGAAATCGGGGTTTCTGTTGAAAAACTTGGGCAGTTGGGCTATCACTTTGATTGTGACGGAAACCCACTAACTAATCCTAATCAGGTGTGTGAACTCAAGGTGCAGGATGTAGTTGTTCCTCGTAAAGGCGCGGAATACTTTGTGCGTTTGGCCAAGTTCTTAGATGAGCTCCTTGAAAAAGTGTATGGAATTCCTCATTATTACAACATCGAAAGCGTTGATGAGTTGGTTGGGCACCTCGTTGTGGGCTTGGCGCCCCACACTTCAGCCGGCGTCCTTGGAAGGATCATCGGCTTTACGGATCTGAATGTTTGTTATGCTCATCCTCTTTGGCACTCTGCAAAGCGTAGGGACTGTGACGGCGATGAGGACGCCCTCATGCTGGCTCTTGATCCTGTCTTGAACTTCTCTAAGGCCTATCTTCCGGCTCAGATAGGTGGGATTATGGATGCGCCCCTCTTTATAATCCCTATAGTAAATCCTCAGGAGGTGCAGCGCCAGGCCCATAACATAGACATAGCTGGAGCTTATCCGCTGGTGTTCTATGAAAAGACTTGGAAGGGCGCCCCACCTCAGGAGGTCAGTGGTCTCATGGACATGGTTGAGCATCGGCTAAACACTGAGGGTCAGTTTGAAGGCTTCAATTACACCATTCCCGTCTCAAATATTAACGCGGGCAACCGGGAGAGCACATACAAGAAACTAAAGAGAATGGTGGACAAGTTGAATAGTCAACTGGCTTTGGCAGAGAAAATCGAGGCTGTGGACGCCAAGAGGGTGGCTTGGAAAGTTTTGACCACCCACTTCATAAGGGACATCGCGGGCAACCTGCGGGCCTTCACAACCCAAGCCTTTCGGTGTAAGAAATGCAACAGAAGGTTCAGGAGGCTGCCTCTAGGGGGTAGGTGTCGTGACTGTGGAGGCGTATTGACGCTGACGGTCTATCGAGGCGGAATTGAGAAGTACTTAGAGGCGGCCCACCAACTTGTGCGAAAGTACAGTCTTCCCGACTATTATGCTCAACGGCTGTCGCTGATCGAGGCGGAGATCAGCTCCTTGTTCGAGGGCAACAAACCAAAACAAGTGAGCCTCACGGACTTTGTGGCCTAAAAAAGTGTAAACCTTTTCAATGTCCACGATGATTCTCTTCTGAGAAAAGATGTTTAAGAGAGCCTATCACCCGAAGGCCTTTTTGGCGCTGAAGAGGAACGTTCGCCCAGGGCTGGTTGCTAGAACAAGGGTCCTTTCTATCCTTGAAAAGAGGGTAATAAACGCAAAGGCCGTGGCGCGGGAAACACGGCTGAGCTACACAGCGGTTCTGCATCATCTCCATCTCCTTGAGGCTGAGAACATCGTCACGCATAAGGGTAACCGGCCCTACCTATGGGAGCTTACAGGCGCAGGCCAGCAGCGGTTATAGCATAAGACGAAGAATCTAAAAGGGGCATTGACATGGAGTTTTTTGGCACTTTGGGCATTTATTGTTGTACTTGGTTATGGCGCTGGTCTCAAGGTCTACTTGGAGGACATTAGCCAAAGATGCAAGCCACGCCAAAACATC
>Ga0315312_1002620_pt1 | contig 12281 bp, 14 predicted proteins | sample TDP7_MG_FD_203629 | JGI IMG/M metagenome (GOLD analysis project Ga0315312, IMG submission 203629) | Freshwater sediment microbial communities from Lake Towuti, South Sulawesi, Indonesia - TDP7 | ecosystem: Environmental > Aquatic > Freshwater > Lake > Sediment | place: Indonesia: South Sulawesi... | reverse complement strand
TGGTATAAGATACTTTAAGGATTATAGAGATATGCTTGACTCAAAGGATGTTGACGCTGTATGTGTTTGTACCCCTCATTATCTCCACGCGTCGATGAGTATAGATGCCCTTAAGGCTGGGAAGCACGTTCTTTGTGAGAAGCCTATGGCTATGTCGGTTAAAGAATGCGACGATATGATATCTGCTGCCAAGAAATCTGGTGGTAGGCTTGGAGTTGTGTTCCAGAACAGGTTTTCAACAGTTTTCCAAGAGGCTAGGAGGATCATTCACTCTGGTGAAATTGGAAGCCTGACGAGAAGCTCTATGGAGGCATGCCGCTTCAGAACGCAGCATTACTATGATGATTCACCTTGGAGGAAGAGTTGGGAGGGTTCTGGTGCGGGTGTGTTAATCAATCAGGCTGTCCACGACCTCGACCTATACTACTTCCTCGTAGGTAAACCGGAGACTGTTCTAGGGGTTGTTGAGACAAAGATGCATGATGCTGAGGTTGAAGATATGGCTTCAGCCGTAATCCTGTTTGAGGGTGGAGTCCACGGCCTATTCCACGCAAACCTTGTTGAATCACCTAGTTCAGACAGGATCGTGGTTGCTGGGAGCAAGGGGAAGATAGTTGTTGAGCAGGAGCAGATAAGGATGGGTAGACCTGAAACACCTGTAGACGAGTTTATAAAGGGTAGAAGGGAGGTTTGGTCTTCTCCAAAATCTTCGTGGATTGATGTTAAGGTTGAAAGGCAGAGGGGAAGCCATGTCGAGGTTCTAAGGGACTTCGTTCAAGCTGTGTTAAGTGAGAGGGAGCCAACTGTAACAGGTGAGGAAGGAAGAATTGCGATAGAGATGGTTAATGCAATAGTTCTATCCAACTACAGTTGTAAACCGGTAAAGATACCTGTGGACAGGGAGGAGTATAGTAGGCTTCTAGCTAGGCTTGAGAAGGAGAAGTGCAGAGCTAAACCCCACTCTTAGCTTGTTCCTCCAGCTACTTTACCTGCCTAGTTCTGGATTTAGCCAAGTTCTTAATTATTATAGCGCTCAAAACACTCCCTCTTGGAAGTGCCTTCAAGTATTTTAGCTGGTTCTTTCTATCTTGATAAGTCCGTATTTTTCTAGGGTTCCAAAGTAGCCTAGGAGGAACTTTAGGTCTATCTGCCCCACCTCCTGCCTCACCAGTTTGGCGATTTCCAGGAGGTTTCTCTTGCCGTCGGACCAGTAGATAGCAGGGTCAAGAATGTTCCTAAATTTCTTCTTCCTCTCCATCTCCTTCCTGTAGGTTCTTCGCTGCTCGTCCGACATCCTCTCCAGAACTAGGCGCATGGAGATCGGACCCCTGTAAATTCTCCTAGGAATGACTCTAGCCGCCTTCTTCTCCGTAGCCGTGAGTCTAGGTTTTCTAGTAGCGGGGGCCTTCTTTAGAACCCAGAACAAGCGGCATCTTTCCATGGTCACCCTGAATCTGTCTAACTCTTTTTGGGCCAGCTCACTTATTTCAGCCTCCAAGTCATTTAGGTGGACCCTAAAGCCCTGCGCGTCCTTTTCAGGTGTTATCCTCTCTATAGACCTTAGGGCGTCAATCTCCCTGTCCAGCACGTAAGTGAGCCTTTCCTCCAGCTCACTTCTTACGTCTGCTATTCGTTCCTCCGGCTCCTTCCTAGCCTCCTTTTCATCCTTTTCGTTCTTTTCCAGAAGGGAGGATAGGTGCGTCTGAACTGTGCCTATTAGCCGCCTCTTAGCCTCGGCTGTGACCTCGTTGGCGATCCACAGGCATTCCTCGTAGCCCGCGTTGGCCAGAAAGTAGCTGTAGGTGGCAGCCATGGTGACCACCCGCTTCAACTCCTCCGCCGAGACCTTATCCAACGTATCTTGCGAAGTGTGGTAATAGAGATCGGGCCAATGGATGATCATGGGGGTGGGAACCCCGACCGTGGGGTCCGAGAGGATGTAGTGGTCGCTTCCCCCGCTGTAGGGTGTTATAGCCCACTTGAAGAGGGCGTACTTAGCGGTTCCTGAAAGGCTCTCCCCATCTGTAGCTAGGTCCCTTAGGACGCTGGCCATGACGTAGTTCACGTAGGATGGGCTGGCGTCTGGCGTCATCTCCACTAAGAGGGGACTCTTAGTTATGTCTTGGTCCTCCCCCACCATGTCCAGGTTCACGCCAGCGACAAGCCTCGGAATTTTCTCCTCCCTAGTGGATAGGTAGGCGTAGGTCCCCATCATCTCGGGGACCAACAGGAAACGGATGGACCTCCTGGGCTGGGGAAGCTCTCCACGGGAGACGAGCCGGTTGAGGCACCGGGCCATCTCCATGGCAGCGGCGCAACCCGAGGCGTTGTCGTTGGCGCTGGGAAGTGGATGACATAGATGAGCAACCACCAAGACCTCTTCCTCCAATTCCCTTCCGGGTATGAGTGCCGTAACGTCCTCGCAGGTCCCGTCGTAGAACTCGCTGTCCACCTTGGCGTGCACTCTAACGCCCTTCTCCTCGTCCTGCTCCAGCTTCTCCCTGAGCCTCATTTTTCTCTCTATCTCCTTCACCGCCTTCCTGAGCTTCTCACCCTCTTTAGGCGAGAGCACGAAGCCGAAACACCTTTTCTCTCCCCCTCTCCACCAGAAAGAAGTATAGCAGAGGGCTCCCCCCACGTCCATTCGATGCCTGATGGGTGGGAATTCTGCCATGCGGTCGGTAATGATTCCCAAGGCTCCGTATTTGTCCACGGCCAGTTCCTTCACCCGTTGGACTTCACCGGATGTCAGGACGATCTTACCCTTAACGTCCTTTCCTCTATAATCTGTTTCCTCAGTTCCGTCCTCTAGGACAGCAAGCTCCGCCTCCACTCCCTCAGGTGGTGTAGGGGCGCTCCTCTGGATCACCGACAAGGGCAAGTCCCTAAAGCTACAAAGAAGCCCTTGGGCACCTCTCGGTGAGACAACCCTCAGCTCGGCGTCCTTTATAGACCAAGCCTGGGGCATCCTATAGCTCCAGTACATCTGCTTTCCATCCCCAGGGAACTCCAGAATTTCCACAGAGGCCAAACCGTTTTCCCTGAACCATCTTTCACAGTATTCAGCGGCCTGGCGGAAGCCCGGAGAGGCCTGAACCCTGTGGAAACGAACTATATCTGCGACGATATTCTTGGCGTTAATCCCAGAAGCCTCCTTCCGCACCTTCTCTAACACACTCTTATACAACTAGTTCACCCAGATACATGTTCAACTTTAGATCTATCTTTCAGAAAGCTGGACTAAATATTTAGGTTTTCTGAGAGCCGCTCTACATTATGCATTGGATGGGTATTATTGCATGAAAAACAGCGTAAGTCCCTTTTCACCATCAGCTCTTCATGGTGCAAAAGTGTTAACGTGTCTCAATATTGGCTTAGTGGCCCTCAGGCCCGACTGCGTGGACATGAGCCGACTGCCAGAGGATAAGATCGTGACCCGCATAGGGGAAAGAGGTGTCGATCCTCGCGGAACCGCCTCCAAGGAGTTTGGCGATTTTGGTGTTAAGATCGTGATTGATCAGGTGGTTGTTATTAAGATCCACAAGATGCTTAAGGAGATGGAAGGAAAAAGATTATGAAAAGGATAATCGTTGATTTAATCTACAGTTCCTGAGGTTTCATCAAAGTCCGGAGGGAAACTATAGGAACAAAATTGGAAAGGTGGGAGAACACGGTTCAACCTTCCCACGAGATGCCAATCTTGGTTTAGGCGAAGGGTTTATATGAGAAGTTGTGGTAATGGTATATGGTGATTCCATTTGGAGGTTGCGATTGATAAGCAGGGACGTATAGTCATACCGAAAGAGGTTAGGGAGAAGTACGGGCTCTCTGAAGAAGGTAGATTGGAGTTGGTGCCCCGCGAGGACCTTATTGAGTTGATTCCATTAGTTGAAGAAAGCGATTTGGCGATTCGTTCCCTAAGGGAGCCTTGCGAAACTGGCGACCCAGAAGCCCATAATAAGGCCTTTTCGCGGGAGAAGGCTTGGACACGATGAGAATTGTCGACGCGGATATCCTTTCATACGCTCTCTTCCGTAGGCACGATGCCCATCCATACTGCTGGCCATTAGTACAGAACGCAATTCATGGAAAAATAAGCGTCGCGATAGCGACTGTAAGTCTATTGGAAACGTATCACGCATTAGTAGAGGACTACCGGGTGGAACGAGAAGAAGCCTTCGGTAAGCTTGATGTATTAACCAGAAGCAGGAGAATACGGTTTCTACCCATGACGACTGACATTGCCAGAAAAGCCCTAGAGATCGCCAAGGTCCACAAGGTCAGGTCTTTTGACGCAAACCTAATAGCGTCCGCAGAAACTAACGGGATATCCGTAATCGTGAGCAACGACGGGCATGTCGCTAGGCTGTGCAAGGAGCGAGGCCTCATCCTCGAAAACCCGATACCTAAAGAAGTTACAAAGAAAATGAGGCTCTAGAGTACAAATATCAATAATTGACTCAATACTGGCTTAGTGATCCTTCCCTTCTGGCTGAGTCGTAGCCCAACTTAAAGATGTAGAGGGATAAGGGTAGGGCCACGGCTATGAAGATTAGGAGGGATGCCACATCGTTTAGGACCATAGGGGAAGCCAAGGTCTGGCCGCCCTGGAGGCACAGCCTTATGGCATCCAGCGAATAGGTGAGGGGAAATATCTTTCCGACCCATTCCAGGTACCAAGGCAGCAGGCCCAAGGGGTAGAAGACGCCTGAAACCAGCTGGGTCATCCAGGAGAAGGCCCATACCAGGGGGTTTCCCTGCTTGGTCTTCATGATAATGCCCGCACCTAGGATGCCCACGGCCATGTGGCTGGCAATCAGCAGCATGGATAGGACCATGATGGAGATGAAGGTCAGGGGTTCTAATCGGAACTCTGCTCCCAGGGCTAGGCCTGTTGCCAGGGAGCCGGCTAGGAAGGAGGAGCCTACGATGAAGAAGAAAATGGACTCGCCAAAGAGGAAGGTTCGGAAGCTGGTGGCCGACGAAAGGATGGTCTCTATGGTTCCCATCCACTGCTCGTCCCGGATGCTCTCGTTGATGCCCATTACTGAGGAGAAGACGTACTGCTGGAAGGCTATGCCCACCACGGCGAAGGTGAAGTATCCTCCGGTGGTGTACCCAGCGTTGGCGATGTGTTGGCCCGAAATTATGTGGGAGACCAAGTAGTAGGTGGATATGAAGAGCATGGTGCCCGTTATGTCTAGAGTTAGCCACATCTTGTAGGTCCACCATACTTTAAAGTCCCTGACGATCTGGGAGGCCACCATTCTCCACACAGGAGTGGGCCTTGAAGGGTTTTCTTCAGACAACAGCCTTAGGATTTCCTCCCGATCCATGGTTTTCATCCCTCCTCAGTAAGAGGCCGTGGTTCCCTCATTCCTCACCCGGTTATAACCCCACTTAAAGGCAAGGAGACCCAGAGGCATGAAAACCAACGTGTAGCCCACTAGGATGAGAATGTTAGTGAAGACCTCTGGAGACACCACCGTAGCCCCCGTTAGAAGAACCCTCCTCAGGGCTTCAAGGGCATAGGTGTAGGGCATCGCCCAAGCTACGGCGTTGAGTACTGGATAGTTCTCTAGGAGTTTGAGGGGGAAAAGGACCCCTCCAAAGAACTCCGTGAAGGCTGAGAAGAGGAAAGCTACCGGGTCTCCCTTCTTGTAGACTAGGATGATGCCGGCGGCGACTATCCCGATTCCCATGTGGCTGATTATCAGCATTAGGAACAAAAGGATGGAGGACAGGGCAGTTTCAAGGTTGATGATCAGGGGCGCCCTACAGACCAGCGTCCCCACTAAGAGGGCGCCCACCATAAAGTAGCTACTCACCAGAAAACCCCTGATGGACATGCCGATCACGTAGGAGCGGAGCCTTATGGGCGATGAGATAACGGTTTCAAAGGTTCCGTCTCGGATCTCATGCTGCATGGAGTGGCTCAGCCTACCGATGCACATCCAGAGATAGTTGGTGGAGGCTATCCCCACCAGGGCGAAGGCCAGCCAGTTGACGTTGCCGTAGCCCGCCTCCACCAGGCGGTCAGGCGGAACCTGGAGCCCCATGAAGGAGTACATGGCTATGGAGGTCACGGTGCTCAGAGTTTCGGTGATCACCCAAGTCCTATAGGATAAGAAGATTTTGAAGTTGGCCCAGAAGACGGCCCATATGTGCCTCAAATCTGACCTCGACCTCGCTTGTTCCTCCTTGAAAACTTGAATCAGGTCTTGCACCTTCATGGCTTCTCACTCTTGGTGATTTTAACGAAGATGTCCTCCAGCGTTAGCTCTGCCTGGCGAATGGAGGCGATCTTCACCCCTAAGGCCTCCAGTTTTTTGGCTACCTTAGGAATGGCTTGATATTCATCCTCCACCTGCAGGCGAATGGTGGAGTCAAGGTCCTCCCGCTTAGCCTCCAGAACCTTCACAACCAGGGGCACCTCAGCAAGCTTTTGGGAGATTTCCGCTGGGTCCCTGGGGTCTCGAATTTTGACCTCTATGATGCGGCTTTCACGGATCACCTCCCTCAACCTTGATGGAGAGTCGTCGGCTATAATTCTTCCATTTTGGATGATGGCCACCCTCTCGCAGAGCTGCTCCACCTCATGCATGTTATGACTTGTGAAAACAATGGTCTTCCCCAACTCGGCGCTCAGGGCCTTAAGCAGTTTTCGGGTTTCCACGGCGGCCATGGTGTCCAAGCCCACCGTGGGCTCGTCCATGAAGAGGATAGGTGGATTGGCCAAGAGGGACCTTGCCAACATCATCCGCACCTTCATGCCCGTGGAGTATTCCATGACCAGCTTATTCCTTTCCTTGTCCAGCTCAAAGAATTCCAGAAGGGCTGATATCCTTTTTTCGGCTACATCCTTGGGCACGTTCTGAAGGTGGGCATAGAATCGGAGGTTGTCTTCGGCGTCGAGGCGCCAGTAGAGGGCGCGGCCCCCGGTCTCCCCGTGGAGCCAACCGAAGCTGCTCCTCACCTTGTCCGCCTCCTTCAGGATGTCGTAGCCGTTGACCTTGGCGGTTCCCTTCGTTGGCAAAATTATGGTGCAGAGCATCTTGATCAGGGTGGTCTTGCCCGCGCCGTTGGGCCCCAAGAGGCCGAAGAACTCACCTCGCTTCACCTTAAGGTTTATATGGTCCACTGCTGTAACGGTCCGGGATTTACCCTTCTCCCGGTCCCTAAAGACCTTGGTCAGGTCAAAGGTCTCCACAGCATACTCCAACCATCAAACCTCCACAGGGGTTAGGCGTGTAACCGTGTAGATTTAGAAAATAAACTTGGGATTTAAACTAGGTGATCCGATGAAAACCTTTAGGCATTCGTAGCCATAGATCGCACCTACCTAGCGGAAACCTATGAAAGACGAAGGCTTATATTAAGTTTATGCTGAAGCGTACGTCCACCTCCCAGATTTGTCACAATATATTTAAGTATGCGTAAGACATCATCTGTATACGGTGACCACGTTGACGCTCAAACCCATCGCCGTAAGAATACCAGAAGAAACAGAAAGGGAGATTCACGAAATAGTGGAGCATGAAGGCGTTGACAAGGCGACGGCCGTGAGAACCCTTCTCAAAATAGGAATCGCCGAGTGGAGGAAACAAACCGCCCTAAAACTGTTACGTGAAGGAAAGGCGAGTTTTGCCAAGGCTGCGGAGGTGGCCAAGCTCTCTCTCTGGGAGTTCGCGGACTTGGTAAGACAGGAGGGGATAACTTGGGTGAACTATGCGCCTGGAGAAATCGAGAGAGAAGCCCAAGAGGCTTTAATGGCGGAGTCTAAGTGAAGCCCCTCGTTTTGAATTCTACGCCTCTGATTTACCTTACCAAAATTGGATTAGGCAGTGTCCTAGAGGCCTTAAGGGTTGAGAATCTGACATCCCCTGAAGTCAGAAAAGAGGTTGTTAACAAGGGAAAAGGTAAAGGTGTTCCGGATGCGCTTATCCTTGAAGGGATGTTTGAAATCCACACGCTCCAAGTGGTTGAGCCTAAAGATCAAAGGCTCTTATTGAGGCTGCCTGAAACAAGGGGACTTCACTTAACTGATGCACAAATCCTTGTAATTGCCAAAGAGAGGGGCGGGATAGCAATAGTAGACGATGCGTCGGCTAGAAAGACCGCTAAAATTTACGGGATACCCTATGCCGGGACGCCCTACATCCTTATGAGGGCAGTCCTACAAAAACTAATAACGAAGGAAAGGGCTGAGCAGGCAATAGATGAGATGATTTCGGCAGGCTGGAGATGCCACGTAGAGACCTACGCTGAGATCATGAGGACCATAGAGAAGCTCTAGCTTCCCCTTACGGAAGACTGTTAAAGACGGAAAGTTCACAGGTGCCCTAGGGAAGGAGCCTACGGTGAGTGGTTCCGGGCCGCCGTCTCATTTTTTTGAAGCCCTCGGCGTAGGCCACGCCGGCTTGGATTCCCCTGAACCGGGCGATGGTTTTCACGGTGTCCAGGATGTCGATTTTGTCGTGGTCTCTGAGCCATTTCACTTGGCTCTCGTGTTGGGAAAGGGCCTTCATTTTTGTCTCCATGACTGAGCTTATGTCTACGTACTCGTCGGGTAGGAAGCCTACGCCCGCGTAGGTGTCCATGGAATAGATTTCGGGCACCCTTGCAACATATCCATGCTCAGTAACCACATGGGGAAGACTGGCCAGGAAGCTGGCCGCGAAGACCAGGTCGCTTACGGCCACATGATCCGGATGATAATCCTGAGGATCATGGGTAATAATTATATCCGCTTTGGCTTCTCGAATTGCGTCTATAACAATCTCCCTAGTTCTCCTGTCGTGGAAGACCCACTCGTCGGGGAGGCCCAACCAAAGGAACTTAGCGCCTATGATTTCTGTCGCCCTCTTGGCCTCTTCCCGCCTTATCTCCGCCAGCTCCTTGGGCTGGATGACGAAGTGGCCCATATCCCCGTTGGTAACGTAGGCCATGGAAACCTCATGGTCCAACTCCACATACTTGGCTAAGGTGCCCCCGCAGGAAATTTCCAAATCGTCAGGATGCGCCCCAACCCCAAGAACTCGCAACCTCTCCATTAAACTCCACCACCCCAACCTTTATCCACAGAATTATTTCTGCCTTTTGATCCACATCCTTATGAAGAGTACTTAAGGGATAAGTATTCTGAGAACATCTGTTCTCAGAATTTTGTGGGCACGCCCGGATTACTTCGTTTCAATTTCTTCGCCGCTTCTACTGCCTCTTTCATTCTGTCCGGGGTTATCTACAATCCCTTTTCTATGGCTTTTCTCAGCAAGTTTTCATATTCTTGACTGTTCCTTATTAGGCCAGCGTTTAGGGCATCGAGCAGTATTTCGGTGAACCATTTAGCTTTAATCCCCATCTCTTTAGCTGTGTTCTGGGCCTCCTCATCATCGGTCAGAGCAAAGCCAGCTTTGGTCTCCATTGTGAGGGCTATTACCTCTCCTTCTCCGGGGCCCAGAACTGGTTTAAGTTCCCTCAGCACCCGTAGTCCCTTTCTTGTCTCAACACTTTTAACCCTTAACCATCCCTCCTCATGGGCTTGAATGATGTGAGGTAGGTCCTCTGGCACCTCCACCCAAGCCTCGGTTACAGGTTTGACTATCTCGATCCATACACCTGCTGGGACAATGATCTCGCCGTACAATTCTTTGAGAAAATGAAGTTTGGTGAGTTTGCCAAGGTAGATTAGGGGAGTGGCGTTGGAGACGGCCGTCAATAGGGATCACTATTTGTATTCTTTGGCCAGTTCTGGCGCTCTTATGGGAACCCTTGCCTTTGCCCTTACCTCATCGAACTTCCTAAAGCCTAAACCCGACATCTCTGCAGCCTTACCGATGGAAACATCTCCCCTCATGTAGGATTGGAGGGCAACTCTAACCTGCTTAGGCAGGGATTTAATGAAATCCCAGTCTAAGGGCTCCATTAAGTCTTCCTCTTTAAACCAGTACTTCTCATACCTCAACTTTAAACCCATACTAAACGTCCATCCTTCAGTGATTTATCCAATTCTAATATAAACCAACGCCCACTAAATAAGGATTAACTTTAAGGGACGACCTCGTTAAATCGTATATATTAGGCGGCGTCTTCAAAAGGAGGTGAAAAAAGACGGTATATACACAAGAACCGGATATAATTAAGGGTTGTAATCCTGAAGGTGAATTTCAAAGGGCAGTTAAAGAGGAGATTAAGAAGATGGGTGATCAAAAGAAAACTGATGGATCTTTAATTGAGTATTTCATTTTGGAAAACTTTGGGTTAGATCTCGCTGTTTTTATGAGGTGGTTCGACAATCGCTCTTCAATCCGATTCTTTGAACTTAAAGCTTTTGTGGGATCACGTCAAGGCGGAGTAGGATTTGGTAATTAACGTGGTGAAGGTTCTCAGGTAGATTTGCTCGTGTTAGGAGATCAGCAACTAAACTTAGCTGACCAAGTCATACGATGGATACTTGTAGATGGTATTAAACCTAAAGGAACAAGCAGATTTGCTATTTTTGATAATAAGCAAGCCAAGAGTGCGGCTATGGGTGGTGTAAGCAAAGGAAAGCAGAATAATTTACAAGTTAATAAACTAATGAGAAGTGCTATAACTTGGGATAAGTTATCAGAAGCACTTGAACATTTTCTTACGTCATAAAGAGGATGTAGAATGAGGATGTCATCTAACAGCGTGGATACACAAATCCATCAAGTACGCCCCACAAACTTGTCAAAAACCAACACTCTCGGACCTACTGATTATGGCAGATAAAATCATGAAAGTCTGCTTTATCGGTGAGAAGGTTTATATGTGTTTTTTTGCTACTTTTTCCACTTGGTGGAATAAATGACGGAGGTTAAGACCGTTAAAATCAGTAGGGAAACCTATGCTAGACTATCTGAAATCGCGGGGGAGCTTCAAATGAAGTTGAAGCGTCCCGTTTCCCTTGACGAAGCCGTACGGCACTTAATTACCTTAAGGGGAAAAGGCATTAGGATAACTGATTTAGCAGGATCCTGGGACGTTTCCGAGGACGAAGTTGCTGAAATCAAGGCTTCGCTTAGGGAGGCTTGGAGAAAATGGAGATTACCCGAGTTGTAATAGATATGGACCTCCTCATAGACCTCCTCAGGGGCCTGGATGAAACCGTTGACTTCATTGGCGAGATGGAAACTAAGGGGTATCTGTTGGCAACAACCATCGTAAACGCCTTCGAGCTTTACCATGGAGCCTATAAATCAAGGAAGCGGGAAGAAAATTTAGGCTCAACGAAGAAATTACTTAAAAGGCTAATCGTTCTAAGGATGAGCCTTAGGTCCGCTGAAGACGCTGGACGCATATACGCTGAATTAGAGACCAAGGGACAACCCATCGGATTAAAAGATGCACTAATGGGCGCCATAGCCCTAACAAGAGGCTACGCCCTAGCCACCAGAAACGTTGAACCTTTTCAAAGAATCCTAGGCTTAAACATTATTCCAGCTCCTTAAAAGGAAAATAGGATGCCTTCAGCGTATTTGAAGGGACTGGGAACGGCAGGTTAAGGGGGCGGGATGGGTTTGAGGGAAGATTTGGACACGATTCTTGCTGAGAAGGGTGTGGGGGCTTTGCTTCTCTATGCTGAGAGCTTTAAGGATGTGAACATGTACTATTTGACGGGGTTTCTGGCTCCAGACCCCTTCATCCTGTTAAAGAAGTTGGATGGCGCGCCCATCATCGTTATCGGTCAGATGGAGTTCCCTAGGGCCCAGAAGGAGTCCATCGTCAAGGATGTGAGACCCTACGCGGACTATGATTATCTTAGGATAGTTAAGACGGCGGAGGAGCCTAAACTGGGCGTTATGAAGTTTCTGGCATCCGTAGTCAAGAAGGAACTGGACGAAGGGACGATTATAGGCGTCCCCTCAAGCTTTCCAGCCCTAGCCGCGGACACGCTGAGGCAGGAGGGCCTGACCATTAAGCCCACGTTTAACCTAATCGAGAAGGCCAGGGAGACAAAGGAACCAGAAGAGATCAAGGAGATCAGCAGGGTCCAAAAGGTTGTGGAGGAGGTCACCGCGGAGATAATTGACCTAATAGCCAACTGCCAAGTCGGCCCTGGGGGTAAACTGATTCATGAATCGGAGGGAAGGAGGGAGCCCCTGACGGTGGGCAAGGTGAAATCCCTCATAGGTCACAAATTCCTAGACCACTGGTGCGCCCTTGAAGAGGAAATTGTCGTAGCCGCTGGCCCCCCTTCGGCGGACCCTCACTATCTTGGCGAGCCCCAGGACCAATTGAGGGCGGATCAGCCCATC
>Ga0315312_1002619_pt1 | contig 12285 bp, 13 predicted proteins | sample TDP7_MG_FD_203629 | JGI IMG/M metagenome (GOLD analysis project Ga0315312, IMG submission 203629) | Freshwater sediment microbial communities from Lake Towuti, South Sulawesi, Indonesia - TDP7 | ecosystem: Environmental > Aquatic > Freshwater > Lake > Sediment | place: Indonesia: South Sulawesi... | reverse complement strand
CGAGTTAAGGGCAGACGGCGGGCGTGGGAACGCCCGCCCCACAGCAACGGCCGGCGGCGATCCGCCTGCGGCGGGTGGCCGCTCTTCTCCAAGAAGCTGGAGAACTCGGAGACGGCTGTCGCGCTCCACTTTGCTTATGAGAGCTTCCTGACAATCTACAGCAGCGTCAGAGTCATCCCCACAATGGCGGCCAGGGCAACTCCGCACCGGTGGGAACTGGAAGATCTGCCGGTACGGGAGGTGCCCTATAGCTGCGTCTAGAAGGTAAGGGGTTGCCAACCCGCAGAGTGGGACGGCAGTTCGCCAGCCAATTAGAACATTTGTGCTCCTTCAGTTCCCGGATGGAACTAGAGGGGATTCGCACAAGTGGTGGTATGGTAGCATGGAACATGGCGCTTGCCACTACACCATAAGTCCGTATGGCAGGAGAGGACTCGTGTGGAGGGGAAACAATGCGCTTGCAGGATAACAACGTGTACGACGTGTCGAAGCCCGGAGAGACGGAGGCGGAGAGATGGAGCGAGCACTGGGTGAGCTAGAGCGGGAGTTCTGGGCAGCCGTTGAGCGCACACGACGGCGCCTGACTCGCATAATGGAGACCCTCGTGCAGTTCCTCACCGGCGAATGCGACCACGAGGAGGAAGAGCTCACAGTGAGGCGCTACGTTGATATTGCGACTGAGATAGCATCCCAGCAAGGTCGACAGGCCTGGGAAGTGCGTAGAGACTTGGAGCTCGGTTGCAGAATCTTCATAGAGGAGGGAGGAGAAGCATTCTTGCCCAACTGGATCAACGCTGTCCAGTGAGATTGACCGGGCTAGCTACCTCGGGCAAAGGCAACGGACGTGGGAGGTGACCCACGTCCGTTGCAACGCAGAGAGGCCCACCCGCGGCTGCCGATCAGCCAGGTTTCCCTGTTTCCCTGACTTCCTTCAGCATCTTCGCGAGCTTCTTCCGCACACCTGGGTTGTCCGACTTGGCCAGCCTATGGATTACGCGGTGGACTGTCGCCACTTCGGGCGGAACCTTATCGGGCTCGTGGAGTTCCGCGCCTGCCTGCTCCGGCTTACTACGTCTGGGCAGTGCCATCTTCGCCATTTTGGTCAACCCCCTTTCTCTCTGGACAGTATCCCTCAAGCAATCCAGTATCTCGGATTGCCTTGAGAGCTGATATATGAAGACGCCTGGCTTGGTCAGGCGATACGCGAAGGGCCTTTGCGATTTCTTCAAGCCGCCGATCCAAGCAGTAGTACATGTACAGCACCGTGCTGCCGATTGGCGAAAGAAGGTGGTCGTCTCGCGCCTTACTGATGGCCGCCGCCAGGTCAGCAATCAGTTCAGCAGCTGCTTGCCACCGAGCTCTCGCCGCACCATCCGTAGTTGGCGCGCTTACGTGTGGGACAAGGGATTCGTCCGCCACTTGATCGTTGCGGCCTTGGCCGCTCTCCTCACACATTGCCTTGTATGCGTCTGTTGTCACCCTCCTGTCACCACCCATCCCTCTAGCATAGCACGAATAGGCGGAATCGCCGCACTATCTCCACTCCATATGTTCCACCATACTGGTCATACCCCTACCAGCATAGCGAAAAACGGCACTGAGGGGCGTTCTGGACCCTCTGGGCGACATCATGTGCAGTCGCTGCTTCTTGTCAATCGGGCTGGTCAGCCGCCAAGGCACTTGACAGGATACCGCTCTTCGGGACTGCCGAGGACATGTCCTGCCCAAATTAGGACACTACCGGAAGCTGGCTAGGGGCGCCGCAGACGGCCGCTCCTACAGTGATCGGCGGCGGACGGGATGCCCGCCCTAGGGGACTCAGGGGAGGGTGATGTGGGCGGTGGAGCTGGGCCAGCTCTCGAAGTCATTGCTCGGATCGTAGAAGGTGACCTCGTAGTAGAGATCGCCATGCAGGCGCTCGGTGCCGTAGTCAACCCACATCACCGGCTGGGAGCCGGGCTGGGTGCGGGTGGCGAGGAGGGAGAAGGGGCCGGTGCTGACCTGGGAACGGTAGATGTGGTAGCAGGTGTTGGCCGGCGCGGGAAGTCTGGGGTGCCAGACCAGACAGGGGCGATCCATGCCCCAGATGTGGACCAGACTGGCGGTGAGGCTCTGGGGCTGCCAGGCGGCCTCGGCCTGGACGGGGAGGCCTCCGCTCTGGGGGGCGCAGGGCACGGGGCCGGCGAACTCGCCCAGCACTTCTCCGGCGGCCCAGGCGGCGACCTTGAACCAGTAGGTCTGGGCATTGGTGAGGCTGGTCACGATCACCGGAGGCTCGGCGGTGCTGGCTACCTGAGCGTATGTTCCGGTCATGGTGTCCGCTTGAAAGGCGCGATAGCCGAGGATGGAGGTGTCCTCGGGGTCTGGGACCCAGTCGAGCTGGACGGCGGTGTCCATGGGCTGGGCGACGAGGCTGTCGGGGGCTGTGGGGACGCGGTGGCGATAGCCGCGCAGCTCCAGGGTCATGGTGTGGGCGCCGTGGCGATGGCCGGTCTGGCGGTGGGTGACAGCTTCGACGCGATAGAGCTGATCGGGGCCGGAATGGGTGCAGCCGCTGTGCACTACGGTGACGACGCGACCCGGCCGCATGAAGACATCGCCGAGGATGACACCGGAGCCGGTGGGCTGGACCCAACTGTAGTCGCGGCGGATGGCATTGGCGAGCTGGCGGGCGAGGCGGGCGGTGCGCATGGTGGGCTCGAAGAGGGTGAAGAGCCGCGGGCCGTAGCGAGCGATGCTCTCCGGGTCTTCAATGGTGACGGAGATGTCACGGCTGCGGGCGTCGCGGCTCTTCACGATGATGCGGTTGCGGAGGTTGATGCCGGAGACGGAGGGGGCCCAGCCGAGGAGATCGCGGCCGGCGAGATAGGTTTCTTGTCCGGTCTGAGAGGTCCAGTCCAGGTCGTGGAGGGTGTAGAGGCCGTCGTCGTCGGCCTCGAAGACCCAGCCGATCATCTTGGCGAGCTGGGCGCAGGCGTCGAGGAGGCTGGCGTTCTGCTCGGTCCACTTGGGCATGAGGAAGCCAGTGGAGTCGAGCGCATAGTTGCTGGCCGAGAGGACGGCCTCGTAGCGGGGATCGGTAAGCAGATCCTCGACGATTCCCTCGATGGGGAGGTCTGCATAGTGTTCGTAGAGCTCGATGAAGAGGTCGGCCAGGCGCTTGCTCGTATCTCGGACCTGGCCGAGGTGGATGGTGCCGCGAGCGGTGGCCTGCTGGGTGATGTCATCTCCGAGGATGCCGGTGAAGGTGGTCTTGAGCCAGTCCTGGGTGGTGGAGGCGTCGTAGAGGGCGATCTCGTCCAGGTGAATCCAGGCTTGCTCCGACTTGGGGGAGAAGCGGAAGATGACCTGGGAGACGTCTCGCTGGCGGAGGTCGAGGCCGTGGAGGTACTGGCGGCGGCCGGCGGGGTCGTCTCTGAGATGATCCACTGGGAGCGGAGCGGTGAGCTCTCCGGCGCTGCCGATGAGGGTCACCGAGGCGGAGGCGGGGAGCAGCACGCCAGCCGCGCTGCGGCTCAACAGGCTGGAAGCGACGGAGTGGAGGTCTCGGGCCGGGGAGAGGGTGAAGACAACGGTAGCCTGCACTCCGTGCCATCCCACCCAGGCATCGTCGAGCTCGTTGCCGGGCTGGCCGAAGCCGCCGTCGGTGAGCTCGGTGCCGCGCAGGGATTGCGGCCGGGTGGGGCCTGGGCTGGAGCATTGATAGGCCAGGCCGTAGGCGAGGTTGGGGTGAAGCTCTATCCCCTGCCGGAGGCGGATGACGCGGCCTTCGTCGAGCAGAGGATCGTAGCTGCTGGAGACGTCGTAGTTCCAACTGCTGACGCGGTTGTCGCGGGCCAGCAGACCGTCGGCGTTGTCGAGGTAGAGGTCGGCGGTGGTGACGGCCTTGAGGCGGCGGGTGATGGTGAAAGGGAAGAGCAGACGGTCGGAGAGATCCCACCAGGTGTCGTCTCGCCAGAACTGCAACTGTGCCAGGGGCCGCGCTTCGGCGAAAAGCTGGTTGGCCTTGACATCCATCTCGGTGGGGAGGTAGCCCTGCACGGTGAGCCGCGGATAGGCGAGGTAGCGCTCGAACGGCTGGCCGGAGCGGGTGACGCGGAATTCCAGGTCTAGCCCGGCCGGGGCGAGGGGATGAATCCACAGCGACCAGAGGTCCTCGGTGAAGTCCTTGGGGCCATAGTTGGCGGAGTTGGTTTGAAGCTCGCTCTGGCGGGCCTGGCCGCCGATGAAGTCTGCGGTGGTGGCGTTAGTGGGGGTGGAGAGGCGCTGGGTGGTGATGGGATCTCCGTCTGTGAACCAGGTGCTGGGATACACCACCGGCGCGTCGTAGGGCGGGACCGCGAAGGCACCGACCGGCCGCCAGAGATTGGCGCCCACCTTGCGGTATTGGAGCTGGCGTGCGACGGAGAAGCAATGGCTGCCGGTGTGCTGGGATTGAGCCCGCAACAGGAGGTGGGAGCCCGGGGCCAGTGCAGCGAGGTTGCTGTCTTCGCGGCGCAGGGGGGAGTTGCTGGCTGGCGGGGCGTCGTCGTGGAACCACTGGAAGTGGGTCTGGCGCATGGGGGAGGTGGGCATCAGAGATCACCTCCCAGGCCCGCGGCGGGGACCACTACGCTGTTGAGCCGCAGCACTCGCCCGAGCGCGCCGGCGAAGGCGCGCGCGGCCCGCTCTCCGGCCTCTTCTCCCTGGCCGGTGATCTGCACTGCGCCGGGAGACATGCTGACCACCACCTGTGACCAGCCGGCCTGACGGGACTGGCTTCCGGGGAAGGGAAGGCTGAACGAGGGAAAGCCGCCCGGGACGCCAAATGCGGCCAGGGGCACCAGGCTCTTGGTCACCATTCGTCTCATGGTGAGGTTGTAGAGATAGGCCTGGATCTCAAATCCCTCTGGGGTGTTGAGCCACTGGCGGCGGAGCTCTTCCTGTTGGCGGGCGCGCTCGGCCTCATTGTCGTCGCCTCCACCGAGGAGGCCGCCGAGCATGCCGCCGATCACCGCGCCAACGGGGCCGCCGACCGCGTAGCCAATGGCCCCGCCGATGGAGCCGTAGAGCTGGGCGCGCGCCCCCTTGCCGGTGATGGCCGCGCCCATGCGGCCGTATCCGGTGCCGGGGAATCCCTTACCCGTTGGCAGACCAAGCATTGAGAGGCCTGCCTCCGGGGACTCGGGGCCGCCCAGCAGGCTCTCGCGGCGGAGCGCGCGCAGGAAGCCAAGTTCGATAGCTTCGGCCATCAGCTCTGTGGCCCGGGTGCCGGAGGGGGCCAGCGCGGAGGAGAGAGCGGCGGCGGCCGCGAGCATGGTGCGGGAGGCGGTGAGCATAGTGTCGGCGGCGGCCTGGGTGGGATCTGAGGTTGCAATCAGGGGCTCGATAGGCTTCAGTTCATCTGTTGGGAAGTCGGAGGGTGGCATATGGTTCTCCGAAGAGAGCAATCATGTTGTGAGAGGCGGCGCGCATGCCCCGCCCCGGGCGGGGACATGCGCGCCCTACAGGTGGATGCGGTCCGTGAGGCTCGGTGCAACTCGGAAGGGGAGGGACACCCTCCCCTTTCCGATACCTACCCCTCCCCTGCCGGGCGTGGGCAGACTCGCTCTACACACGTCATCGCTCTGCTGCCAGTAGGGCGATGGCTTCCTTGAGCCACCAGGGGAGGGCGAGGAGCGCGGGGTCGAGAGGATGACGGTAGGCGCCGGGATAGCGCCGACAGATCAGGTCATGGAGCCGGAAGCCGGGGTGGTGGCTGAGGATTTTGGGAGGGCATCCCCCTCAGGCGGCTCGAGTTCTCGATAGGCGCGGCGGAGCTGTTCTTTGACCGCGGGGTGGAGGTGCTGGACCTGAGCGATGTTGTTGAAGTAAGGTTGGTCGTGATCTTCAGCGCGGCGCGCTGCGCGCAAGAGCACCCAGTCGTCGCAGGCGCGGGCGAATGCGTTCCAGCACTCGATGTCAATGCGCGGCGGGCGGGCCAGCTCGACCAGGTCTTTGCGCGGGAGGGCCAGCAGCTCCTCGCGTCGGGACCGGAGCATTTCTTCCAGGTGCTTCTCCCGGGCGGCAGCTAGCTCGTCACATTGCTGGCGATGTTCGGCGACGCGGCGGGCGAAGTCTTCGTCTTTCTCCTCCGCGGCCCGGTCCTGGCGAGGAGTGACGGGGTCGGGCATCTGGCGGCGGAGACGAGAGTCCATCTGGGGACGCTCGGCTTCGAGCACGAGGTCCGCCAGATCGGAGGCAGGGGCCAGCATGAGCGCCTCGATGAGGGCCTGGGAGCGCTCTGAGCCGGGGCGGAATTCCAGCAGTTTGCGCTGCATGGCCTCGTGGCCGCGCTCGAGGGCCTCGGTGCGATCACCGATGGTCTGGAGCCAGACCTCCTCGTAGTGGTCGCCGAACTCGATCTTCACGTGCTTGCCCCAGATGCCCATCTGGGTGAGATCCATGCGCTTGGGGTCAGGTTGTGGCATGTGGGTTCTCCCATGGGCGCGGGGCAGGAGCAAGCTCCTGCCCAACCGTTTAGTAGCTTGGGCGGGTGTTCCAGAGCCGGCAGCGGGCGTCGAGGGGCGGAGATTGGGTGGTGTCGAGCAGGGCCTCGAAGGTAATGTCATAGATCAGCCGGCCGGGCACCAGAGGTGCATCGGCGGAGAAGTAGCGGACATGGGGGAGCTCGATCTCGAGGCCGTAGCCCCAGGTGCTGACTAGGCTGGCGCCGGAGAGGCGGAAGGAGAGGCTGGTCGGTTCGCCGGAGACGAAGGCCTGGTGAGCGGCGGTGGACTCGAAGGCCGTGGTGAAGCGGCCGCTCGCCGAGAATGCGCCAGCCGGCAGCTTGCCGAGCTTGCCTGCGCTTCCCGCGGTCCAGATGTCGTCCACCAGCCCGTTGTCCAGGCGGACCAGAAAGTCCTCGACATCCGTATTGGGTTGGCCGGCGATCACGGCCGTGAAGCCGTTGTGGTGGAACGGCTCGTCGGAGGGGTAGGAGGGGCTGGTCGGCGAGATCAGCGCCTCCTCTCTCCCCCGGCAGTCCGCGTCGGCCGCCAGGGTGCGGCCGGGCGCCAGGGAGAGGGTGAGCCGGTTCAGCCGCACCCCGGAGACCCGGCGGCTGGTGAGGCCGCCTAGATTCTGCTCCACGGTGAGGGAGGGCAGGAAGGTGGTGTCACAGCGGGTGAAGGTGTGCTGGTAGACCGCGGTGCCGCCCGAGGAGGCGACCAGGGTGGTGGTGATGGTGCCAAAGGTGGCCTTCAGCAGTTCTCCCAGGCCGCCGGCGCAGACATCGAAGGTGAGCGGGCCGGAGCAGAGCATGGCGCCCGCGCTGACGCGGCGGCGGGCGCGGGTGCCCCGCACGGAGTTGGGGATCTCGTAGCCGATGAGCGGGCGGATATCGGCGTGGCTTACCTCCAGGTAGGTGGTTGGCTGTGCGGGCTGGCCCCAGGTGGATTCGAGGGCCAGGCCCACGGAGCCCAGGATACCGATGCGACCGGACATGATTGATGACCTCCTTTAGGGTGTGCGCTGCTCGCAGGTGACCAACAGCACGGCCTGCGAATGCCAGTAGGACTCCACTTTGGCGCGGGCGCGCCGCACCAGAGTCACGGTCATGAAGCGAACCAGCCCGCCCAAGGTGGGGGCCGCCCGGAGGGCATCCTCCACCGCCTCCACATAGGCGAAGAGCAGGTCCTCGCTCGCCTGGGCGCTCTCCAGGGAGCGCACCGCGACGTGGACCTCGATGTGATAGGCGTGGTCGCGGCGGTTGCTCGCCCAGCGGGGCCGCTCGGCGCCCACCATGTCGGCGAAGAAGACTCCCAGAGCGGGATGGCGGCTGGCTGGCAAGCTGGCGAAGGCCTCCCGGTCCTGGAGGATGGCTTGCACCTCCGAGAGCTCGGGGGCGCTGGCCAGCACCGCGGCGATGGCGTCGCGGATGGGGAGGAAGCGGTTGGATTGTGGGTGGGCCATGGTTGGCTCCTGTGTTGAGTACTCACAGGGGCAGGAGCAAGCTCCTGCCCAACGATCAAACCTGTGCCCGCAGAGTGGCGGGGCGCGGAGACCCCGCCCTACAGTTGGTCGAGGCGGAGGAGGTGGTCGGAGGAGGCGGTGCGGCCGGCGTATTCGGCGTCTTGTGCGTCAGCGGGTTGGCGGCAGTAGTATTCGTAGCTGGCGAGCACGGTCTGCCCGGCCCCGATCCTACCGCCGAGGAGGCGGCAGAGGCGGCCGGCGCGGTGGTCAACCTGGTAGTCCTTCACCGCGTCAGGGCGGTAGTCCGGCTGGTACTCGCGGCGGTCCTCGACAAAGGTGAAGGTGGCGGTGGTGTTGGTGAGGGTCATGGTGCCGGCAAGCACGCCGCGGTGGTCGAGCTGTGCCCAGTCGCCGTCATCTGTAGGCATGACGACCTGTTCTCCGCTGACGACGACGGTGCCGAGGTCGAGCTGGCCGCGACGGAGCAGGTCGAGGCCGGCCGCGAAGTCGCGGCGGTAGGGGTCGGGCTGCGCGGCGGGCTGGTTGCCGAGCTGGAGGCCGCGGCGGGCGCGGGCGAGGGCGCCGATGGCGGAGAGGTCGCGGACGCGGTCAGGGACCGGGGCGAAGGGAACCTCGTAGTCACCGGCGCGGCCGGCCTCGTCAATCTCAGCGTCGGCCTCGGCGATGCAAGTGGTGAGGTTGAGGCTGGTGGAGGAAACATCAGGGATGACCTCCGCGGTCATCCCCACCGCCCGGAGGCGGACGTCGTTGGGAGTGGAGTAAGGCATGGTGGTCTCCTGAAATGCATGGTCGCCAGACTATCGGTCTGGCGACCAAGGCACTGCGAGTGTGATGGAAAGCTACGTTCGCCTGTTGAGAATGTCGTGGGGACCTGCGTCGACGAGGTCTATGATCTTGTTCTGCTTGTCAACCACGTAGAGCAGGCGCGATCCTTGGTAGGGAAAGGGGAGATCCCGGTATTCGTACGTGCACCTTCGGACGCCCTTGAGGTGATCCTTTTGGTTGGGCCTCAGCCTCTCGGGCAGAGGGTCACGCTGCAAGTCCTGGATCACGCGTTGGAGTTGGGATGCCGTGAGCTTCTTGAGCAGACGTTCCGCTCCCTGCTTTACCGTTCCAATTCGCCACTGAGGCCCAGCTCTCGGGCTATCTCGTCCCATGGGCGCCCTTTGTCGCCAGCCTGGTACTCAGAAAGCGCTTCGCCAACCTGTGCCGCGAATTCCGGATAGGCCGAGATCTCGGCGTCAGCTTCCCACCCCTGAAGGACCTCGGCCACGATCCAGAGGTCATTCTGCGCTACTGCCTCGGCAGCCGCGTAGACTACCTCCACGAGGAACCTGTACTGGAGTTCAGGCTCACAGACCCGAAGCACGAAGTCCACTAGCTGGCTGGCAGGACGCGAGATTGCTTTGCAGGGCCGCGGCAGGGCACCGACAAGGAACATCGTGTCCGTACGATCAGCTGCACCGACGCTTGCACTCAGGATGCCGCGGGCCTCGTGGTCCTCGCCAGGTGGGAAGAGTACCTCCCGGCCTTTGTCGCGCCGCGGAAGGCTCCAGGCGTTGCTAGCTGTCGCTGGGCTCGGATTCACCTCCGGCTCCCTCCTTCGCGATGTGCTCCTCGAGTGCCCTGCGCTCTTGAAGCTGTTGCCTGATCTTGTCAGCGAGGTCTGCTGCCGCCTTTGGGGGCAAGGTAATCCGCACAGTGGGCTTGATGCTTACCTGTGTGGTTTGTCCAGTGATCTGCGTGGGGAACAATTGCGTAAAGACCAGCACAACGTCGGACTCTGTGAAGCCAACTCCCGCGAAGTTGGCATAATGGTCTTGTGCGTCGGGGTCGAAGAAAGGAGCGATCTCAACCCGGACCTTCCGGAAGGGCGGTTCCGCTGGGCCTGCCATAGCGCACTCCTTGGCTTGAGGTGAGTAGCCGATACGCTGCAACCACATTATACCAGATTCCTGGGCTCGATCCTACTGACAAGCAAACGGCCTGAGAGAATCCCTCACAGAGGCTTCTGCCTCGAACGGAAACTCTTCCTCTGGCTGGGCTTCTCTGAGCAGTTCTGCGAGGTGGTGGTGGAGGAAGGCGCGGGCTTCGGCTTCATCGGCGACGCGGACTCGTTGGATGGCTTGAGCACCGAGGTCGCGCAGCGGCTCGGGGCTGAGGGCGAGGAAGTAGCCGAGGTCGAAGCCCTCGCCGAGGAGTTCGAGCGCGGACTGATAGAGCGGGAAGCTGTAGGAGTGGAGCGGGTCGTCGGGGGAGCGGAAGTGATCGCGATGGATTTCGATTGCCCGCTCCAGGTATTTGCGCGCCTTGTCGGTCATGAGGCCGCGGGTGCGCTCCAGCTCGTAGCGGGCGAGGTGGATATAGTCTCTTTGCAGGAAGACCAGGCCGAGCCGACGCCCTGGGTGGCGCTTTCTATCTTTGAGTAGCAGCGGCAGGTTGCGGAGGAAGCGTTTCCTGCGGATGGCCTCGGTGACGTATCCGTCGTGGATGATGTGGACATCGCTCAGGATCACCGACGGGGTGACACCCTTGTTGAGCTCGGTCTCCGGGTGTTCGTGGACGCAGCCGAAGAAGCGCACGCCGCGGTGGTTGCGGAACAGGCGGACCGGGACATCGGGCTTGAACTGGGCATCGAGCGCGTGGTGGTGCTGGCGGATGACATAGCCATTGTACATGTTGTCGCGCAGATACTTGCCGAGGTTCTCGGCGCCGAGGAGGTATTCGTCGGCATCAATCCAAAGGAGCCAGTCCTTGGTCGCCTTCTCAATGGAGTGGTTACGGGCGGCGGAGAAGTCGTCTTCCCAGGGGATCTGATAGACCTGGTCGGTGTACTCGCGGGCGATCTCAATGGTGTGGTCGGTGGAGCCGGTGTCACAGACGATGATCTCGTCGGCGATGGGCTTGATGGAGTCGAGGCAGCGGTAGAGCGCGCCCTGGGCGTCTTTGACGATCATGCAGACGGAGAGGGTCTGGGGCGCCGGATGGCAGGAGGCGAGCCCGCCTGAGGCGGGCAAGCTGCTGCCCAACAGTTCCTCGAAGAGGGTCTCCCACTCGGCGGCGATGTCGCACCACTGGTAGTGCTCCTCGATCCTTTGCCGTGCCGCCTCTGCCATGTCTGCCAGCCAGTCCTCTTCTTGCCATAGACAGTCCACCGCGCCGATGAACCTCTCTTGGTATTCCTCGCTGTGAGGATCGCCGGGAATCAGCAGTCCCGTCTCGCGGTCGGCCACGGTCTCCTTGAGGGCCGCGTAGCGGGAGGCGATCATGGGGGTGCCACAGGCGGCGGCTTCGAGGGCGCTGATGCAGCTCACCTCGGGGAAGGTGGCGGGATAGACCACCAGAGCGGAGGCGGCGAGCTCGCGGTAGAGATCGCGCTTGTTGAGTGGGTCGAGCAGAGCGACATCGGGCGACTGCTGGGCAATGCGGCGCAAGGTGTTGAGGTAATCGGCCATCTGCGCGTCGGCGCCGGGGTTCTCGTACCAGGTGACGGCCAGGGTAAGGTCGGGGCGGCGGCGCTTGAGCTCGGGCCAGATGGTGAGGAGCACGTCGAGGCCGCGCTCGGGGCGGCTGGTGTAGAGAAGGCGGTTGGGGTCGCGCTCCACGCCAGCGATGGCCTCATCTACTAGCTCAAGGTCCACGCCATTGCGGGTCACGAGATAGCGGTCATCGGGGACGGTGAGGCGGCGCTGGAATGTGCCTTTGTGGAACTCCGACAGCACGAAGAGTCGGTCCACCTTGAACATGAGGGACATGAGGTGGCGGGCATTCTGCGGGAGGATGATGTCGTGGTTCCAGATGATATTGATCTTCGAGTGCACCGGCGCGATGAGGCCGCGCAGGTGGCGGCAGCAGATGAAGACATCGCAGGAGTCGGATTCGACGAAGGCCGGGAAGTCGGAGAGGTCGTGGTAGGCGACGCCATGGTAGTCGCCGGGCCGCTCGCAGCGGCAGAAGACGCGGACGCGGTGGCCGCGGTGGGCGAGGGCGCGGGCCATGAAGACCACAGCACTCTCCGATCCGCCGAGCGAGCGCTCGAAGGGAGTGGCGCCGTCGAATGGGAGGCCTTCGGTGTAGATGACGAGGTCGAGCACGGTTGTCTCCCTGATACGTCCTGGGCAGGAGACACGTGGCTAGGTCGGCCTTCGGCCGACCGCCACCCCGGTCGCCAGAGGCGACCTAGGGGCTCCTGCCCTATGAGGGTGGAGGGCGGGCCGGGCGCGGGGGTCGCCCGGCCCGCTTTGCCGTCTTCCCGTGGGTGGTGGGAAGGACGGCGGGTGAGGAGGCGGCGAGGCATGGGACAGATGGCGGTAGGGAGGGCGCGACTCGGAG
>Ga0315312_1002618_pt1 | contig 12285 bp, 10 predicted proteins | sample TDP7_MG_FD_203629 | JGI IMG/M metagenome (GOLD analysis project Ga0315312, IMG submission 203629) | Freshwater sediment microbial communities from Lake Towuti, South Sulawesi, Indonesia - TDP7 | ecosystem: Environmental > Aquatic > Freshwater > Lake > Sediment | place: Indonesia: South Sulawesi... | reverse complement strand
GAAAACTCCCTACCTTGAACCGATGGATTTGACCGTTCATAGCTGCCCTCCTCCGTCATAACCGTCAAACTACGTTGAGTATACCATTTAATGAAGACTACAAGACAATAATCCCACAATTCGCCCTATTGTGACACCACATAAAATAACTACTTTCAGAACTTACCAAGTTAGTCCTGCAACTTGCTCAGGTTCAGACTGCGTGAAGTTGCTCAGGCAAATCTTGAATCAGCTAGTTAAAAGGAGTCTGGGATACCTGTATGGCAACTAGCTGCTCTGGGCACAGATCGGTGGAATGCGGTCAGACCAAGGCCTTGTTTTTTCAAGTTGCCCAGCCAGACGTAGTAGGGTTGCTTCATCGCCATATCGACCGACAAACTGCATGCCAATAGGCAGTCCATCATCATTCCAGTGAAGTGGTACTGACATGGCTGGCTGACCCGTAACATTAAACAACGGCGTGTAAGGTATAAACTCAAAGACATGCTCGGCGAGAGCATCTATTCCGCTGAGCGCATTGATCACACCACCAGCATTGAGTCTGCCTAGTAATTTCATGGCTACAAGTTGGCTCCCTTTCGGCTGGAGTGCACCTGTGACTACGGGTGGCATAGCCAGCGTTGGAGTCAGCATGACGTCGTATTTTTCAAAAAACTCACCAATTTGTCGAGCCGTGCGTTGGACCAGGTTAAGGGATCTGGCGAACTCGGGCGCCCGGCACTGTCTGCCAAGCAAGCCAAGTACCCATGTGTTAGGTTCAAAATCCTTAAATGAAGCTTTACGGCTCAAGAGTGCTTCGCTCTCCTCAATTGTGGCTCGAGTTTCGACACAAATTATTCTCAAAAAGGCTTTGGCAAAGGCTTTACCGTCTATTTGAGGTGCTGCTTCTACTACCTCGTGACCGAGTTCATGGCACAGTTTAACTGTATCCTCCAGACCCTTCACACAATCACTGCCGACAATATGACCAAGGAAAGGCTCCGAGGTGAAAGCAATGCGCAGTTTTCCCGGATCCGTGCCAACTTCACTGAGGAAGGGGCGAGCGCGTGGCACGGCATAGTAAAGAGCACCGACATCCGGTCCAGCGGTGGCATCAAGCATCGCAGCGCTATCACGAACTGAGCGGGTTAAAACGTGATCACAAACCAAGCCACGCCAGAGTTCACCAAAATCAGGACCCAACGGGTTGCGACCCCGGGTTGGCTTAAGAGCAAACACACCGCAACAGGAAGCAGGATGCCTGATGGAACCACCACCGTCACTGCCATGAGCCAGGGGGACCATCCGTGCGGCTACAGCGGCAGCCGAACCGCCGCTGGAACCACCCGGGGTACGAGTCACGTCCCAGGGATTTTTGGTTGGTCCGAACAGTTCTGGCTCGGTCACCGGCAACAACCCGAACTCCGGCGTGTTGGTCTTCCCAATGACAATGATGCCAGCTGCCTTGAACCGCTTGACCAACTCACTATCATGGTCTGGTACGAAGTCTTTAAGGAACCGGCTGCCATTAGACAGGGGGACCCCAGCATAAGCCATCCCCAAGTCTTTCATCAGGAAGGGAACACCCTTGAAAAAACCATCTGGCAGGTCTCCGTCGGCAGCTTTTCGAGCCGATTCATACATCTTATAAATCACTGCGTTGATTTGCGGATTCAGCCTTTCAACGCGACTTATTGCCTCTTCAACTAGCTCGCTTGGTTTGACCTCTTTCTTTCGCACAAGCTCAGCCAGACCGAGCCCATCATATTTGTCATAGTCACTAAAACCACTCATCATAACCCTCCTATCCTACCATCGCATAATAAACTATCTAGTCGCTCTAGATAGCATAGTATTATTTTGGGTACTGACATGCAAGTCAATTGTTATCACTGCTTTGCTTGTACAATACCGTGGTAATGCGATTGTGCCGATTGAACAAACCGCTAAATCGTGCAACTGTAACAACATACTAAATTGTTACCTCAGGTTAGAAAATCATACTTTGTCCAATAAGGGTGATATTGTAAGCAGATATGACGCTTGAACCTAGCCTATATAACTATAGAAGAATAATACCGAGGACATAGGGCAACAGAGTTGACAATGCTATAGCGGGATGCCCACGCCGCGCTTTGTTACGGCTATCCCAGCAGAAGAGATAATTGGCCAGACTGAACGACAATATCCCGCCGGCCAATAATATGGTGACTGACCAAAGCGGGGCAATGGCGGCAACTTGATTCTGGGCGAATCCCTGAAAGACGTTCATAGCGTAAGTTGCCGGCAGGAGTAAAGCAATCTTACCCAAAGCATCAGGCAACATCTCGTACGGTATCATCAGTCCGCCAATCATCATTGAAGGCAGGAAAATCAGTTGAGACCATAATACTACTGAGCGCGAACTGGATGAAATTACACTTATCAGCATGCCAAGTCCAGCGTGGGCAAAGGCTGTCAGAAGGAAGAACAGGATGAAACCAGGCCAAACGAGGGGAGTAGGCGCACCAAAGATCAGTGGTGCCGTAGCGGTAATTACCACCGCCACCACTACCATATGCGATACCGTTGTCAGAGCCGGTATAGTCAGGATCGAGATTGCCGGAACCCCATTTATCTTATAGCTTCGGAAGATGCCAGACTCGCGCGCACTTACCAGTGGGTTGGGCAAGCTAAGCACGGTGCCTGACATAATTGCGATGATGATAAATGCGGGAATCATGGTCTCGACAAAGGGTGGGTTGAGATCTTTCATCAGAAGCCCTAGCATAATGTAGAGTCCTATTGGGAAAAGATAATTCATCAATAGCAGAGTCTTGTCACGAATACCGGTACGGAATTCAAAGGAAAAGTGGTTAGCAAAGGCATTCATTGCCCACCACCCTTACCTGTTATCTCCAGAAAACGTTCTTCGAGAGATGGACGCTCCACCCGCAAATCAATTAACGTGTCTCCTTGAGCTTCAATGTGGGCAATGATGGCCAAAACAGTGTGACCGGGATCGGTACTATAGTAAACGGCATATTCATCTTTAAACGCTTGTTGACTGATACCTGGAAAGGTAAGGTCAGGCTCGAATAAAACATTTCCTTCAGTTCGAACCGAGACTTTGGTGAAGCCGGCTCCGGTGGCTGTAAGCTCACGCGGAGTACCTAAAGCGACGATTTTCCCTTTCAGTAAGATTGCCACTCGGTCAGCCATCTTTTCCGCTTCTGCCATATCGTGCGTGGCTAGAATTATGGTGGTACCGCGAGTCTGTAACTGGCCCATCAGGTCATGTAGTTCATTACGTGACGGTACATCCAGGCCGGCTGTGGGTTCATCCAGCAACACAACCGGTGGATTATGGGCTAATGCCAGCGCAATCGCTAGACGTCGCTGTAGGCCAGTGGAAAGCATATGGTATTGTGCTGTAATCTTCTCCGACAACCCGAGACGGTCCAGTAGCTGGTAATTGGGAGCTACGCTATGATAAGCAGAGAAAAACTTCATTGCCTCATCGACCCGCATACTGTCCGGGAGCCCCGAAATCTGAAGCTGTACACCAATCAGATGGCGTAATTTGCGTGACTCTCGGGTGGGGTCTAATCCCATTATACGTAAGACACCGCCATCAGAGGAACGAAGCCCTTCAAGGACTTCCAGTGTACTTGTTTTGCCCGCTCCGTTGGGTCCTAGGAGACCGAAGATCTCCCCCTGCCGTACCTCAAAGCTTATGCCATCGACGGCAATAACGTCACCATAGACTTTTCGAAAATCACGTACCTCGATGACAGAGTCTTTCATAAAATATCCTTAATTCTATACTGTATCATATCTGTAAAAGATAGAAAAGGTAACCGGGACTCACTGAACAGAATGAGTTTTCGTGCAATCGCTTAACTATCTGGATTGTTGCGGTTCAATGCTATTGGATATACGTGGTAAGGCTATTGTTGCCTACAGCTGTGCCTCAACAGAGAGGCTCAACCTACATTCCGGTACTCTCATCAATTTGAAAATCTTCATCGCAAAACTGCAACTTGGACTTCACAACATTCAGGATTTTCTCGCCTCGGTTTCTCAGGAATGTGGTATAACGCCGGTAGTCAAGATACTCTCGATCGATAAGCGCTCTTTCTAGTTCATGGTCATCAACATCCTTAAAATAGGATGCCGGATGTTGACTCCCTTTATTGCGGTTCTTCCCCTTGGCCAATATCCAGAAATTGGCGAAGTGATTCACTTGTGCTTCGTCGTATCCCTGCCTGCGTAGCTCAGACCGTGGGAATATGTGGTCTATTTCGGGGGAATTAAACTCATACTGAACCTTTGCGCCACTAAGACCTTGTACCAAGTGAAGTGCAAGCGTAGGATTTCTTTGGACAAGCTCTTCCCCATACGTTTTTATTCTTTCCCAATAACCAACCCACCAGATAGCACTCTTAAGTGGGAAAGAGTCGTCACCCTTTGCCGCTATAGGCTTTAGTTCGTCCCGTATGAAAGCCCAAAGTCGACTATCGGCATAGCGCGAGAACGGCTTAGCAAATGCGAAAAGATAAAATGCTTTGCGGGCATTAGCAATTTGGTCAATGGGAATATCGTGCTTCCTAATGTGGAATAGATAGTAGACAAACGGAACCATGGTGAAGGCACCACCGATTAAACGGCTGCTTTGAGACCAGCAATTGCTCTGAACAAAGTCAACTGTCGCTTGGATTGCACTGCAGCATCTTTCAAAATTCCTTTGAAGTTTCTCGATATTGCTTCTCTTGCGCAATAGGTTCAGATCGAACTTCGTTCCAAGGTCGGAAACAGCAAATAGACATCTAATAACAAAGTCGTTGTTTAGTTCAAAAGAGTTACCTTCGTTAACGGTTCTAACAAAGTCTGGTAAAGCTGTGGCTGATTCCTTCCAATTGAGCTTCAGCATGCTGAAGATTAGGTCGGATCGTGTAAGCTCGGTGCCCATGGTATTGGTCCGTACAAAAATTTCGAGCACGTCTGATTCCGATTTTCGCGTGGGACTTTCGATAGGCAGATTCTCATCTATGATTAACGTCTTCAGAATACCTTCGTCTCTTGACAGCTTCTCATCCAGTAAAGATAAATTGATACTTAACCGAGTACGGTCTTCATCCGTTAACTTCAGTTCCGCAGACAATTTATCCTTCAGTTTTTCCTTCTCCACCGCTCCCATCGCGAATAGGTCTGAGACCCTCATATAGTGGAAAATTTGAAAGTCTTTGTCTCTCCTCCCGGGTGCCTTCGTTAACTGTTCACTGACATAGCTATGTGATTTCTCCACTTCGACCGGTGACGAAAACGCGAAGATATACTTCTCTTCTGCCACATTATCTGAGTCTCTGCTGCTTAGAACATCAAAGTATAAGGGCACCCCTTCAAATGTGCCGTAAAGGGCCACATACAGGGATTGAAGGCGTTGCTGACCATCGAGCACTAATTTTAGTCTCTTCCGTTTAGAATTATCATGGTATATATACATGGTCTTCGGTTCATAATCCTTTATGAAGGCGCGATACTGGATATCATTGTATGTCTCCCAGAGCAAGATGATACCTATTGGGTACCCGCGCATTATTGAGTCCAATAATTTGAAAATCTTGTCACTGGGCCAAACAAAGTCTCTTTGAATTGCTGGCAGAACGATTTCCTCGTTCTTGATTTGATTAAGTAATGTCACAATACTCATACATTTTCCCCACAAACTTGTTAGGGATCCTTAACTGTGGTTCTCCGAATAGCAATTGAGAGCGACAGTCATATACCGAACATCACTACGGTTCCCTTCCTCTCTCGGCATTTTAGCACGTCTCTAAACTTGGGGGCAACGGAACCGGTAAGCTGGACATTCCCGAGTAATGTTCAGCGCTCGGCCTATCGAAGCCTAGATGTAGATGTAACCTTCCAGCATGGAAATGCTGGGTGTCAAAGCGCTGAAGTCATTGGTGCTACCAATAGCTCGGAAGGTAGCAAGCGCAGCGATAACACTGTCGAGGGCGTCTCCGTCTGAGTCATCCAGTATTGTCGCGCGTAGTGCCGAAGACCTGATTCTAATAAACCCAGTATTCTCAATTTTTTTCAAAATGTGGGCCCGATTCGCTCTCTTATCTCTATCTCTGTTAGGCCCTTTATACGGCAGGCGTTGACCCATTCGCTCCAGCGTGGATGCAGGGCAGACTTCTAAAAGCCAGGGCTTATCGGATGCAACGCCCTGCATGGGTAGGACAGATACCACCTTGTCTCTCACCAGCGGAGCCAGGACATCACGGATTCCGTAGTAGGTCTGCCGGTAGAGCCGGCGGTTGTACGGAGAGAACGGCGTCTTACTCTTTCTGTCCGTATCTCGCTTCTCTTCACAGTTGCCAGCAGTCTCCCAGCAACTTTGCCTGAACTTTTCGGCATCCAAATAGCGACTGCCAAACGAGAGTACAAATTCTTCCCAATTAGTGGCTTCAACTAGCCTGTGTGGCAGGCTAAAAGGGAAATCAAGACCACAGGCACATGCACTTTGTCTGCATATGAATTGCTGGAGGGCGCGTAGGCAGCGGTCGCGGTCAGTCGCCGAATCTGGCAGGCACTTAGCCTGGTAGCATTCCTCAACCTCAATTCGGGCGCCAAAAACCCGGGCACTCGCAATCCAGATTTTATTCCCAGCATCCCGTGCTCCGCTGAAATCAATACCATGCACCTTATTCGGGAGGCATCGTGAACTTGGTTTGAGAGGCTTTACTCCTGGCATTCGCAGAAACTGTTTTAACTTGTTTTCCTCACATTGTACATCGTCGGGCGCGATTTTGTTAGCCTGTAAATCTTGATGCCTATATATAATAGACCAAACCTGTTCGAAATTGCACGAAAGTCAGTTCTGTGCAACGATAATTCGGCTCATTACTCAGAGTAGTCGAAAGTGCAGGACAATCACTTATGATATTGATAATTAGACCCGAGCAAGCTAAAATTGCTGCTAGGTGAGCCGCACTAGGCTCATATATGGGAATTTTAATATTGACTAACAAGGGGTGGTTGTAATGACTCTGCACGAAGCGATCATGGAAGTTCTAAGAGAAAACGGAAATAAGCCAATGACTTGTAAAGAAATAACGGAAGAGATTAATGCGCGCAGGCTATATATTAGGAAGGATAGCTTACCTGTTCGCTCCAGAGAGGTTAAAGAAAGAATCGACAGACATGACCGCTTGTTTAGCGTATCAAAGAACGCGCTAGGGAGGAATATAGTAACAGTACGTTGTGAAGTGCTGTAGGAGAGATAGCTAAGTTCTGAAGTAACTGAGGCTATTATTCCATGGGTGAGCCAAAGACTGCAGATAGAAATTCAACCGAATGTTAATTTGTGACGCGGTAAAGATAGAATAATGTTCAAAGTAGCGGAGCCTACTCTAAGTCCAGAGGTAGCGAGCCTCCTGGAAAGCTTTCTGGGTTGCAAAATAGCCAGGGAAGGCATCCTCCAGGACAGAAAGCAATTTGATTTTTTCCTAATCTTAGATACTTCAAAAGTAATTGTTGAACTCGAAATAGGTGGATTTCAAAAACTGCCCATTGCTATTGCACAGGCAGAAGACTACAAGGAAAGAATAGGCGCCGAAGGCATTATAGCTATAGTGTATCCTGACGAAGCAAGAAAAGAAGTCACTAGACCAGAGGATGTTAAAGATATAGCTTTGGGACTTCGCCCTGCCGTGATGGTGCTTTGCCCCTTTCTTAAGGATTACTATCCTCAGATTTCATTAGCTGAGTTAGCCAAAAATCTTAAATACAGCCTAACTAAACCCAGATTAGCACCGTCAGTTGACCTTGTTGTTCAAGGACTGCGGCAATCAGTTCAGAGTATATCCCTGGAGATCAGACGTAGCGCTGGGATTGACAGCCCGATAATCAAGGAAACAGTGGGTTCTTTGATCCTTTTCGAAATACTGTCCCAGGAGAGCACAGAGGTTGATAGTAAAAAGGTGAATGAAGAGGCCATAAAAGGCATCGTTGCGGATCTAGCTGCCTACATCCTAGTTAACCAACTCTTGCTACATCATATATTGTCAAGAACTCTAAGCCTTCCTAGGAGATTAATGAGCATTTCTGCTCCTGTGGAGCTTAATGCGTATTTCAAGGAAATTCAGGATATAGACTATAGAGCAGTTTACTGCACTGATATTGCCTCATATATCCCACCCACAGTTACAACTGAGATAAACATTGCCATAACTGCTATACGTGCCATGCAGCCAGAGAACTTAAGGCATGATTTGCTCGGCAGAATATTCCACGAATTTCTGCCGCCAGAAACCAGAAAACTACTCGGTGCTTTTTACACTCGACCTGTGGCAGCAGAGATACTTGCTGGGCTTGCTATTGATCGTGCCGATGAAATGGTGCTCGATCCAGCATGTGGTAGTGGCACGCTCTTAGTAAGCGCCTACAGGAGGAAAAGTAGCATTGGCAAAGTAAGGCCACATAGAAAACTTGTCGAAGAGGAACTAACAGGCGTAGATATAATGCCTTTTGCTGCACATCTCACTGCTCTCAATCTCACTATGCAATCTCCTATGGAGGTAACTAATAGAACTAGGATAGGCATTGGGAACTCTTTACATCTTGCCCGGGGTGACGAAATTGGTGATGTTGTCACATGGCTTCGCATGTTCGGAGGCGATGTCACCAGTGTTGAGGTGGAGCAACCACTGACCAAAGGCGAGGTATTCGAGCTCGAGCCGGTCAATGTGGTTGTTATGAACCCACCTTTCACCAGGAAGGAGAGGTTGACTCTTGGAATGAAGGGTATTGGGTTGAAGATCTTCGGTGAGCAGAATTATTGGGCGTATTTTATCGCATTGGCGGACTCGCTTCTTAGGAAAAACGGCAAGATAGCTGCTGTCTTACCTCGTGACTTCTTTAGAGGTGAATATAGCAGAGTTGTAAGGGAATACCTCTTTAAGGATGGCAGGTATACTCTCAAATACGTTGTGAAGTCAACTAAGGACACGGCTTTCAGCGAGGGGGCACGCTTCAGGGATTTCCTGGTTGTTCTTCAGAAGGGTTCTTTGACGGCTCGGTGTGCCTTCATTTACCTAGAAAAAAAACTAAGTGATATTACTGTGCGCGAGGCTTCAGGTATTCCCACGGCAGTCAGATTGGCTGAAGAGGGTGAGGAGTTTGCTAGTGAACAAGCCTCGCTTGTCTGGAAAGACCAATCTGAGGTTATCGCTAGTTGGAAGGATTTAGGCCGTTTCGTCGTATTCAATACTAAAGAAGGGCAAAGGCTTTCAAAATTTTATGATGATATGATTTCTAGAGGCGGCGAGAGGCTCATCACGTTAGCAAATTTCAAGCCGCCTGTTCCGATTTTACGGGGTTTGGAGCCCACGGCTGAAAACCTACTTAATCTAATTTTTGTTGTGAGGCCTTTGCATAAAGGGAGAATAGGACGATCTGAGCTAATTCTACAGACGGAGAAAGCTGACAAAATCACCGGCGTGGTAAAAGCCTTTGGCAACACGTTTGAAATTCCGCAGAGAGTGCTCAAGAGGGGCCTCAAGACTGCAGCCTATTTACCAAGCCCAGATGCGGGGACTATAAGTGATTTTGCCATACTTGGAAAATTTGATGGGATAGAAGAAATTAAGCAAAAGCTTGGCATAAGGGCAGTTGACTTTAAGGATATCTCCCGCAAGGCTAATGCCAGGTTGGCCAATCTACTCATTTCTAGAAGGTTCAACTTTGCAGCTCCTGGTACTAAGCTGCTTTCATTCTTCGCCGCAGACAAGCTAGTGCCTGGAAAAGCTTTCTGGAGTCTTGGTGTCGAAGTCACGAACTCACAAGCGCTGTGCCTCTGGTTTAACAGTACACTGGCCTTTATAGAACTTCTGCTTTCGCAAACTGAAACGGAGGGCTCTTTTGTTGAGCTTACTAAAGAAAAGATCTTAGAACTTCACATTCCAAATCTAGCCATTTGCGGTGTTCAGGACTTACTGTCAGCTTTTGAGAAAGTAAAAGATGCCGATTTCCCTTCCCTCACACAACAATTCGAAGAGCCCCCGGAAGCTAGACAGATTATTGATCATGCTGTCCTAAAGGCCATCGGGTATAGTGAGAAAGAGATTGATGTTATTCTGCCTGACATCTATAATGCAATGGCTACTGAGATGCGAAGCTGGAAAGAACTAATGCGGAAGTCTCCTGTCAAAGAAGAACCTAGCCTCCAACTTCATCTGTTGCCGAATGAATGAACAGTCTTTCCTAGCATCAAGTCAAAGGGTACTCTGACAGTTGGTAGTTACCTTCCAGCAATTCTTGAGAGAAACAATCCGTCACGTTGTTCAAACCTGAACTGTTCAGCCTGAAAATTTGGGTTAACAAAGTAAGTTTTTTCTTGCCAGTAGTACCACAACGACTATAACACTATAATAACTGTGTTAGCGCCGTAATCAGTTGACAACGAATACTATAATAATGTATCTTTACGCATGCTTTACATGGGGGTTAAGTAGGTCGTGGAACTAGTCAAAGCGAGCGTGGGTTTGCTATTCACTGAGGCATTCAGTCCGTGGCTGGAGATGCGGAGCATAATCCGTGGTGTGGGAGAGAACCCATCAGCAGAAATCCAGGGATCACCCCTAATTCTGGACTTAAAGGATAAGAAGCAGCGGGTGGTACTTCAGATTAAAGCTTTTGAATTCATACAAGAAGGAGTGAACTCCATAGAGGATAGCATTGACAAAGCTGTAGATAAGCTGGTGAAATCAAACAGTGCATCAAAGCTGCCTCAAATTAACCAGATCTGGTATGAATCCATTTTCATAGAGCCATATGCCTTACCGTTTCACGAACTGCTTCTTCTTATGAAGAATCGGTTTTTTCAGCCAAGTGCTCTGGTAGACCCTACCACCGACATTGGTTTGATATTTGACCAAATGGAAGACGATTTGTTAAAACATTCTCAGATTGGGCCCATGGGAAAAGAACAATTGCTCAGAATGTATCTGAACTATGGAAGAGACGAAGTTCCAGATAATTTTATGTTCTTAAGCTTACGATATCAGCAGAATAAAGAGTTTGCATTTGATGCAGGCTACGTGCGAAAATTTCTTCAGGCTGCTGGGGAATGGCAAACGCATCAAGCCAAGTCAGTCTTTAGTTACTTGAAAAAAGGGGGAGATTAACGATGTCAATAGATACCGCCACTATTCAGCACATGCGACCCTCAAAACCGCGTGACGTCGAAGAAATCTCAGTCACATTTCAACCTCAGATTGAAGATACTGGCTCGCTAGCTTGGAGACAGATCAATGACATATTGTACAGTTCTCTTACGGAATTTGGTTTTCCACAACCAGCTCAGACAGTCCCAGGACCTCTAGAATTACCAGCTCAGACTGTGGTTGCGCCAGGTATAGTGGTAGGAGGCGAAGAATACAAACAACGATATGGTGGTATTGACTTGGAACAGTATAGGCATCAAATGTCTCCCGAACTTTTCAAAACGTTTGTGCGTCATATAGGGCGTATTCCTGGGACACCTGGTCTTGACTTGAGTGATATCGTGACTACTCCTGAGTAGTGCGAGTATGAAATATGTTGATTGGACACCACAACTAACGGTTGATCCACCTGCCTATCTCGATGCAAATGTTTTGGTCGGAGCTATCGTTACTACTCATCGTCTGTATCCCACGTGTGTTAATCTAATAGCGACCCTATTAATGGGTAAACTTAGAATATTAGTATCTCCGGTTTCACTAGATGAATGTCTTTGGGCAACGGCCAAATTGGCTTACTGTCAGCTAACGCATAACCCTCCAAATGCTCGCTGGAGCAAGACCATATATCTCCGTTGGTGTGAGAGAATTTTTCAGTCATATGAGGGTTGGATTACGGCTGTGGGTTCGATGACGAAGGATTGGTCAAGTGCTGGTGTACCAATCGAGGTAATCCCAAAGACAGAAGTGCTGTGGGAACAAGTTGTTGATCTAGCTCCCAGTTATATGCAAGAATTCAAATTGAGCCCAGCAGATGCCATACATCTAGCACTTGCCCAAACACATGCTAAAACATTTATCACGGCTGATTCAGACTTTGAAGCAGTACGGCAAAACCCACCCACTGGAGAACTCGTAATTCTTCATCTCGTGGCATAAGCGGTTGCGCGTTCCCCTGACTTCAACCCAACAAAAAGCCAGAATGTGTGACCCTAAGACTTGACAAGCGGCTTTTGCAGCCCATATTGTATATTGGTTTTATCCCCAACGCATTAAGCAGAAACCTTATGGAGGTAGAAGCAACATGAAAATCGAA
>Ga0315312_1002617_pt1 | contig 12288 bp, 11 predicted proteins | sample TDP7_MG_FD_203629 | JGI IMG/M metagenome (GOLD analysis project Ga0315312, IMG submission 203629) | Freshwater sediment microbial communities from Lake Towuti, South Sulawesi, Indonesia - TDP7 | ecosystem: Environmental > Aquatic > Freshwater > Lake > Sediment | place: Indonesia: South Sulawesi... | reverse complement strand
CATGATCTTCAATCACACAGCAATATTTCCTAAAGAGTTGTGGCCACTGCAAATTACGACAAACGGCAGCGTGCTGATGATGGGAGCAAAGATGAGCAAGTCCTTTGGCAACATCATTCCGTTGCGAGAGGGCTTAACCAAATTTGGAGCTGACCCTCTACGACTAGGAGTTTTGGCCACGGCAGAGCTGTTGCAGGACGCCGATTTCAGTCCAACTCTGGCGGAGTCTATGCGTGACCGACTTGAACGTCTTTATGAATTTGTCCTAGATACTTTGGAGAAGGCACCTAAGAGGGGCAAGGAGACTGTATTAGCCATTACGGATAGGTGGATGCTGAGTAGACTTCAAGAGCACATAAAAATGGCGACTGAAGCCATGGACAATTTGGCTATACGCAAGGCAATTCACAGCGCTCTATACGATTTGGATCAAAACCTTCAGTGGTATTTGCGGCGAATAGCAAGTGAAAGAGAGGCTTCGGAGAAGAGGGAAGCCATCGCCAAAGTTTTCAACGATGTTTTAGATGTCCAGGTTAGAATGCTGGCTCCTGTAACTCCTCATATCTGTGAAGAACTCTGGGAGAAAATGGGTGGAGAGGGCTTTGTTTCGTTGGCTTCTTGGCCTAAGCCCGACGAGGCAAAAGTTGACATTAAGGCGGAAGAAAGCGAGGCGTTGATAATGAGCACGTTAGAAGACACCCTAAACGTCATTAAGGCGACGGGGTTAAAGCCTAAGCAAATTTGTTACTACCCCTCTACACAGTGGAAATGGCACGTCTACCTAAAAGCCTTGGAAATGGCTGAAAAGGGTCCGGTTAAGACTGGTGAACTGATTAAAGAACTTATGAGCAGACCTGACCTGAAGAAGGTCGCTCAGAATGTTGCAAAATATGCTCAAAAGGTAGTTGAAGTCGTTAACGTGGTGGCTCCTGAAGCTCGTCGGAGGAAACTTGAAGTTGGTGCCATAGATGAAAACAGACTACTATCTGAGGCACAGGCATTCTTTAAACGTGAATTCAATGCTGACATAACTGTTTTCAGTGAAGACGATCCAAAGCGGTACGACCCAAAGAGTCGCGCCCATTTGGCTGAGCCTTATAGACCAGCCATATATATTGAGTAACCTGTTTCTCCTCGTGGAAAACAAAAGATACTTGTATGGGATTAGTTTGAGGAAGAAGTTTTCTGAAGCTGTTAAGGATTTCCGCTATCTACTTAGTCGGAATTACAATCGTGAAAGCGCCCTAGCCTTTGTCGGTGACAGACATCAACTTAGCAAAGAGGAACGCCTCACGCTATACAGAGGAGTATACGATCCTCGAACTGCAGACAAACATCGGAGGAAGCTTTTGTCCATAGACGCTGTTCGAGGAAAGAGCCTAGCTGTGGACGGATACAACGTTCTCATCACAGTTGAAAGCATGCTTTCAGATAAGCCGATAGTATTATGTGACGACCAGTTTATACGAGATGTATCAGCTGTTCATGGAAAACATAAGCCAACCCGAAAAACTAGGAATGCATTAAACATCATCCTAAAGGTTCTAAACAAATGTAAGCCCATGAAAGTTTGCTTTTCCTACGATGCTCAAGTAAGCAGAAGTGGAGAGTTAGCTGCACTAACCCGAACTCTAATGGCGAAGGTCGGGGTGAAGGGAAGCGCACGAGCCGTAAAGCAGGCTGATACATACGCATTGAAATCCGGCGATGTAATCGCAAGTAGTGACGCGGTCATCATCGAAAAAGCCAAAAAAGTCGTAGATCTCGCTGGGGAGATTGTTAAGGTAGTAGTACTAAATAAACTGCTTAGACTAACAGAAATTTAATGTGCACCTGCCGCGTGTTAGTTTTTGTGGGCCCGTGGCGCAGACAGGATAGCGCGGCGGCCTTCTAAAATGTAGTTTGAGGTAAGCCGTAGGTCCGGGGTTCAAATCCCCGCGGGCCCGCCACTTCAATTTCGCTCTTTTGATCAATTATGTTTTGGGCTGCGCTGAGTTGGTGTGGTTAATTCAAATTGCTTTTTATTGGAATCTTTAAGCTTAAACTATATCTGCCTCACAAACTCTTTCCTCTAAACGATAGGAGGAGACGCAGACCTCTAAGATGTTGCCAAAAATCCTTAGAAGGGCGTGCGCTTTTCTTAATTGGGCAGGTAAGTGCCCATCACATGGCTAACATTAACAGTCTTAATGTGACTCCGCCCAAGCTTATTGCAAAAGCTATCTCAAACACTGTAATGAATAATGCTTTCTTCCAGCCAAACTCTCTAACTAGGGCGGCGACAGTTGCAATACAAGGTATGTAAAACATTGCTACAAGGGTGAATACAACCATCTGAACTGGTGTCAAAACTTGTGAAAAATTCATTGTTCCCAGAAGAGTAGCCAGCATAATCAGGGCCAGCTCCTTTCTTAGCACACCAAATATCAACGTTATACCCGCGGCGGCAGGCAATCCTAACCAAGTGACTGTCACGGGGCTGAGCGCGGTCGCAATTGGTTCCAGTAAACCCAAAATTTCTGCGAGTTTTAGCGCAAAGCTTCCAACGATTATTAAAGGGAAGGCTATTTTTATGAACTCTTCTAGTCTAAACCATGTTTGCTTTAAAACAGTATTAAGATGGGGCATCTTGTATTCGGGCATTTCCATGATTAGAGCAGTCGGCTCGCCAGGCAGAGTCTTAAATGCCAACCTGCCCAAGAAGAAAATAATTAGCAGGTCGAACACGTAAAGCACCAAGGCCCATTGGATGCCAATAAAATGCCCGACTAGACCAAGTATAATGACCGTCCGGGCAGCACAAGGCACCAAGGTGGTGACAAAAGCGGCGAGAAGTCTCTCCCTCTCTGTCTCCATGATCCTACATCCAAGACAGGCTGGAACGTTGCAACCATAGCCGAGCATTATAGGGATGAACGCCTTTCCATGAAGTCCTATTTTATGCATAACATTGTCCATCAAAAACGCGATTCTACCGAGGTAGCCGGAGTCTTCTAGAAGGTACAAGATGAGGTAGAAAGGGGCAATATAGGGTAGTGCTATCGTGACACCTGCAATTATTCCCTCCGCCACACCTCCCCACACCAGTTTTCCCAGGACTCCCGCTCCCAACACACTTTCAACAAAAGGCTGCCAACCATAGAAGAAGTTACTTAACCGCTCTGAAGTGTAACTTCCGAAGGCAAAAATCGAATAGAACATTGAAAGCAGTAAAACAGCCATAATAGGATATCCTAGGATCCTATGGGTTGTTAGAGTGTCTAGCCTCTCCTCTATTGGAGGCTTTATCGGAGGCACAAGCTTTTGAACTTCTCGTGCAATGCATCCCGCTATTTCATATCGCTCAGAAGTTATCACAGTGGAGCAAGAGTGGCCATGAAGCTTCTCAAGTTCAGTCGCAAATTCCTCTGCAACCGATACGATCTGAGGGGCTATTTGTTTGACTTCTCTTATTATCTCTTCATCGCCTTCTAATAACTTAACAGCCACATATCTCGGGGGGTACCAAAAGTGAATTTCGTCAACCATTTTGGTGATTCTCGCGACCCCGCGCTCAACTTCTTCTCCATACCTTACCTCAATAGGCTTCGCCTTGCTTCCTTTTTCAACGACCTCGCTGGCTTTCTTCACAAGCTTGAAAATGCCGACTCCTTTTGTTGCAACCGTAGGTACTACTGGTATCCCCAACAGCTTCTCTAGCTTTTCTGGAGCTATTTTAATGCCCTTTTTCTTTGCAATATCAATTTGGTTCAGTGCTATGATCATGGAGGTTTCAAGTTCTATTAGCTGTAATGTAAAAAACAAGTTTCTCTCTAGGACCGAGGCATCGATCACATTTATCACTAGGTCGGGTTTCTCAACAGCGATGTACCTCCGCGAGATCGATTCTTCCAGCGAATAGGTCGAAAGCGAATATATCCCAGGCAAGTCAATGATGTCGATTGTATAGCCCTTAAAGTGAAGCGTCCCTTCAGCTCTTTCAACGGTTTTTCCAGGCCAGTTCCCAATATGTTGATGTAAGCCTGTCAGATGGTTGAAGATGACCGATTTCCCAACATTTGAATTTCCAGCAAGTGCTATAGTTAATCTTCTTTCACTCACCCTTTTCTCTCCACAAAAATTCTCTCAGCCATGCCTCTTCCTAGAGCCAGTCTGTATCCCCTTACTGAAATTTCTAGGGGGCCGTGAAAAGGCGCCGATTTTACTACTGTGACTCTAGTCCCTGGGGTTAGACCCATATCCATTAGCCTCCTCTTAAATCCCCAGCCTCCTCCAAGCCCTCTTCCTTGACCAGTTTTTATAGAGGTTATAATGCCGCTCTCTCCATCCCTTAAGGCGGTCAAGGGTACTTCCACTTTCTCCTTGTCTCCCCGTCTCTCCATGTAACCATCTAACCCTTTCACTATCTTTTCTTGACCATAATGATCGACGCCACTCTGTAACTTAGCGAGTGGCTGTTCCCATCTACTTTAATGGTTATGGGTCCGTTGAATGGAGCTTTTTCCACAACCTCAATGGAAATCTCTGGCATGAGGCCTAGCGTTGCTAGGTACTGTAGGAGGGCGTGTTTCTCTTCTGTTACTTTCACTATGATTCCTCGCTCTTGTGGGTTGAGGTCTGTTAAAGGTTGCGACTTTTCCTCGATGACTCCTCCACACTTTGTAGGTATTGGATTTCCATGAGGACAAGTAGTAGGATGGCCTAAAGCCTTCTCTAGGTTTTTATCAATGTCGTCGACAATGCCATGTTCAAGTCCACAGGCTACTTCGTGAACTTTTTCCCATTTTACATGCAAAATATCTGTAAGTAACCGTTCCGATAACCGATGCTTCCTTATCACCTGTAGGGCTATTTTAAGTCCTTTCTCCGTCAACTTGACGCCTTTGTAGGGCTCATGTGTTACTAGGCCTTCTCTCTCTAACCGCTCTACGGTGTTCGTAACTGTTCCAGGAACCACTTGAAGCAACTTGACAAGCTCACTAGTCCTAGCTATGCCATCCTTTTCTTGGAGTTTGTAAATGTCCTCAAGATATTCCTCAGTCGTTGCCGTAACTTCTTTAGCCATGCTTCATCACCTTCGCGAGCATATCCATTAAAAGTACGATGACTCGTATTTTAACCTTCGGATGTTGCCCGTTAGCTAAAGATGGGTAAATTTCATGAATTAGGCTAATCTGCCGTAGATACGTCAGCTACGGAAATCATGGTTGGGTTCCGTTATATTATCGCGTCATGATTCTCATTAGTACCTGCGATCCTAGCAACATGGTTCCGCTAGTGAAAACAAGAAGTACCAATGCGTCGACGAAGACTAGAGGCATGTTTCCCACCTCGATGGCTCTCAGGGCTTCGGTTGCATATGTCAAAGGCAGAGCCCTCGCAACGTAGGGAAGCGGCATTGGCATAGCTTCTACTGGGAAGAATACGCCGCCTAGGAACATCATTGGGAATCGGAGCAGATTTGAGAGCATCATGGCTTCTCTGGGCTCAGACGCCAAGCCCGATATGATTGTTCCGAGGCCAGTGAAAGAAAAGCTCGCGAGCAAGATTATCAACAGGACTAGACTGATGTTGGTGAATGAGACCCCGTAGACCATGCTACCGATTATTAGTAGCACCAGTGCGCTTATGATGCCCATAACTGCGCCTGACATGGTTTTCCCAACTATTATTGATGTGGATGAAACTGGCGCTGCTAATATTCGGTCAAAAACTCCCAGGGATTTATCCCACACTATACTCATGGTTTCATTAATGCTTCCAAACATGGCGGTCATGCCCACAATGCCAGGTATTAGGAAGCTCATGAATCGAATGTCGGGCTCAATGGCTACATATCTAAAGCTGAAAGTGAACATCATGAAGATTGGGAATAGAAGGCTCCAGACCACGTGACGTACCGACTTGAATGACTGACGCAGATCGTTTTCAGCGATCCAAACGGCGTGCATAAACGATGTGACCAGTTTCATCTGAGGCCACTCCTAGCCAATCTTTCCCTGAGATATTCTTCCTTTGACATGGATTCCTCCCGGATACTCTTCCCAGTTAAATTGAGGTAGGCATCTTCTAGGGTGGGTTGTGCGACTGTGATGCTTTCAATTTTTCCTCCATGCTTGTCTACGAGGGTTACGACTGCTGGAATTATCTGCGATAAGTCTCTGGACAGAATTCGCATTTTTCCCTCTGCTAAGAATACGGTGTCCACCCCCTTCACACCACTTATTATCGGAATCCACCGTTGCTGGTCTATCCCGTTTAGAATCTTGATTTCTAGGGCGCGCATACCTTCGGTGCTGTTTTTGATTTGCTCGGGCGTGTTTAACGTGATTAACCCTCCCCGGTCAATTATGCCCACTCTTTGCGCGAGTCTATCTGCTTCTTCGATCTGGTGTGTGGTCAAGAGAATGGCTCTGCCTTCCTTGTTGAGGTCGATTATGATCTCTCTCACCAAACGGGCTGCTTGGGCGTCTAAGCCGCTTGTGGGCTCGTCCATTACTAGAATTTCGGGTTGATGAATGAGCGCCGCAGCAATGGTTAAGCGTCGATGCATGCCCTTGCTGTAATACTTGACCAAGTCGTTTTGTCGGTCCTTCAACTGAAAGAGTTCTAAAACTTGGTCAATGCGTTCTCGTCTTGTCTTCTTGTCTAAGCCGTATAGTTTTCCCATGAACTCCAGGTTTACTCTAGCGCTCAACTCTCCGAACAAATTTGAAACGTCGGGAACTAATCCTATTCTGCGCTTTACCTCTTGTGGTTTGCTGGAGACATCGAAGCCAGCGACAACAGCTGTTCCACTTGTCGGCCTAAGCATACCACAAATCATGCGAATGGTTGTTGTCTTCCCAGCGCCATTGGGTCCCAACAAACCGAAGATTTCTTTATCCTTAACTTCAAAGGTGGCATGGTCAACCGCAAGTAAGCTTCCATAGAATTTGGTTAATTCCTTAACTTCGACGGCGTTTCCCAAGGCTTCTCCCTTTTCCACCACAAACGCGATTTAATAGGATAGCTCAATTTTCATTTAAGTTGGGCGTAATCGAAAATGTTCCCAGCCTCTCGGCTCTAATTGGAGTTCTTCTTCCCCAGATCTTAAAACTATTTTCGTCTCTTTAGTTGCAAGACCTATTCGTAATAGTTCTCCACCAACTTTCTCAATTGCCATACATGCTTTACGCCATTTTCTCGGGGTGACTGTTACTACAAGTTCGTATTCTTCTCCTCCGTAGAGAGCTAGGGAGTTAGCGTCAAGCTTATGAGTCTTAGCGATCAGTTGTGTTTCAGCTGTTATTGGCACCGTTTCAAGGATGAAACCCACCCCACTCATTTTAGAAAGTTCATAGAGGCTCCAGGCCAAGCCGTCGCTGGAATCGATGGAAGCCGTTACAGCCCCTGTCTTCGCAAGGGCTAGTCCTTCCTTTAGATGGGCGTTGGGCAGGTATATCGACTTTAAGACCCTCTCCTTGAGTTTCGGCTGAATATCAAGGGTGCTCAACAGTATTTTTAACCCAACAGCTGGATTCCCAAAACGTCCAGTGACAGCTAGAATGTCGCCTGGTCTAGCTCCACTCCTTGTCATCAACTCGTTTCTCAGACAAATTCCAAATAGCAGACAATCTATGATGAGATCTGAAGCCTCATTAGTGTCTCCACCTATAACATAGGCACCGTATTCCCGAGCTCCATTATTCAATCCAGCGGCGATCTGTTCAATTTCAACTCGCTTATAGTCTGGGGGGATTCCTATCGAAGCCAGCAGGGCTAATGGCTGCACTCCCTTAGCCGCCAGATCGCTAACATTCATAACGACAGCCTTACGAGCTGCCTGTCGGGCTGTCATGCTAGGCGGCACATCTGTCTTTCCCACAAGCATATCTGCTTTAACGACAGCCAGTTGCCCATGCCCAATGTCAACAGCCGAGACATCATCCCCAAAAGGCAGGATCATATTTGGCATTCTGTCAAGAGCGTTAATGATGAGTTCTATGATTTTCCGCTCTCCTAATTCACGGGCAGAAGACAATCGCCTTTCCCCTAGCGAAATAGAATTGTCATCCGAATTTCTTAAATGCATGGGGGCTACTCCCATTTTCTGGGTAAGGCTTTCAAGAGAATCCAAGCTAGGCCAGCGTAGCCAAGTGGTCTAAGGCGCCTGCCTCGTAAGCAGGAGATCCGGGGTTCAAATCCCCGCGCTGGCTCCAGCAACATTATTAAATCTAGGCTTCTATCCAATTTTCGGTGTGCGGGGTTGTCCGAGAGGCGCCTCTTATGCCCGGAAGTTTGGCCAAAGGAGCAGCGCTGAGGCCGCTGTGGCGTAGGCCTGCGTGGGTTCAAGTCCCACACCCCGCACCAAGCATCTTCTAACTAGCTTTAACGTCGTTTCGGTCAATTCTACGCAGAATCCGACAGTCTATTCCAAGAGTAGATTGCGCAGAGTCGAAGAGCCTGATTGGGAAAGATGGCAAACTAAATTCTGTTATCGATCGTTAGGGCTGTCATAAGGATTAGATAAGTTCAAGAATTTTCCTAACCAACTTAATGCCGAGTCGCTGTGGGAATCAGTGTAATTCTCCAGTATAGACCGATACAACTTCCTTGAGAACCAGCAACTCACAATACTTGTTCTACATCCTGGACTGCAAGGGATCAGTTGGTGTTTAGAGGACAGGATTTGGGTGGGCATTTAAAAGTCAAAGGAGAAATTTGGCAAATATCCACTTGCGATCTAGAAAGATGCCCAACGAGTTTTCTCTAATATCTCATGAAGGCCACCTCATGTGGAAAATCGGCATCATTGCGAGCAACCCTACGGAGATGGACTGCGGCTGTGAATGCATAGGGCGCCATATAAATTCAAATTCTGAGGCCAATTCTGGAGGTATTATTGTAGCAGGCCCACGGGATATGAACCACGAACCCCTACCATCGCGGTTATTTTTGAGAACCATAACAGCAGATGAAATTAAACCTTAAATGCCAAAAAGCTAAAACTAACTGGGCATAACTAAGTAAAAAGGTAGTCCACATCATGGTGGAGAAAAACGAGGCTATAATAATGTTGGCCGAGGCCCTACAGTTTGAAGAGGTCATAGTTATTCCTCGGCTTCAAACTTTTCTATACAAGCTTCGGAGGAGCGACATCGGCGAGCCTGCTAGAAGTGAAATTGAAAAGAAAGTAACTTTCCTGATAAACGCAACGTCAAACCATGCGAAAACATTAACCGAGCTGCTGAGAAAAGTCGCTGGAGGTAGCCAACACGAGTACTGAAGAGCTTCTGAAGGATCTAAGGGAGATCCACGACCTAGAGGTTAAGGTTAGGAACCTTTACGAGGGCCAGCTACAGAGGTTCCGCGACAGCACGCTTGTAAAGGCCTTATCCAAGATAAGAGACGAAGAGGAGGACCATGTTCTGGTAGCGTCACAGCTTATTCGTATGATCGAAAGTTATAAGCCTGGAGAATCTATCGTGAGGGAAGCCCTAGCACCATTCACAGAAAAATCGGTGTTTATGTTATTGTTAAACATTGAGAGCTATCAGAGAACTAACCTCAGTGTTCTGTCGCATCTGGTGAACGAAAAGGGCTTCAGATGCTTGTACATAGCGGTGAATAAGCCTTCCTCCACTCTCATTGAGGCCTACAGAAAGGAAGGCATCAATGTTGACGCTTTAGCCTTCATAGAATGCTCCGTTAGGGACACGGGAAGTGGATGGCCTACCGTAAACCCTGGAGACCTCACGGAGCTGAGCATAACTATAAGCAAATCGCTCAAGGAGATGCCTAAGCCGAGGTATATTCACCTAGACACAGCCTCTGCACTCTATATCTTCAATCAAAGTGATACGATTGAGCGCTTCATTCACTCCCTGACGCGCAAGCTCCAGGTTGAACAGGCTGGTCTAGTTCTAGTCACTACCACGCAAGAAATGGATGACAAGTCCTTGCAAAGGCTAAGAGGCTTCAGCGACAGAGAGCTAGAGTTGTAAAAGCCCGGTAGCAAGCCAAAAGGTTTGTGAACACCTCCAAGACGCCGAACTGGAATGCTTTTGCTTCACCTAAACCCCGCCGTAGGAGATAGGCTGATCGTCTGCCTTTCGGAGTAAGAAACATGCTGAAAACAATATTATTGCAAAAACGGAAATCTTACCTTCACATATTAAAGAAGTGAGAGGTAATCTGGGGAATGTTTAAGCACTGCCCTGGTGTTAAAAGCCTGGTTGAGCCTTCCAAAATAATAATCAGGTCTTGTCCGGCGTGCGGTAAAGAAGTAGAATTCTTCAGTGATGAAACCGAAGCCAAGTGCCCACATTGTGGGCGTACCCTCCACTTAGAAGCCTCCCCCTCCTGTGTTAGCTGGTGTCAATATGCAGACAAATGTGTAGCCGACCTTAAGCATAGGGGTCTGATACCTCCTTCAAGAGCTGAGGAGCTTGAGCGCGCGACCAAGAAAAGGGATGACTTAGGGAAACAGAGTTAAAAAAGTGACAGAAAGCTGAAGGTCAAGTCGCTTATTCGTTGCGTAGTTAGGTGTAGCCAGGTAAAACTCCAATTTTCGCTAGGGGTCTGACAAAAAAGTTCTGTCAAGTGGAAAGTATGTGCCCGGAATCATCGCCCAGAAATCAAACAGAAAGAATTAATTGGTGCTTAATAGAGAATGGAATCCACTCAGAAGGTGTAACTTTTGTACTTAATTGGTGAAGCGTTGGTTGGCGAGGGTAACGAGGTGGCTCATATTGACTTGATAATTGGAGAGAAGAATGGGCCTGTCGGACAGGCTTTTGCAAGTGGGTTGGCCAGTCTCTCCGTGGGGCATACTCCTCTACTTGCAGTTATCAGACCAAACCTTCCTCCTAAACCATTCACATTAATCATCCCTAAGGTTACGGTGAAGGGCATGGAAGAGGCTGGAAAGATTTTTGGGCCTGCGCAAGCAGCTGTAGCTAAGGCAGTGGCGGATGCTGTGGAAGAGAATGTAATCCCTAAGGAGAAGGTCGACGATCTTGTCATCATTTGTAGCGTCTTCATACATCCTGAGGCGAAGGATTATCGAAGGATCTATCACTATAATTACGGGGCGACCAAGCTAGCCTTGAAGAGGGCTATGGCTGGATACCCCCCGCTTGAAAAGATAATGTTTGATAAGGATAGAGCTAAACATGTAGTCATGGGCTTCAGAGTGCCTAGGTTATGGATGCCTCCTTACTTACAGATTGCACTCGATATCCCTGACATCGAACGGATTAAGAAGGTACTTGCTGAGATTCCAAAGAGTGATAGAATCATCTTGGAAGTAGGCACGCCATTATTGAAGAAATATGGCGTGGGGGTCATTCGAACTATCAGAGAGGTGGCGCAGGATGTCATTGTGGTTGCTGACTTAAAAACGCTTGATGTAGGACAAGTTGAGGTTGACATGGCTTTTGATGAGACGGCGGATGCCGTAGTAGTATCCGGCCTAGCTTCAAAGGAAACGGTAGACAAGTTTATCTATGAGGCTAAGAGGCTTGGCATCCATCCTATTATAGATATGATGGAAGTCGCGGATCCCCTTAAGGTTTTGAAATCCCTCGCGGAGTTGCCTGAGGTGGTAATTCTCCACCGCGGAATTGACGAGGAGAAGACTGGGAAGACAAGATGGGAGCTCATCAAGGAGATCAAGGAAGCCTTTAAGGATAAGAAATTGCTCTTTGCAGTAGCTGGGGGCATAGACCCTAGCACAGCTAGACATGCCTTAGAGTCTGGGGCAGACATATTGATCGTGGGGAGATACATAACTCAATCCAGAGATGTTGAGAGGGCTTGCAGAGATTTCATAAGCATCTTAGGCTTTGATATGGATCTTCACCGAGTTCACGTAGAATGAATGAGTAGGAATAGCCCAGTTATTTCCCACACTGCGCCAAGAACAAGTAGAATGGTGACTATTACAAAAATCTCCGCGGCGTCTTTCCAAGCCTCCTTGAACGCTTTCCACCTGCTATCCACTTGATACCTTCTCGGGAATACAGGCGCCAAAGCTATGTTAATGCCGGCTGCTCCTGAGAAAACATAGGCCCCCAATTCCAAGGTCATCGTACCAACCGCAACCAAAAATGTTGGAAAGGATAGGCTCATTACTTCTGGATAGGTTAACCCTATCAATAAGCCTCGGCTGAAAGTCACAGCCACTATGCCCAGAGCCCCTAAAAGCGGCACTACCCCTGGCAGGGTTGTTGACGCGAAGGCACCGCTCGCCAGGTTGACTGCGAAAGTTAAAAGGATGGCAGAGACGAGTCTACCACTTGTCAC
>Ga0315312_1002616_pt1 | contig 12289 bp, 10 predicted proteins | sample TDP7_MG_FD_203629 | JGI IMG/M metagenome (GOLD analysis project Ga0315312, IMG submission 203629) | Freshwater sediment microbial communities from Lake Towuti, South Sulawesi, Indonesia - TDP7 | ecosystem: Environmental > Aquatic > Freshwater > Lake > Sediment | place: Indonesia: South Sulawesi... | reverse complement strand
TTCAACCAATATAAACCAAACTTAACGTTTACTCTCTGCTCCAATAGCAGCTTTGACCAAAAGCTTACAGGTGAGACTCATAGATAAAGAAGATTTTCAACTGTGTGCCCAAGCTAGCTAGCTAGCTGGTCACGGTCAAAAAACGCGGAGGGTCATTATTGATCTCCTAAACATCAAGCAATACCGATGTGGTGGTGGAGAAGCCGAGCTAGTGAAATGTAAGAGATGCTTTTCTGGGCTCTTGGCTGTTTCAGTAGGTTCCTCGTTTTCTGCTTTCAGTATATTAGTAGGTTGTGCGGTGTTTCTAGAAGCGTCTTGACTCTTTGTAAGAATTTTGCTGCTGTGACTCCGTCGACAACCCTGTGATCAGCAGACAGAGTGACTGTCATCATGCTTCTAACGGTTACGTTGCTGTTCACGACGCCTGGCTTCTCCTTTATCCTCCCAACGGCTAGAATTGCAGTTTCAGGAGGGTTGATTATAGCTATAAACGAGTCCACATCATATCCGCCAAGATTAGAGATTGTGAAGGTCCCACCTACAAACTCGTCTTCGCGAAGCCGTTTCTCCCGAGCCCTAGCGACGAGCTTATCCGCCTCAGAAGCTATCTGAACAAGATCCATCGTGCTAGCCCTCTTGAGAACCGGAACGATCAAGCCGTCCTCCAAGCCGACAGCGATCCCAATGTTGATCTCCTTCAAGAGTTTGATGTTTTCCCCCTCATAGACAGCGTTGATCTGAGGAAACTCCTGCAGAGCAATGGCAACAGCCTTGATCAGCAAGTGTGTGAAGGACAAGCGGACTCCAGCCTTGGCCTCAATCGTCGGAACCAGACTCTGCCTCATCTTAACGGCGTCGGTCATGTCAACCTCGGAGCCGATGTAGAAATGCGGGATACTGGACTTGCTGTAAGTCATCTTTCTGGCGATCGCCTTACGCATACTGGACATGGGAACGATTTGATACTCTTCCGAAGGAACGGGTGGAGACGGAGCCACTGGAGCCTCAACAACGGCTGGAGCCAAAGGTCTACTTTCCAAATAATGTTCCACATCTTCTCTAGTTATTCTTCCGCCAGGACCGGTGCCAGTTACAAGGGCCAAGTCGACACCCCTCTCCTCAGCTACCTTTCTAGCCAGAGGCGAAGCCTTCACTTCGATCGCCGGCCTGATTTTAGGCGCCTGCTCGACCTTGGCTTCAGCCTCTTTTTCCCCCATAACAGTGACTGTAGGCTCCGAGACGACTTCCAGAGGTAATCGTTCGCCCTCTTCGGCGAGGTATGCTATCGTCTTGGTTACCGGCACGACCTCGCCCTCTTGAGCCAGAATCTTCCTTAGGATTCCTGAGCCTCTCGCCTCAACTTCTAAGGCTGCCTTGTCCGTCTCTATCTCTAGGAGGGGGTCTCCTTTATCTACTCTCTCGCCTTCCTTCTTCAGCCACTTGATTATCTTGCCCTTCTCCATCGTCTCTCCGAGTTTGGGCATAATAATCTCTATAACCACGCCTAATCATCCCCACTCAAGTCTAGATTATGCTTCTAGCCGCCTACTTTTCAAGCATAACCACACACTCTAGTTTACTTGCGCTTCTTTAAGACTTTAACGGTTGCATCGCCGTAGTCGCTGACGTAAGTGAAGCATCCCTCCAGCAGTTTGCAGTATTCCTGAAGCGTCGTCGCGACCTTCGTCACGTATTCATCGTCTGATGATGCCCCGAAGATTGTTTCGGCCCAGTGAATGTATTTCCGCGTATTCTTGAGATCTTTGTGCCTTAAGAACCGTTGCACATAAAAGAGATCTCTCGTCTCATGCGCTTCAAGCATGCCCTTCCAATAGCGGAAAGTCTTAAAGGTAATCTGTTCAAACCTTGGATTGCAGAGTTTGAACACAGTTCTCCTGTGTTGCTTGTCAAACATCGATGTCAACGTTTTGACATTTGGAAAGATCCTTTTACCTCTACGCGGCAGCCGATTAATCATCACAACGCATCTTTCGGTTACTTTGTAGACGCCCGTCTATGAGAGTAAGGTGGCAACTTTCCAATTCTGGAGTTGTCAATGTTTTCTCTGTCCGGCTGCAGCCTTAAACCCAGAATACGAGCTCTTTCAAGGATATAGTCCAAAGTATTTCCAATATCATCAGAAAAACAAGTGGAAACTGTTATTAGTGTGCGTGAAGATTTGGTGGAATCTACGATACACGTCAACAACTTGATGGCTGAAAACATGAAGTTTGGAAGGCGACTGGTCCATTACAACTGGAGTTCACGGAGTTTGGGAAGCCGCTTCAAGAGTTAGAGAATTAGATGTAGGAACTGTTCGGTTAACGTTCTGTTATAGAATGGTGAACAGGGGTCTTAGGATGTTTCCGCGTTCTTCAAGATACGTTTCAGGATTACATTTGCTCCTGCGCCGAATGCAGCTTCTAGCCTCTCTCGCACGCGCTCGAAGACTTTGGGGTCTTGGAGAGATTCGGCTCCTCCCAGATAGTAGATGATTGCTGAGGTGACGGATTTCCCTAAGATTTCATTCAAATTTTCCATGCATATCCTTGCTGGCTTGGCAGTCATTTTTTGCTCTCCATTCATAAATAATTTGTTTCGGAAATTTGGATGAGCTTCTTCATCCCTTATTCTCCTAAATTATTGGTGTAAGTTTGGGTAGCGGGTGTCCCTTGGAGGTGTCCACCTCAACTACGTGCAGGTTCGTTCTAGGTTTGACACCGTAGAAGATTAGTGCCCCGTGTTCTCTGGTTATCTTTAAGTGTATGTCAGCTAAGGCACCCAATATCTTGGATAAATCGACGTAGCTAGGCTTAAGTATCAATGCTCCTAGGTTCCCTTTCTCTCTAATCCAAGTGGCGTGTCGGTTCCATATTTTCATGGCTTCCATGCCATAATAGGCTACTAAAGAATCGGCTCCTGTAGCAAGAAGCACAGGCTTACCGGTCTCTTTCATAAGTTCCTCTTCGACCTTGAGGCATACTTGGTAATCTTCCTCAATGTTTTTTCCCTCCAATCTGACTATGTAGGGTTCCTTTGGTGCTAATGAAGGCTCAAAGACCCCTATTCTTAAAAGATGGTTGATCTCCGCTCCTGTAAATCCAACCTCGATCAAATTCCTCTGTATAATGTTATAGTCAACACCCGACGAGGGAACTACTATGACGGGTCTACCCTTCGCCAAGAAGTTCCAAGCAGTCGGACTCAAGATTAAATGGTACTGGAAAGTTGAAACGTGTTCGTCGACTTCAAGTAGCACCGTTGAACCTTTAGGGAACCCTCCGCCCAATAAGCGATCCAATTCTTGAAATCCTGTGGAGAACTTTTCGGGCGGATCCGGTATCGGCTTGAATCTCTCTGTTTTCTCTGTAGGCTTAACTCTGAAAGGTGAGAAAGTCTTGAATCCATCCTTGAGTGTGAATGTGAACGTCCACTCTGAGAGCGGTGTACCTCTCAGCTTCTTGATTTTCAATTCCCTGAATAGCCGTCCATCTAGCTCGTTTGCCTTGAACAGGATGACCCCGTCGGCTACGAACTCTTCTATACCTAAGCCTATCCGCTCCTCACCCTGGGGAACTTCAGATATGAGGATCGTGGTGCATCCTAACTCTCTCACGAGTCTCCCTAGAATGGTGTGGAGGATGATTCGAGCCTCTATCTTCTCTTCAAAGGCCTGAGCTAATGCGGAGTAACTGTCTATGACCAACCGTCTCGCCTGTGCTTCCTGAACCTCAGCCAAAATCATTTCTAAGACAGCAGATATTCCCTTTTCCTTCACCGTGACGAAGTCGAGAAACCTACATTTTGCTTCCTTGACACATTTTTCACAGTCACGACCCAAGTGCCTCGACATATTGTACACAAAAGTTTGCTTATTTTCAGCAAAGGAGACATATACTCCAACCTCATCCAAATCCTTGGCGCCCTTACAGAGAAACTTGGCCCCGAACACACTCTTCCCTGTACCTGGATTGCCGGCCAGAAGGATCAAGCTACCCCTAGCGAAGCCACCTTCAATCAAAGCGTCTAACTCCTCTATCCCCGTTGGAACACGCTCTTCATCCAAATGACAAGCACCCTAGCCACGTTATATTAACGTCGTTATATTTAAGTCCTTGTTATGCCTTACATCTTTTGTTAGAAGTGATTCCTGTCAGACGTATCATCGTAAACACCCTGAACTCTAATCTGCTTATGACCCCGTTCACGAGCGACCTTGATCATTAGTTTGATGAATTTTGTCCCATGTCCACAACCTGTAGGTCTCACATCTATTCTTTGAATATCGAAAATAGCTGCTACTATTGCTCCGACTTGTTTACCATTAAACATTATGGTATATGAACCTCTAAAACGTTCATATTTCTAGTCTTCTTGCCTTGTGGTCCCCCAATTTTCCTTCGGTTGTCATTTTTGCTTAGAATCTGATATCACCAAAATTAACGTACATAAGAATAGACAAAAGAAAATTGGTTCGAAGATGTCTAGGAATGCCCTCTGCACCGTCGCTAGTCCATTCCATGTTCCATGAAGAAGGATAGTCATGATATTTTTTGTCGAAGAAATATTACCCCAAGGATTATACCCAAGATAAATTCAATAATGTTCCTACTACTATAGAATTCAAGTCTGGCATCTGACTTATTTTGAAGGAATGCCCACGCTGGCAATGTTCTATCCACTCGTTGTTAGATGGAAGATTCTAGTCTCTATGTAAGCGCTCATTTAGCGGGTGATGTTTTTCTGTTGGTATTCACAGCATGTTGATCGTTTCTGAAGGCCTGATGGAAAGAAGAAAGCACTAAGTCAACGACGCCTTTCTGAAATACCCAAAAACCTTCATGGCAGATAGGGAGGTGCAACTTAAGTCTCTGGTAACATGACCTCCATGCAGAGCCACGTTCGAGGCGGTCACCTTTGATTTCGAGAAATGGCTTTTAAGTCTCTGAAAATGGGTCTTGCCTGCGATTTCAGAACGAAGGAGTTGTCACCAAACAGCGTTATTGAGGGTTACAATAGCTTTAGATGTAATCTAAGATTGATTTGAGATATGGTTTGTCTTAAACCTTAGGAGGGCAAATGGAGCTTGCCCTGGCAACTTGTCTTTGATCTTGTAGGAATGGTAGTTGCAACCATGTTAACTATTCTCAGCTTCAATAGTATGAGGGTTCTTAAAGCTACTGGCATCAAAAGAAGTATTATGAAACCTGTTTTGATTTGTGGGCACATGTTCATCGTCGGTTGTGTTCTGAGCGTTGTTCACGATTTCATGCACCTTCCGATCTTGGAAATCTTGCATCACCTTTCTTGGACTCTAGCACTCACAGTTCTAACTTATGGAATCTACATGTACATGAAGATACTTTCAACAGCATGAAACAAAGGTCGAAGAGGGTTCGCGTGTTGGATCTGACACTCGGTATCCATGCTCTTAACGCCATTTTAGGAATAGGCGTAGGGGTAACAAGCCTTTCGATCATTCGCTTGTTCAGAAGAGGAGTGCTTGAGAAAGATTATTACCCTATCTTCCTCTCTGGAGTTCTCTTCTTCCTTCATTGCATCTTATACATCATTTTCGAAATCTTCCTTCCTCAACCATGGTTCCATGTTGTCGAAGCGGTCAGTGAAACTTTATTCATCGGCGCCTTCCTATATGGAACATATTCCATTATCAGGTCATGGACTAGATTAGGCAAGGGAATGCAAAACCGCCAGACTGATAAGAGATCGCCATCCGCCACCAGTTGAGGCAGACGAGCCCAAGAACATAAAAACCTCAATCTAACAATACGTGCAGTTCACTAAACCGCAAGCTTTACCGTCAGAAGATCTAGACTTACTGTGATGAAGGACCTATGAATGTATAAGATGGACGTTTTCCCGTCTACTCATGACACGTCTAGATGACGTGAGATTTTCCGGGTCCAAGTGAAACTTCAACTCAGTTCCTCTTATTCTACCTGAAATGACTGTTACCGTATGAAAGTGACGAAGGATCAGCAATATGAGAATGAAGTATTAGCACGCACGTCCTTTAAAGAGCTATCAAAAACTATGCTTGAAAACTTAACGATCCTTGATCTTTCAAGATCTATTGCATCGTGGCGGCACTCTGATTCCTGTAAAAGTTGTGAACTCTTCACAATATCTTAACAGAACCCAACAGAGAAAGATCTCGCTCATAGACATGGAAGGGACAGAAAAGCTGACCAGCCCTATACATAGCCCCCTCTCAAGACGACGAGATATCAGAGGTCTTGGACCAAGAAAATACGGAGGCCAGCATCTATTGGGTGTATTCTACCTCAATAGAGCTGTTGAGTATGACTGAGGTTACCCCGATGGGGCTATTGGAAAAACCTCCTTTTTTGACGCAAAATCAGTTTGAACTTATTAAAGTGAAGAAGAATAAAAAAAAGAGATGCGAGCCCGCTAAAGTCGGAATCCGGTTCGATGAGTGACTATGCTTCTAATCGCCTCCACAATCTTTTCCTTGCTCGGTATGGAAGCCGCCTCAAGCACCGGGCTCATTGGAATTGGAACATCTGCACCACCCACCCTGACAATTGGAGCATCCAGATAGTCGAAGCATCTGTCGACAATCTGTGCTGCGATCTCGGCTCCCACACCACTCGTCTTGTATCCCTCGTGGACTATAACAGCCTTGCTGGTCTTCTTTACCGAGTTGGCAATAGTGTCGATATCGAGAGGCTTCAGGGTGCGCGGATCTACAACCTCGGCTTGGATTCCCTCTTTAGCCAACTCTTCAGCCGCCTCCAAGGCGAAGAGCACCATCCGAGAATAGGCAACTATGGTAACATCAGTCCCTTCCCTCTTCACATCGGCAACACCTATGGGAACCGTGTACTCTTGCTCAGGAACCTCCCCCTCGGTACCGTAAAGCATCTTCTGCTCGATGAACATGATTGGGTTGTCATCCCTTATACAGGTCTTCAGAAGCCCCTTCGCGTCGAAGGGGGTTGAAGGCATAACCACGAACAGGCCAGGCACGTGGACGTACCAGGCCTCTAGGCTTCCTGAGTGGTGAGCCGCCCTCTGGTCACCTGTGCCGCCTTGGGTTCTATAGACGACGGGCACAATAGACTTCCCGCCGAACATGAACCTGTTCTTCGCGGCTATATTGACTATCTGATCCGTGGCAAGCGTCGAGAAGTCTATATACATGATTTCCGCCACAGGACGCATACCAGTCATCGCTGCTCCCGCAGCCGCACCTGCTATGGCAGCCTCCGAAATCGGGGTGTCCCTAACCCGCTCAAGACCGAACTCCTCATGCAGCCCCTTAGTCACGCCGTAGGCTCCTGCATAAAAGGCGATGTCCTCGCCCATGACGAAGACCCGCTCATCTCTCTTCATCTCTTCTCGCAGGGCCTCGTTCAATGCTTGGCGATACGTTATCTTCCTCATCTTAAGGCCCATCCGCTTGGCTTCGGGCAGATCCCTTACAGATGACGAAGGATCCTTGTACATCTCGGTATAGACATCGTCGTAGAGGGACTCAGCCGCGGGATATGGACTGCTAAGCATGAATTCCTCAGCCTCCTCAATCTCCTCAGCCGCAAAGTCTTCGAGCTCCTTCACCTTCTCTGGGGTCAGAATTCCAGCCTCTACCAGCTTGTCCTGGAAGTTCTTGACCGGATCTCTGGCCCTCCAGGCCTTCTCTTCCTCTCTCGTCCGATAAACCCTAGGATCGCTCCTCGAGTGACCATAATACCTGTAAGTCTTACACTCGACAAGGGTCGGTCCGTCCCCCCTCCTAGCTCTATCGACGGCCTGCCCGACGATTTCCTTCACGTGAAGCACATCCATACCGTCGGCTATTACTCCCGGAATGTTGTAGCCCTTAGCCCTCTCGGCGATGTCCTCGAAGGGGAAAGCTCTCTTCACCGATACCGACATGCCGTAGAGATTGTTCTCACAGATGTAGACAACCGGGAGCGTCCATACCGCAGCCATATTTAACGACTCGTGGAATGCGCCAGTATTGGCTGCGCCGTCGCCGAAGAAGCATAAAACCACCTGATCCGTCTTCCTCATCTTTATCGATAAGCCTGCGCCGGTGGCAACCGGTATATGCGACCCAACTATCCCCGTCGCTCCGAGGTTTCCAGCTCTCACATCCGCTATGTGCATCGATCCGCCTCTTCCCTTACAGTAGCCGGTCGCTTTGCCGCAGAGTTCAGCCAGCATCAGCTTCAGGTCTCCGCCCTTAGCTATGCAGTGTCCGTGGCCGCGATGAGTGCTCGTTATGTAGTCTTCCTTCCGGATAGCTGCGATTGCGCCTACCGCAATCGCCTCCTCACCGACATAGAGATGTGAGGCCCCTCTGACCACATCGCGGCCTAATAGGTCACTAACTTTCTCTTCGAAGTATCTGATTTCAAGCATCCTCCTGAGGTAACCGATCAGCTCCTCAGATCTGCTTTTGTCGATCATGTTCGTCACTCTTTGGGACATAAACAGTTTGAACGCTATGGCTTCTTATTTCTCGTCAGACATATTAAGTTTTACAGCAATTATACGTTTTCATATTCAACAGATAGAATGCGTTATCTAAGCAATCTGCAAGTTATTAATATCTTGTCAGCGGCAAATGTAGTAAGGATCGGCTCAAAAGTCGATTAGAACAGGCTGTTGTGATGAACATGGTTGAATCAAGTTCCTGCGATGTCGCAGTAATAGGGGGAGGTATCGGGGGCTATGTGGCTGCGATTCGGGCGGCTCAGCTCGGTATGAACGTTGCCCTTATTGAGAAAGGGAACATCGGCGGCACATGCCTCAATCTCGGATGCATACCTACAAAGGCTCTGCTTGCCAGCACGAATCTTCTCCGGGATATCAGACAGTGCGAGGATTTCGGAATCACTGTCAAAGATCACTCTTTCGACTTCGAGAAGATGAAGGCTAGAAAAGACAGCATAGTTAACCGTTTTGTAGACGGGGTCAAATATCTTCTAAAGAAGAACAACGTTCATTTGGTCGAAGGGAAAGGCACAATATTAACCAGAAATAGAGTTCACATAGAGAAACTTGATGGAACAGAAGAAAACAATACCGCCGAGAGCATTATCGTAGCGTCGGGCTCTGACCCCGCAGAGCCACCTGGTATGCGCGCAGATAGAGAGACCATAATAACAACTGATGAGGCTATAAGGCTTGACGTTCCTCCTGAGAGCGTAGTGATAGTCGGCGGTGGAATAATAGGCGTGGAATTTGCCGAGATCTTAAGCGCATTAGGCGCAGACGTGAAGATCTTAGAAAAGATGCACAGCATTCTACCTTCACTCGACGGTGAGCTGGGCAAAGCCTTTCAGAGAACCTTGAAAAGAAGGAACATCGAAATCTACACCGACGTCAACCTTGAATCGGTCGCCGTTGAGAGCGATGGAAGAGCCAGAATAAAGGCGGTCTCATCCGGCTCTCAGCTCGATCTATACGCGGAAAAGGTGCTTCTCGCCACAGAGAGGAGCCCACACACCCAAGATTCGGGCTTGGAAAACGTTGGGATCCAGTTGAGAGACGGCTTCATTGTGGTTGATGAACATATGAGGACCAACCTTCCAAACATCTACGCTGTCGGGGATGTAACGGGCGGCAAAATGCTTGCTCACCTGGCGTTTGCAGGTGGCATAGTCGCCGCTGAAAACATAGCTGGGATTGAAACAACCATAGATTATAGGGCGGTTCCAACATGCGTCTACACCTCGCCTGAGATCGCAAGCGTCGGCCTATCCCAGGAAGAAGCCGCCAAGCTCGGATACAATGTCTCCATCGGAAAGTTCCCATATCTGGCAAATGGTCGCGCGCTGACACTTGGAGAGAGGGAAGGATTCGTAAAGATAGTCTCAGACAAGGAGACCGACGAGATATTAGGGGTTCACATCCTCGGGCCGAACGCAACAGACCTGATAGGCGAAGCCGCGATCGCCATAAGGCTCGAATGCACATCTGAGGAACTCGGTAAGACTATCCATGCACATCCCACTCTAAGCGAGGCGATCATGGAGGCAGCCCTCGCTGTTTCTGGAAAGGCAGTTCACATCTGAAGAGGGTGACTGAGTTAAAGGAGATGAAAGCAGCAGTTCTGCATGGGATAGGGGATCTTAGAGTAGAGAATGTACCCATGCCAGAGATTTCAACCGATGAGGTACTCATTAACGTCAAATCTACGGGAATCTGCGGAACAGATGTTCATATCTATAAGGGCGAGTGGAAGACCCAAATGCCTATGATTCTGGGGCACGAATTCTCAGGGATGATTGCCAATTCGGGTCACAATGTGAAAGGCTTGAAAGCTGGAGACCATGTAGTTGCAGAACCAAACATCGTCTGCGGAACATGCAACTTCTGCCGAATGTCTGAGAGAAACTACTTCTGTGAGAATCTTGTGGCGACGGGGATAACTGTAAACGGGGCGTTCGCCGAGTACGTGAAAATTAAGGGGAGAAACGTATACAAGATCTCAGAGGCCCTTTCCTTCGAGGAAGCGGCTCTGATGGAGCCTCTAGCCTGCTGCGTCAGGGGCATAGACCAGGCTCAGATCAAGGTCGGCGACACCGTAGCCATACTTGGAGCCGGACCAATCGGGTTGATATTGCTTCAACTCGTTAAGATGGCGGGAGCATCCAGGGTGATACAAACCGATATGGAGGAAACCAGACTCCAACTGGCACTGAAACTTGGCGCCGACCACACCATCAACATAGGAAAAGAGGAACCCGTTGAGGCTATTAAGGAATTAACAGGTGGATATGGGGTAGACGTAGCCATAGAAGCAGTCGGCAGCCCGAAGGCGATAGCCCAAGCCATGAAAGCCACAAGGAGAGGGGGCAGACTCAACATCTTCGGCGTCTCCGCACAAGATGCTGTTTGGGAGGTTAAACCCTTCGACCTTTACGACAAGGAGTTGACGATAACCACTTCCTACAGAAGTCCCTTCACCTTCCAGACGGCTGTGAAAATGGCTTCAACCGAACGTGTAAGGCTGAAGCCGTTGGTAAGCCACATCTTCAGGCTTGAAGAGATCGAGAGAGCCTTCGAGGTCGCGGAGAAACGGCTCGAAGGAGCCGTAAAAGTCCTAGTTAAGCCCTGAAGTCGGCATAGATATCGCTATCTTATGAGGACTGGTTCGTTGAAACCTACAAAGTGGGGGTCTCCTATTAGAACCCTTGACCCCATTCTACGTGCGGATGCCAGTACGTATGCATCTGCCAAACTAAAGTATTTCACACTTTTCCTCATCTCCATATGCAACATGCCCGCTTCCTTCGACAGATCCTCATCCACATCGATTATCCGCGAATTGCTGATGTGGATGTTGAAGGCCACTTCGGGATTTCTTCCTTCTCTAGCAGTCTTGCCTATTACTTCCGCGACTGTAACGGCACATACATACAGCTCATTGCTTTCCTCTTCCAAGCAATCCTTAACCCTTCTGCCTGCTTCGCTGCCGATGAGGTATTCTATCCAAGCATAGGCGTCTACAATATACTTTTACCTCATGAGCTGATAACTCGTCCTCTGGACTGAAAGATCTCATTTCTCTAAAGACGCCGAACCCGTTCTTCCTAACCTTTTTGACATGAATTTCCAGGATTTCTCCCTCTCTGATCTTCATACTTTATACGAGTTCTTTTGGGAGAGTGACCACTAGTGAGCCTCCTTCCTTCCGCGTTCGCATGTATTTCTGTCTGAAGGTTTTACTATTTCTTTTATTAGCGCCATCGCTGTTTCTGGAGGTACGTCCCATCGGATTTCCTTGGTTGGCTCAAGCACAAATCCCCCGCCTTCAGACATGAAACAGCGAACCCGCCTTATTTCTTCACGTATTTGCTTAGGACTGTAGAAAGGCAATTTTTGTGTTGTGATACCGCCATCAAAAGTTATCTGGGAACCCCACTTCGTCTTTAGCTCATGGATATTCATGGCCTCTGGTTGGGTCGGGTGGAATATGTCTACCCCTATCTCAATGAGGTCGCCCATTATTTCAGAATTATCGCCGCAAGAATGGATCATAACGAGCTTTCCCGCCTTCTTGACTCTTCCATATATTTGCTTCAGTCTGGGCTTTAGGAACTTTCTCCATACTGTTGGACCCATTATCAATCCTTTCTGCATGCCATAGTCATCGCTGAACAACACAGCGTCTACATCATATTTGGTAATCCCCTCAACCATTTGGATGTTCAATTCCATCAATTTGTCCAGTAATTCCTCCGCGAAGTCAGTGTGTCGGTAAAAGTCTACGAGAATCTGTTCAAACCCTCTC
>Ga0315312_1002614_pt1 | contig 12304 bp, 13 predicted proteins | sample TDP7_MG_FD_203629 | JGI IMG/M metagenome (GOLD analysis project Ga0315312, IMG submission 203629) | Freshwater sediment microbial communities from Lake Towuti, South Sulawesi, Indonesia - TDP7 | ecosystem: Environmental > Aquatic > Freshwater > Lake > Sediment | place: Indonesia: South Sulawesi... | reverse complement strand
ATGAGCACTACAATGCAGCTACGAACGGCACTGACAAAATCCTCTACACCTATATGGGGACCCTACTCCCTAACCATGGCAACGTGACTTATTCTGGAGCTGGACAGCTTAGCCCGCTTTACAAGGACAAGAATTTCGAGACCATAGGAATTGGGACACGAATCTTCCTGGGCGGTGGGATCGGATACGTTATTGGGGAAGGAACACAGCATAGCCCAGAGAACCGATTTGGAACACTAATGGTCCGCGGCGACCTCAAACAGATGAAACCCAGATACCTGCGAGGTGCGACATACTATCGGTATGGAACCACTCTTTACGTTGGCGTCGGCATCCCGATCCCTATTATCAACTTGCACGTTGCCGAATCTGCTGCGCTCCCCGACGATCAAATCTTCACGAACATTCTCGACTATGGGGTTCCATCTCGAAGCAGGCCAGCTGTCAAGAAGGTTTCATATGCCGACTTGAAACTCGGTAAAGTTGTGATAAATGGAAGAAGCATTCCAACATCTCCACTGTCCAGCTTCAAGCACGCCAAGGAGATAGCTGAGACTATCAAGCGGTGGATGCAGGAAGGACTGTTCTTCCTCTCGAGGCCAGCCGAGCTTCTGCCGAATCAGAGGGAGTTCAAGCCTCTGGAAGTCCGCAGGCATGAGCTGAGAGTCAAGGATATTATGACGGTCAAGGTGACGACGGCTAGACCGAGCCATAACATAAAGATGATAGCGAGCTTAATCGTGAGGAACGGAGTAGATCACATCCCCATAGTCGACGACGACAATAAGCTGGTTGGGATAGTCACCTCATGGGACTTGGCCAAGGCGTTGGCAGAAGGAAAGGATACGCTTGAGGAGGTTATGACTACGAAGGTGATAACCGCCCGAGAGAACGAGTCTGGGGACGTCGTTGCACGGAGACTTGCCCAGCACAACATATCAGGCATGCCTGTCGTAGACGACGCGAAAAAGGTGATCGGCATAGTGACCACAGACGATCTAGCGAAGCTTCTAAGGAAGTGGAAAGAATGAAGTTGAGGCTTCTCTACACACGCAGTAACGTCAGCAACCCAGTCATCTCTGACATCGTGCTCAAAACAAGAGTTCCAATAAACATACTTGAAGCAAAGGTCTCCTTAAACGGCGGAGAGATGGTTGTTGATGTTCCCGCTACCGGAAAGAAACTCGACGAGGTTAGGGAGCTATTCGAGAAGGCAGGTGTCTCGGCTAAGGAGATCAAGTCAGTCATAGAGATCGACTACGAAAAATGCATATCATGTGGAGCATGCGTCTCTCCTTGCCCAGTTCAAGCTATAAAGCAGAATCCTGAGTGGGATATAGAGCTAGATGAGGGAAGATGCATCCGATGCCTCATCTGCGTGAACGCATGTCCTGTCAGAGCGATAAGATCGCCTTAAAAGAGTTGAATGGAAAGGTGGCGTATCCAACCCCAGTCTTCGATCGAGGCCTCTTCCGGCTCAGACGGACAATAAGGCAGTCTAATGTATTGGTGATCAGCAATTCGACGCAAGCCATCGAATCAGCTATAAAATCCATACTTTACCATAGGAGCGAGCTTGAGCGGTATATACGAAGGAGACCCATCTACGCGCTCTCGCTTGATCCATTGCCGATTGAAGAGTTAGCACCAGAGGTTGCGAGGTTGGCTGCATTGGCCGCTGAGGCTGCTCAGGTAGGTCCTATGGCAGCGATTCCCGGCGCTTTGGCTGAGCTTGCTGTTAGAGACATGATGTTGGAGGGAGCCTCTGTTAACCTCATCGAGAACGGAGGAGAGATCGCTGCCGCTTCAACTCAGCCGCTTACCGTGGGGGTCTACGCAGGAGCATCTCCAGTCTCTGGCAGGATAGGGTTTCACTTGGCCCTAGAAGACTTTCCGATAGGCATCGCGACGAGCTCGGCCACGGTAAGCCACGCGTTGAACTTCGGTGAGGCGGATGCCGCTGTGGTCGTGGCTGATACAGCGTCTTTGGCTGACGGCGCCGCAAAGGCTGTCTGCAACTCTGTTGTGGGTGAGGATATAGAAGCTTCTGTGAAATCTGGGTTAATGAAGGCTGAGAGTATTCGAGGGGTTAGAGGTGCGCTTGTTATTCGGCGGGACTACATTGGCACCGTCGGTAAACTTCCTAGATTGATAAAATTGAACTGCACGAGGGAAGAGTTGTTCGGGGCGAGTCTTCAGGAGCTACCGCAGGAGATTGCTCACCTCTAGTTCAGAGCGAACCTTAACAATCGAGTTTGAATTCTCTATGTAAGGCTCGGAGAGCCTTGACACCCCCGCTCTCTTCAACAACGAACGATATGTTAAGCTCTGATGAGCCTTGGGCTATCATACGTACGTTCACGCCTTGATCTGCAACCGCCTTGAAGACCCTTGCCGCAACGCCTGGCGTACCCTTCATACCAGCTCCAACAACGGCCAAGATACATATGCCTGTTTCAGAAGTAACCTCTTTCACGAATCCGCTTCCTAAGAGTGAGAGCTCAAGTATATTCACTCCCTTCTCAAAACTTGTGCGAGGGATAATGAAGGAGATGTTCGCCTCAGAGGAGCTTTGAGAGATCATTAAGACGTTTATGTTATTTTCTGCAAGTACACTGAATACCTTCGCAGCGATACCCGGTGCACCGACCATTCCAGCACCGCTCACAGTGATCAACGCAACATTTCTGATCATGGCGATAGACTTCACAATTCCCTCAGGTTTGACCTGCCTCTCTTGAACTATCAAAGTTCCAGGACCATCAGGATTGAAGGTGTTCTTCACCCGAATTGGGATTTCTCTCTCTGAAGCAGGCTCCAGAGCTCTCGGGTGCATGACCTTGGCTCCGAAGTAGGCCATCTCCATTGCTTCTGAGAATGATATCACCGGTATCGTCTTAGCTGACGGCTCGACCTTCGGATCCGCGGTCATCAATCCATCTACGTCCGTCCATATCCAGACCTCATCGACCTGAAGCGCAGCGCCCAGTATGGTTGCTGTGTAGTCAGACCCACCCCTGCCTAGAGTCGTAGTTAGACCGTCTTGTGTTATTCCTATGAAACCTGTGACTACAGCCATAGCTCCGGCCTCAATGATAGGCCCTAACCTATCTTTGACTTGCTGCCTCGTGATGTTCATCAATGGCTTGGCTTCTCCGAAGGAGTCGTCCGTGACGATTCCACACTCTCCTCCCGTAAAGTACTCTACTCTCAATCCAAGATCTCTCAGTGCCCCGGACATCACGATGGCTGAGAGCTTCTCGCCGAATGAGAGCACATAATCTCTCGACCTAAGAGTCAACTCGCCCAGATAGGTTATGCCAACCAAGACCTTCTCCAACTCTGTGATCTGCCCATTTAACGACCTAAGCGTCTGCTCAAGTATCTCTCCATTCTTGATAGCATCCCGAGAGGCTTGAAGGTGCCTACTGGCCAAGCTCTTCACGAACGCGTCGATAGAGGCTCGGTCGCGCATGCATGCCTTCTTAGCGATTTCGATCAGCTCGTCCGTGACTCCCGACATGGCTGAGATCACAACTACGATCCTGTTCCCTTTTAGGGCGTGATCTCGGACTATGCTTACTACATGCTTGATCCTTGAGCTCTCGCCCACAGAGGTTCCTCCGAACTTCATCACAAGCTTCATGAATCATCCCCCTTCATCTTGCTAGAGTCCTCCTCACGTCTACTATATCTCTTAGAACCGCACTCGCAGTCTCGACGCCTCCGGCTCCCTTCCCCACTATTGTGACCTCGTCCATAAGCTCCGTTTTGAATGAGACAGCATTCAATGTTCCTCCAACACAGAGCGCATGGCTCTGAGGGACCAATCCTGGTTGAACTCTCATCTCATCTCCAATGGAGCCTATCAGCTTGACTTGAGAGTTCTTCCGTCTAGCATCCTCCACATCCTCGTATGTGACCTTTCTAATTCCTTCAATCTCTACATCCTTTATCGAAGACTCTCTACCCATCACCCAGTTCGCGAGGATCACAAGCTTGCAAGCTGTGTCAACTCCATCTATGTCATAAGACGGATCGGCCTCCGCATATCCCAAGGCTTGCGCCTCCTTCAAGGCCGAGTCCATCGATGTATTCGACTTCGCCATTCTAGTTAGGATGTAGTTGGTCGTCCCGTTCAAGATTCCTCGAAGAGACTCGATCTTGTTCCCGCTGAAACATTTCTTCGCCAAGTCCAAGATGGGTGTCCCGCCCCCGACCGTGCCGCTAAACCTCAAGAGAACCTTGTTGTAAGAAGCCATCTCCATAAGTGATGGCATTGCGATCGCTAGAGGTGCGTTATTCGTTGTAATCACGTGCCTCCCGCATCTGAGCGCGGCCTTGATGTGTGATAGCCCAGGCTCACCATCCACCATGTTGGTCGGCGTCAACTCGACAACCGCCTCGGCCTCAACTCCCTCCACAACTTCCTTCAAGTCTAGCTTCGGGCGGCCTAAGTTAGGGTGTTGAGCCACGGAGCCTTTCGCCTGTTTAACCTCCAGAGCCTTGTTCAAGTCGAGACCCTTAGGGTCTATCATAGCTCCGCCTCTATCGACTACTGCAACGACTCTTGGATGGAAACCGAATTCTCTCAGGAGTTGATTCTCTCTTGACTGAAGGATTCTTGCAAGATTCTGCCCAACCGCTCCGAAGCCTACGATAATCATCCTCATCTTCTCGTCTCCTTTCAGCTGTTCAAGCCTAGTGCTCTCTTGATCGAGTTCTGGTGGGCGCTTACAGTCATGGGCTTCTTGCATGCGCGTTCAACGACCTCAGGATCCTTGAGGCCGTGTCCAGTCGTGACGCATACAACCTCCTCCTCGCGGCTGACCGATTCAACTTCAACAAGCTTCTTTAGACCCGCAATGCTGGAGGCGCTGGCTGGCTCTACGAAGATGCCCTCAAGCCTCGCTAGGAGCTTTTGGGCTTCAAGGATCTCTCGGTCAGAAACGGTCTCCATAAGTCCTTTCGAACCCCTGACCGCATTCAACGCCTTCTTCCAGCTTGCTGGTGAACCGATCCTTATCGCTGTGGCAACTGTCTCCGGGTTTGGAGATGGGTCGATCTTGCTCAGACCCCTTCTGAAGGCTTCGGCTATGGGAGATGCTCCCTCCGCCTGTATGCCAATCATCTTTGGGAGATTCGAGATGAGTCCAAGCTGATTCAGCTCTTGGAACCCTTTCCAGATAGCGCTTATATTGCCTGCATTACCTACAGGCACGATGATTGTGTCCGGAACCCTGCCTCCCAGCTGATCCCAAACCTCGTAAGCGAGGGTCTTCTGTCCCTCAAGCCTGTACGGATTGATTGAGTTCAGCAGATAGAAACTCGTCTTGGACTGGGCAAGTTCCACAACAGCTCTCAACGCATCGTCGAAGCCTCCCTCTATCTGCAGCACACGGGCGCCGTAGATTACCGCTTGTGCAAGCTTTCCGAGTGCAACCTTCTGGGACGGTATCAGAACGATGCATTCGAGCCCAGCCTTGGCTGCGTAGGCGGCAAGAGAGGCGGATGTGTTGCCCGTCGAGGCACAGACAACTTTCTCCGCGCCGATCTCAACTGCTTTCGAAACTCCTACAGTCATGCCCCTGTCCTTGAACGAGCCTGTCGGGTTTTCGCCCTCATTCTTCACGTGTAGTCTCTTGAGCCCCAAGCTCTCCGCAAGCCTGATGGATCTATGGAGGCTGGTTCCACCCTCCCCTAAGCTCACCTTCACCGAAGCCCTGTCTAACGGAAGGAGCTCCTCGTACCTCCAAACCGAAAGGGGCCTCGACTTCCAGAGGGAAGTGTCAATCGACTCCCGCAGACTCTCGTAGTCATATCTTATCTCAAGCAAGTCTCCACAACTCTTGCAGACATATACGATCTCACTTTGGGAATAGTGAGCTCCACATCCGATGCATTGAAGATGGTGTTTCATGGGTCTCACTGCTCTTCGATAATCTTCGCTCCTCTAGCAGGCTTAGATGAGAAAGCTCGGCACGCAACCCCTCCGGCCTCGAAAGCCTCCTTCATGGCTTGAGCAACCCGGATGGCTTGAATTCTTTTCTCGTCGACGATCGCGATCATCGATGGGCCGGCGCCGCTTATTGCAACTCCCGCGGCTCCAGCGGCTAGAGCGCTCTCCTTAACCTTGCAGTAGCTTGGGACGAACTTGGATCTCGCAGGTTCTACGACGACATCGACCATGCTTCGGCCGATGAGGTCTATATCTCCAGAAAGTATTCCTACGATCATTCCTGATGCTTGACCAATGTTGTGAACCATTTTCTCCATCGGGACCGATTGAGGAAGGACTGAGCGAGCCACCTCAGTCTTTTTTTGGGCAACCGCAAGGTCAGGTACAGCCACCGCGACTTCAAGATTGGGTGGTGGCTCCAACCCTATTGCATGGAACGGTTCGTACGACCGAATTATTGTGAAGCCTCCTAGAATCGAAGCTGCAACATTGTCTGCATGTGGGAACCCTGCGGAGGCGGTTTCTCCCTTTGCCGCTAGCTGGATCACTTGGTCATTCGATAGACCTAGCCCTATAATCTTGTTCAGCCCGACAGCGCATGCAGCAGCGCTTGCGCCACTGCTTCCCAACCCTTTGCCAACTGGAATTCCCTTCTCGATGCGGATTCTCAAGCCGTATCCACTCGGCAATCTCTCGGCCACACAGTTTGCGACGAATCCTGCAGTATTCTTGTCCAGATCACATGAGATGCATTCAGAATCGATTCCGCCGACCTCAACCTCAATCTCGCCTCGTGAAGTAACTTCGATCTCGAGTATATCTTCGAAAGCATCGTGAGCCAGACCGAAGACATCGAATCCTGGCCCCATGTTTGCAGTAGTTGAGGGTGCAACAACTTTGATGCAGTTGGCTGAGAGAGGTTTGGCCGATCTCTGAGGTCTGTTAAGTCCGCTTCCGCTGAGGATGCTTCCTGCTCGCGGCTTAGAAGCCACCTGCCGCATCCGTTTGACATTCATCTTAATTTAGTCTCCTCTATGCTTTTTCAAAGAGTTGGAACAGCAAAGACCTGAAGAAAGCTCAGTCGAAAGAGGTTCTCGCCGTCCGACTCAGTTTGCGGTCTGAGTCGTCGTGGTCGTAGTAGTAGTCGCAACGGTCGTGAAAGGCTTCGAGTTCAATGCTGAACCTCTATTGGAGAGTTAACCAAGAGGTGAGAACATATAAACTTTATTCCGACTCAACAACGCTCATTGGTAGATCGATGAAGGATCAGATGATGAGCTTCAGCACTAGTCCAGATCAAGTACTCAAAGATCGAGCCGGCTTTCAGCCTTCATCCCTGTGAACGCAACTCTTGGGACTACGCGGCCATTGGTTCCACTTTACGTGGTGTCGCTACGAGGAAATGTGGCTCACGTGGGCTTGGTCACTTCTGCTTATGACGTAACCTCAGTCCCCTCATCGATCTCTTGGGGAAGACTCTCAGACGAGTTATCGAGACGAAAGATCTTTATCCTATTCGGATTCATCTCCGCCGGCCTCTCAAATGTACGAGAAAATTTTGTAGTGTGTTAACATTCTTTTGGTGCCCTTTCGCTTTCTAGCGACGTTGTTCCGTCATTTGAGAAAGATAACGATTCAAAAAATTGAACGCCAGTTCTAAGAAACGAACAGTCGTACACTTGCTCGACCGAATATATAAATGCTCAACATAGTTGAGCAAAAAGGACAGAAAGCTCACACTCAATCATCTTTGTATCTGGTCAAATCCGTTGAGGATAACGGGTTCAGTCCACAACTCATAAGCTCTCCATAAACCACAGCTTCCTCTCTTCGAGGTATTACACACGTATTAAGAATTTACATAAATTAGGGGGGTCTTGATTTCAAGGCGGAAGTTTCCTTGCGGCGATTTTTATGGGCGACATCTCGAGGCTTCTCTTTAAGCCAGACATCCAGCCTCCTCGGGCATAGAGCTCTCTTACATGCGCCTTTGAGCACCTCGCAACGCCAGTAGGGCTGACGCTTCTCATTAAAAGCTAGGATACATTCAGCACAGTCTCCTCCAGGCTTCGGCCACTCAACCTCGTAGCTACCTATTGTGATCCTACTCGCCATAGCCCATCAAATACTCGAATTTAAGCATTAGATGCTAAAGTGATAGAGATCACGAAAACTGTTCATAACCAGTCACCTTCCATTTCTAGGCGTAATGGCGGTGTTTGGAAAGGCTTAAGAAAGAGTTGAGTAAACGAAGATTCTTTTGATCGCCAATGCAGTTGGTTAAGTACATATACCTCCCCGAGATCCCGGGACTGTCTTCACCAGCCGAAAAGAAGGACATAAGGGTTGTACAATGGGTCAAGAATGAGGGAGACAACTTCGCGAAGCTGGAACCAGTAGTCTACGTTAGGGCCGTAATAGGTGTTGTCGAAGTCAAAGCCCCTGAGTCCGGAACAATACATAAGATACTCGCTCGAAGAGGAAGCCGAGTTCGAGTTGGACAACCATTAGCCACTTTCCTGCCACCTACGCGAGGAATTGTAAGGCGGCTTGTGTAGAGAACACTTAGGAAAGAGGCGGCCTCACTAGAGTCGAAACTGTTTTTCTCCTCTCAGCATTCATACTGGGGCTTCAGTTATCTTAATCGCCTGCGTCGGACACTGGATTTCACACGCTCTACAGAAAATACAAGCAGACTCATTGACAGGATCAGATTTCTTTTCTGAATTAGGGTGACCTGGCGAATCAATCATTTCGAATACGCTTACAGGACAGACCGAGACGCAAACCTCATCGCCGTTACAGACATCGTGATCTACCGCAACGGTCGTCCCATGGACCCCAAGCTCACCCGGAGGGTCAACAGTCCCTCGAACCTTGTGCCCAGCATGCTCTCCAGTCACTTCAAGGTTCTTCATGAAGTCTTGATCTATCGGCATCGATATTCACTTCCGACCGATATGACTAAGAGCATTTGATCTATCAGTTTTTGCCAAGATAATCGTCTGGACAAGAGAGTTTTAAGAATATCAATTCGTTCTTAGCTAGTTATATCAGATAACTTCGTCGCTCACCAAAATGATTTCAGACACCCATCTAGCAACTTTCCCCGCGACATCAGGACACTTGTCTCTATGCCCGCCAGCCTCCTCGAACTTCTTGAAATCTCTGGCATCCCAGAGATCGAACGATCGCCCCATAATCCTCTTCTGTACGTCTTTGCAGATGCAACTACCGAACTCCTTCACGAACCTATCGTACAGTTCCTTCGTCAAGGTATAGGATTTCATGGCTCTGCCACGAGAGAAATCCTTTCTTTCTCGACCGTACTTGTGGCTTAAGACCATGGCGCCACCCGAGAGGGCTCCGCAAGTTCCGTCCCCCGATAGACCGACGCCTCCGGCCAAGCTATGCCCAGCCTTGAAGATATCATCCATCTTAAGATTGAAGACATCTTCAATCGCAGCGATTACGCATTGAGGGCAACATCCATACTTGCTCTCATACTCGAAAGCCAACCTATAGGCTTTGTCAGATTTCTGCTCGCCTAACTTCTCATTCATTCCATTCACCATGCAAACTGCGGAAAGCTGAACATATTCAACATCGAAAAGAGGCCCAGATGGCATTAGCATAATCCTATTCTAGGTTGCGGGTCCCTTCAATGTCCACTCAGGAACCTTAGCTTCAGGAATCGAGTCCGCTCGCGATATATATGGCTTGATGTCTAATATCGGCGACCCTTCTTGTGCATCAAGTCCCTTCACGATCAAGGCGCAGTTCTCCAACTTCAGTAGTTCGACGACACAAAGTCCTATCGGATTCGGACGGCTTGGACTCCTGGTGCCGAAGACCCCCATTTCAGGAGCGCCTTCATGCCTCATGGGGATCACCCTTAACGTTCTGCGGTCATTTTCACTGTCACGTAGATGAAGCCAGTACAAAACTATTAAATGCGAAAAGTGATTCAGATGGAAGAGCCCGCGACAGAACTCAGACGTTATTTCTATCTTGGACTCCTCCCCCTTAACCTCTACCACTCTTCCAATGAACTTGACAAATGCTTGCTCATCCAAGGTTGAAGCCACCTGAACGATAGAACTAAATGACGGCCAATTCTCTTGAAACTTTATTGAGGCGCCTCGCCTTCGTGCCTTCAACGACGACGATGTCCTCAATTCTAACTCCGAATCTATCCGGCAGGTAGATGCCTGGCTCAACGCTGAAAGTCATCCCGGACTTCAGGATCTCTGCATTACCCTCCCAAATGTATGGGGCTTCATGAACATCCAAACCGATCCCGTGCCCTGTGCGATGAATAAACTTATCTCCGTAACCTTTACTAGCAATATGGGTTCTCGCAGCTCTATCGACTATTTGCGCGTTAACGCTTTCTGCAATGGACTCAAAAGCCAATTGTTGAGCTTGACGGACGATCTCGTAGACCTCTCTCTCCTTCGAACCGCATCTCTCGATGAAGATGGTCCTCGTAAGGTCGGAACAGTATCCTTTGTAAGCAGCTCCGAGGTCGAGTACGACAGAGTCTCCACGCTTGAAACGTCGATCCCCGGGTTTGTGGTGAGGAAATGCTCCATTCGGGCCTGAGGCGACGATCGGCCTGAAGGGGATGCTTTCGACGCCACGTTTTCGAAACTCGAGTTCGATTGAGCTTGCTATCTCCTTCTCACGAGAACCGATTACGCAACGGTCGATGACCTTCTTGATAACTCTATCCGCTATCGAAGCTGAGTCCTCCATTATCTTGATCTCTTCCTTTGACTTCACGGCACGCAGCCCGTCGATCACTTCGCTTGCATCCGAATAGGAAGCCTTCGGAGCCCCTTTCAGGAACATCAAGAAGAATCTCGTCCACATTCTAGTGTCCAGAGCGATCTTTCCTTCTACTAGGGAAAGGCTGCGGAGGACTTCATTGAGAAGTTTGCCCGGGTTCTCGGTATCCTTCCAAGCTCTGACGTCAGTTATCCAGGTAGAGGTCTTTACCTGTTTCTCATATAATTCGGGAACTATGAATACGGGTTCTGATGCCCGTGGCAAGATGGCAACGAGCAGTCTTTCAAGAGGGTCTTCCATGAAACCGGTCAAGTAGTACATATTCGTTCCTGGAAAAACTATCACGCAATCCAATTCTCTCTGAGCCATAATTTCCCGACACTTGGCGTATCTTCCTTGAAAAGGTTCCATCTCCAAATAAGCCTCATGTTTAACATTGTACTGTTGTTCGCTCTAAAGACTAGCGATTCAAGAATCTTTGTCCTGTTAAAGCGTAGGTTGATAATTACCTCTAATGCCTTGATCCTATTCCGGTACGGCGAAGGCTACAAAAAAGAGAGAATTTTGAGTTTCAGCTGACTATGGCACTGGCAAACTCTTCCCGAATCCATGAGGAGCGTTCGGCATATCTTCCGGGGGCCTCAACGCGGTTGTCTTCCTCTCGTACTGTTCGACGAAGCTCCTAAGAGTTCTGTGTGCGTCTTCAAGTCTAGTTATCGGTAGCTCTCTAATCTCTTCGAACTCAGGCGATTTGGCTAGTATGTCCTTCACTCTTACGGTGACGTTGAAGAGTCTCACCAGTTCTGTTTTCAGAATCAGTAGATTTCTATCTTTTACTGAAAGCTTATTCATCAAACTTTGCTTATGGAACATTGATGAAACCTCACGTTTGGCAGCCAACACTGCGAAGAGGTTTCTACCGTCTCCTTCTCCTTCCGTTCTTTAATCTCCAGAATCCTGAGGCATCGCGATAGTATTCTTCTGTGACTTCTGTCAGGGTGATCATCTCCATCGTGTTGGCTTCAAGTAATGATTCGTCGGTTTGGAGTATATTAATGTTCCTCTGATGGAACATCGACGTTTCTCTCATTCCGCAACCTCCCCAGTGAAACCATTTATCCGCAGCTCCTTCACTCTCCCTTTATGCCTATACCTGAAAACGTAAAACGGAACGTAGATCAAACTCAACTTCGTCACCTCAAACCGGTTACTCAATATCTTGATGAACGTTCTCGGAGCCTTCACTATCTTCTCATGAAGTTTGCGAACAACACCCTCTTTCGTCTCGATAGGCTGAATAAGCTGCGTTCCTATCTCACTCATCATAAGTTGCTCGGGGTCAGAGATCTCTCGCATAGGAAGCTCCGACTTCATGAATTCCTGCAGCTTCACATCCTCATGCCCATATGCATCCACGTATATCGTTCCCTCAGAGTACTGGTATGCCAGCTCCGTCGCATCGTTTACCGTAAAGCACTTTGGCTTCGGCGCCAGGAGAGAACCAAGCTTCCCTGCAGTCCTCCTCAGCCCCTCTGGCAGAAACTTGAAAGGTTT
>Ga0315312_1002613_pt1 | contig 12304 bp, 8 predicted proteins | sample TDP7_MG_FD_203629 | JGI IMG/M metagenome (GOLD analysis project Ga0315312, IMG submission 203629) | Freshwater sediment microbial communities from Lake Towuti, South Sulawesi, Indonesia - TDP7 | ecosystem: Environmental > Aquatic > Freshwater > Lake > Sediment | place: Indonesia: South Sulawesi... | reverse complement strand
AACAATTTTAGTCTCATATCTTTTGCAGTCGATACAATCATTGTTTTCATCCTTTTTCTTGTATTTGGCAGTTATTGTTTCCATGGGTTTGATGCCTAATTCTCTGCGCAGAATCTTGCCTAAAGCTTCTATCTCATCTAGTTCAGGTTGTTCTTTCTTAATCTTCTGAATCCGTATCTCAACTTCTTCTATTCCCAAGGATTTTGCAAATGTCTTTATCAAATCAATCTTAGTTTCTTTTGTAACTTGCGAGGTTAGGCTCCAGTTGAGCTTCATGTAACGTTCAGCCAGCACCGTCACATTCGCGTTGTGATAGGGTTCTTTCTGCGTTGGCAGCCGGTGCCCCATCAAATACTCCTTATCGTCTTCAGCCATTTGTCCTCCATCAACATAGCCCGCATCCAAAACCGCTCGAAAGCTCTTGCGAAGGCTATGAAACCGAGTGTGCTTCCAGTCTTTGATTCTGGCTCTTCTTGCCGCCCTTTTTATCAGCCGCTCCAAACTGTCCGCTGACATGTGATCTTTGTTGAGTTGTGGTTTGAACTCAAAAGCCTCGTAGGGCATGAAGAGTGGTTCTTCATCACCTATGCTTCCATATTTCCGGCCGCGCCATTGCAGATACTCTCGCAATGCTTCAGTTGCTTCTCTCCCGAAAAAAGTGAAGTAGTCTGCATCTTCCTTGCATGCTTCAGGAACTCTCGCCCTTAGTCTTGAATCCACATGTATGGTCAAGAACTCTGCCCTCGATTCTAGCTGGTTGCGAATGTCGCCGTAGTTGAGTGAGCGTATCGCTGAGTTTCTCAAGCCACTTTGAAACGTGCATAAGATTAGGGCTTTTCCTCTTTCGTCGCAGCGATCTGCTATACTGTAGACTTCCTCTTTGTTTGGAACGTATTCTGGCCTTCTATTCTTGCGCCACTGATAGTCCTCCAACTTCAAGTCTTCTATGCCATTGTGTTTGAAGAAGCTTTTTAGACAGTTGAGATTCAAGTGGGCGGATCGCGCCTTGCCAGAATCATTGTACCTGTCGCAGAAGGCTTGAACCTTCTCCTCAATATCCCGCTTAGGCAACCCAGTGAGTTGATCAGGATTCAACCCATGTTGAACCTTGGAAAGCAATTGCCGCCGCCTAATCTGAGCAGTGTTCCTGTTACCAAGCGCAAGATCCTCTTCCATCGTTAGGCTAAGGAATCTAAGAAAACTTGACAAACACCTAAGATATGCACGCCGCGTAGACCTTCGGTCACCCCTTCGCCTGAGCGCTCTGATCCAGCGGTTAACGCTCGCATAGCAACTCACATTCCAAGATGCATCAAGATCGAGAATTGACTCGAAAACTAGTCCCGGTTCAGTCATAGTGGTCAGTGACAGTTGTGGTAAAACTCGTATTTATGTGTTACCCCGACGTTATAAGGCGGTTAGGTCCTGGCTACCCCACCCATATAGGAGTTTATTTCTCTCGCTACGGCTTTTTCCCCGCCACTTTGAATTGTAAAGAGAGTGCCTTAAATGTTTTTATGAAAGCAATACGAATAACTCTTATAATCATTCAAGTTTGTCAATGGATGGCATACACATGGACCAAACGTTTTTTCGCTACGTGTTTCATCCAGAACTAGCAGAACCCATTTTTGTTGAAGGTCTTCCAGGATTCGGAAATGTAGGAAGAGTCGCAGCAAGGTATCTTATCGAGTTCACCCATGCTAAACTTTTTGCAGAACTTTACTCACCTTTTTTCCCAGATTTTGTAATTGTAAACAAAAATGGGATATGCCGTCCTCCACGATATGAATTTTATACATCGTCCATAAAGGATAAGCATCTCATCATTTTGACCGGGGACTCTCAACCATCGCTTGACGATGTTGTTGCACACTATGAACTATGTAGTGAGGTTCTGGATTTTGCAGAAAAATATGGTTGCAAATTTATTGTGACAACGGGAGGGGTCCCAATAGCAAATCAAGAAAAAGAGGTTTACGTAGCGGCTACATCCGAAAAACTTGCCACAGACTATATGGAAAAAGGTGCAGTAATTTACGGAAAAGGAAGAATCATGGGGGCAACAGGTCTTCTGCTTGGGCTCGCAAAAAATCGTGGCTTGAATGGCGCATGCTTGTTAGGTGCAACAACAGGTCTCCGAGTTGACAGAAACGCTGGGCATAATGTCTTCAAATTTCTTATGAAAACCCTTGGAGTAGAGGTAAAAACAGAGAATTTAATGGAAAAATAATGAAAAACATTAATAATACCATTTAGGTACCAAGTGGCAATGTGATTATGTATGGCAAAGCAGAAGGAAAAGAAGAAATCGGCTAAGGTTATGGAAAAAGCTTGGGTGAAAGCGTTTCTGACGCTTCTGTCTGTCACTTTAATGTTTTTGGGACCCACATACTTTCTGTACATTCTTCAAAGATTTAATGTCCCATATCTTCTTCTAGTTCTTCTAAGTTTAGCCTCTTTTGCATTTGGTGCAATCCTATTTGCAAGCGTTTTTTCGAAGGAAAAAGGAAAAAGCTAGTTATAAGAAGTTTTTGACTTTATGAAACCATACATACAGATATGCTTAAAAACATATAGGCATATAAGTACCATGAAGTGATGCTGCATGGATAAAGAACACTCAATTAAGAGAACAACCATCATCTTAGACGAAGAAGAACGCAAATACGTCGATTCTCTAATTCGCGAAGGCAGAGAGCCAGGCATTAAGCCACTCATCTCAAAAATGCTTGATGTCTACCGCAGCATGATGATTTACGACTGGAAATATCCCGGCGAATACTATTGCGGTATAAGTCGAGTTGCCTTCCTAAACGTTGAATTCATTGACATTCTTCTGCAGTTTATTCCAGAGGATAAGTGGAGAGAGGTTGGTCAAAGACTTGGAGAGGCGGCTAGAGTTTCCATGGAGGCAACACTTAATTTAGAAACCGTAAAGAGAGATAAATGGCAGGATGTTTTCAAGCGTTTGCGTGTTCAAGGTTTGAGTGACATCTATTTACGAGACAAGTATCTAGTTCTCAAAGCACCATTCATTAATAATTATGAAGTTCTTCATGGCTTTTTAGAGAGTCTGCTAGGTATCGATTTGGAACCAAAGACCTTAATTCCTCCAATGGTCTTCGAAATCATTGAATAAAATTTTTGCCATTTGCTTGCTTGCCGTGCAGTGTTGTTTTTGATTACCTAATTTAGATTCGAAATATTGTCCATTCTAGTAGTGATTTCTGAAAACGAGTAATACAGTATTCATATTACAAGTTCATACAAATTAAATAGCGTATCATAAGAAACACTAGGACGGTGATACAAACTTGCATAAAATGTTAAAATCAAAAAGAGGAATATCACCGATTCTTGCAACATTACTCTTGATCGTAATAGCAGTGGCAGCAATTGTAGTCACATACGCCTGGGTAATAACCTTCACAGGAAGCACAACAACACAAGCAGGAGTCTTTCTCGACAAAGATAATGTATATTGGAATGGCACTTTGCCAAAAACCATTGTTATCTATGCAAGAAATAAAGGGACTTCAGATGCTGAAATTAATGCAGTATATGTTGGCATATCGTCCACAAATCTCCAGCTCCAAACTTCTGTGACTTACAACCCCTCTACAAAGCTTGTCTATGCAAATGGAGGAACAATCATCATCACTGTGACATACGATTGGGTTACTGACACAACGTACTACTTCAAGATTGCTCCAAAAGTTGGAAATGCTCTAGAGTTTAGTTGGCGTTCGCCTCAGTCATAGAATGTTCTTCTCCTTTTTAGAGTCTGTATTTGTCTCCGAAAATCTTTTCATCTCTTAAATGCAACTATCGTAGATACTATCGTTTATGTCACTTTAAAATGTGGGAATGCGATGAATGAACTATTGAATGGACTGTTAGATGGCTCCCGAATTCTCATCTCTCTCATTTTTTTGGTTTATGCCTCTTGGAGTGATTTCAAGACGCGAGAAGTAAGCAACAAGGTTTGGGTGATTTTTGCACCCTTGACTTTAGCATTGACCTCTTTACAATTTTTTGTTTTTTCTCCACAGTCGTTATACGTCTTTGGTTTATCTTTTGTTATAACTTCTGTTTTGTCCGTAACTCTTTTTTATGCTGGAGCCTTTGGCGGAGCTGATGCAAAGGCCTTGATATGCTTGTCCCTGGCACTGCCCTCTCATCCTACCTATCTTCTACAACCATCATTCAGCCTTCTTTCTCCTCTCTTCCCGATAAGCGTGTTCTGCAATGCTGTGATATTAGCGGCGTTAAGCGTCTTTTACGTCCTATTGCGCAATTATGTATGGAAGCGCAGAACTGGAAAGAGATTGTTTGAAGGTTTTGAAAAGGAGCCAATTGGTCGGAAAATTTTAACGGTTCTTTCCGGTTATAAGGCTAAAGTGGTTGAACTTGAAAAGAAGGGGTTTCTGTATCCTCTTGAAGACATTCGGGTTGTTGAAACAGGAAAAAGTGAGAGAAAGTTGATCGTGATTCCAAAGTATGAAAAAAAGAAAGAAATAGTTAAAAGAATTTTGAAGGCTTCTCGTGAAGGAAAACTTCAAACTGATGTATGGGTAACGCCAGGTTTGCCTATGCTTGTCTTTATTACAGCTGGTTTGATTTTGGCTTTAGTCTTTGGAGACATTGTTTGGATTCTCCTTGGCTCACTCTTAGGTTTCAGATTTTGAATATTATTTTTTGAATTTGATGTGATGCTAGACAGCAATAGTGTTTGCCGCTACTATTTTGCTTGCATTCAGGTTTGAAGGTTTGAAGGAGTTTTCTATTTCTGTATTTTTTCTTGGAGTAACTGGAGTTTTCTACATGATAGACACCTTGCATCCTTTTGGAAAGTTTCTCTTCTCGAAATATTTGTCCAGCCTACCGCATGGCTTTCAGCACTATTTCTAAACTGGATGGGGCTATACAATGAATTTTTTTGGATACCATTCTGGTACACCAGTGTATGTAGTATTTGACTCCTCTGGTCATTCATCAGCTCCGCTTGGAATTGGTTGGCCATGCGTAGATGTTCAAAGTCTTTTCATTTACACGTTTACTGTCTTGCCTTTACTTAAGAAAATGGGATTTCCTTTATCACAGAAAGTTGTTTACTTTGTCATGGGGCGGTTGGCATATATCTAGTGAATATCTTTAGAACAGTTTCCATCTTCTTAATTGCAATGTATCAAGGTGTGGCTGCGATGGAAACATTTCACAATTTTTACGGAGAATTATATTCTATAATATGGATAATATTTTACTTAATGATTGTATTTAGTCGTAAACTATCGTTGGGGTTATCTCTGGTCAAGGACAAATTGCAGACACTTTTTTCTCGTGGAAAAATGACTATGCATAGTTTCTCGTTGACACAATGATTCGTGGCTTTAAATGTATCAAATGATAGCTAAATTTTTGCCACTTTTCCGCATATAGAAAATAGTTCCAGAAAGCTTTAAATTTGGACCGACATACCTATCTATTGCTGGAAAGAGAGAGGAGAAGACAAAACTGAAAGCGTTGCGGCTAGCCGTATTTGTAGTGCTTTTAATTGTTTTACTCACTCTGCCAGCTTTTATGATGTATGGCATCGGTAGCATACAATCTCAGACCTTATATGCTCACATTGAGCAAACAAGTATAGGCGGCTCCAATTATTACTTGCACAAAACGTCATCTGCAGACGGAACTGCAACTTCATTACCCGTGTCTGCAGCCTCACCTGGTAGAAAGTTGGTGGGCAGATGGGTTTATCCGTTAACTGGAATCGTTTCAATTCCAGCCTCAACATGGACGGTTACATATAGAGCTAAGACAAGTGGGTCAGCATCAGATGTTGTAGCACACGGTGACATTGACATATTAATCAGAAAGAGTGACAATACCGTAAGGGCGACACTAGCAACAAACGTTGCCAACTCGCCTTCCTTGACATTAGTCAATACTTGGCAAACATTGACAGGAACATATGGTTGGACGGCTTATACGGTTGTTGACCAGACCGACTATTTAGAAGTAGCATACTACATTGACGTTACAACCGCGCAAAACTCCAAATCAGTCTACTTAAGGATTGATGATAACTTATTAGCGCTGGCAGACCAAACAAAAATAGCGAATGTAGTTTTTGCTTATCCTAACCAAGCCCCCGTAGCTTCTTTTACATTCTCTCCTAGCGAACCAGCAATTAATGACACTGTGACCTTTGATGCCTCAGCCTCTTATGATCCAGACGGTTCCATTGTGAGCTATCAATGGGATTTTGGAGACGGAAACATTACTACCGTAACCAACTCGGTCATAACACATGTTTATCCCACGGCTGCATCTACAGTAAACTACACGGTAACCCTAACGGTAACAGATAATGAGGGTTCAACAGGCTTCGTGTCGCAAAATGTGCCAGTAACGAATCCAACTATTCTAGCTGTTTCTTTGCCAGCTGGCACATATTATGGGCCTGATCCAGACGATATGTGGTTAAGTCAGTGTTGGCGTCTCAATATTACTGGACTTTCCAGCACATTCACGGTAAGAATAAATAATACACATGCAAGTTGGATATCCCATGACACACATCTAATTATCGCCCTCAACAATGCCTCTTATGCATATCTTACTAGCCTCACAGTAAATAGCACCTCAATATCTTCGTTTACAAACAGTACACCAACACCCTACGGCTACACTTTAGAATGGGAAAACGATGTATATCCAACATGGTTTAATGACACTTATGTTGGAGATATCAACCCTAAGAGTTACAAAGAAGTAACAGTTTCCGTGACCTTCTCTAACACAACTGGCGTGAGAATGCACTTTGATGCCTACGGAAGTAGGGATTCTCCGCCTCCACCAAGTAGCAAAGGCCATGTAACTCATAACGCTCACGAAGAAGATTCAACAGTTCTATTTTTCGCGCCCCCAATCGTGCAGTATTATCTGACAGTTATCTCTCCTTATGGCATTACAGGAGGCCAAGGTTGGTATGTCAACGGCAGCGACGCATATGCTACTCTAAATACTGGTGTAGTTGACCACGGAAATGGAACTAGAAGAGTATTCCTCAACTGGAGCGTCGACGCATCAGGAACTAACTATACTCAAAGTGACCCAATTCTTATGGATGGCAACAAGACAGCTATAGCCGTCTGGGGTACTCAATACAGATTGATCATGTCGACGAATTTCGGCACAACTAATCCTTCAGTTGGAGAACACTGGTATGATACGGGTTCAGTGGTGCCTATCTCTGCTACTGCTCCATCAGTTATTACAGGCGAAAGATACGTATGGAACGGATGGAATGGAACTGGAACTATATCGTACACTGGTACAGATAACCCGTCTTCTGTAACCATGGACAGTCCAATCAACGAAACAGCTTCATGGACACATCAATTCTATCTGACAGTCACTACTGATCCCACTGGATTAAGTCCAGCTCCTACACCTTCAAGCAACTGGTACGACGCAGGCACCAATGTTACAGAAACTGCCCCAAGCACAAGCTACAAAGACAGTGTTGAATACGATTTCAATTACTGGGATGTTGACGGATCATCCCAAGGCGGCGACGTCAATCCAATTTCAGTATCTATAAGTGCACCTCACACAGCTACAGCCCACTACGCTATTCATCCAATACAGCAATATTATTTGACTTTGTTGACTGATCCTCCAAGTCTTGTTCCTCTCGTTGGTGAAGGCTGGTATGCCAATTCCACACTTGTTAATGTGACGGCTCCACCCATTGTTTCAATTTCTTCTGATACTCAATATCGGTTCAGCTATTGGGACGTTGACGGAAATTCGCAAGGTCTAGGGGTTAACCCAATTACTATCCATATGAATGCTAATCATACAGCAACAGCGCACTACGTGAAACAATATAGACTGCTCATGTCAACGAACTTTGGCACAACAAGTCCTTCAGTAGGTTCCCACTGGTATGATGAAAACTCCGTAGTAGGCATCTCAGCTACTGCCCCGTCTGTGATTCCTGGTGAGAGATACGTATGGCTTGGATGGACTGGAACCGGAACTATATCATACACTGGCATGAACAATCCCTCTTCCGTAACTATGAATAGTCCAATCAATGAGACGGCTGCTTGGAGCCATGAATACCGATTAACTATGGCTACCAATTTTGGAACAACTTCTCCTTCTGTTGGAGAACACTGGTATTCTGCTGGAACAGTTGTGCCTATTCAAGCGTTTGCTCCATCAGTTGTTACTGGCGAAAGATATGTATGGAACGGATGGACTGGAACCGGAACTATATCGTACACTGGTACAGCTAACCCATCTTCTGTAACCATGAACAGCCCGATTACTGAAACTGCTTCATGGACACATCAATTCTATCTGACAGTCCTCACGGATCCATCTGGCTTAAGTCCAGCGCCTACACCTTCAAGCAACTGGTATGACGCAGGCACGCCCGTTGTAGAAACTGCCCCAAGCAAAAGCTACAAGAATAGTGTTGAATACGATTTCATGTACTGGGATGTTGATGGGTCATCTCAAGGCAGTGGGGTTAATCCAATAACCGTCACTATGAACCCAGCTCACACAGCAACAGCACACTATCAAGTTACACCGCCTCCTCCGCCTCCTCCGCTACCACCTCCGCACGCTGTAGGAGGAGAGATGATTCTTATCAAAGTTGACAAGCCAGTTGTGCAACCCTGTCGTCACGTAGAATTGACAATCGCTCTTCTAACTGTGATAGTTTCAACAGTTGTCTTAGTAAAGCGAAAAAGAAAGACTTGAAAGTTTTCTGCACATGGGGTTAGAACGCGTGCTAACCAGTGAAGATTAAGTTTAGCGTTGAGAATACCTAGGTTTCTCCTAATGTACTATGTGAAAGCTGTTCCGAAAGAGGCTACTCTAAATTTTCTTTCCAATTCTTCTTTAACCTGAAAACGAAGCCCAACCATGTCCTTTTATCGCACTCAAAAAGGGATTATTGCCATTTATACTCTTCTCCATACGTAAAAAATTCTTGAGACATGATGTTTCCTCTCTGGAAGAAAGGGAGTCAAAATATTTTTGCTTCATCATCACTGAGAATATTGCTTCCTCATTACATTAAGACAATGCGCAAATGTGCCCGTTTTGCTGCTCAAATTTGATGTATCAATTTCTTTGACTATAAATGGAATGTATGGGAGAGGTTCCTTGGTTTTAAGAGACATACAACGAAACAAAGGGTATGTTTTGTCCATAATCTTGTGTACCAATTGTCCCATGTAACAGCAAATTGACTGCACACAATTTGTCATCTACCTGCGGATGATCTATTTTTACTTTCGTAGAATCCCCCTCTTTACCATACACAAAATTTAGCAATTTTGTCTCTGTATATGCCAAAGTTATTGTGGTATATGGAGGAGTCGTAATGGTTCCGTCTGCTGCAACATTTGCAATGTACCACACGAAAGGCCCTGCACCAGGCACAGTTGGAAAATACAACCATAGTTGTGAATGTATGTCAAGACTGATTGTTTGTTTACTTGGATCAAGATTAGTCAAGGCGACACCGAAAGCTATGTAAGTATTGTAAGGCACATTAAAACCTGAAATACCCGCTGGATAGTTCGCAAGCTTACTGCCACTATATATGTAGTATCTGAAAGTGTTGAAGTCTAAGGCTATCGAACCGATTCCTTGGGCTAGATTCGCTATTATTACGCTTTGCTCTACTTGAAGTGCTACAGTATTTCCTCTTGCAGTAACAAACCATGCAACAAAGTTATCAGGAGAACTTGCTCCTTCAATTGTTACCATTATCCCATTTGAACCTGTAAGGTAGAGGATATCTCCTGGATTCAGATTCAATGACGTCATTGTATTATTAAACCCATATCTTTGTATGGTAGTGTCAAAAACCCAGAGATTTATTATCTGAGCTGACACAGAACCAGCATTTGTAAGTTTGGCATCCACCTTGACTCTATTTGGCAAAGGAACAGAATAATTCACATTTGACACAATAACATTCTCACTAAGCTTGTCAGCATTTTTTTGGTTAGCATCTTTCACTGCTTGGTTGTATGTAGCACTTTGTGAAATTGTCCATAGAAAAACATTTGTTGAAATAGCGAAAACTACGAGTATAAGAAATACAGTTCCGATAACAGAAGATACACCTTTCGAACGTCCTCTCCAAATCTTCTTAAGCCACAAAGCTCGAATCAAATGTTGCCCCCCTCACGGTCACAATTCTAATAGAATAATAGGCATTATCTTTCAAACTAGTCGAGAGCGACAAAACAATGTATCCTTCTTCTCCTCTATCCAGATCTTGATCCGAAATTGTCGTGCCATTCAAGAATTTTAGGCTTGGACTGGAAAAACTCTGAAGCCATGAACTATTACTCACATAAACGCTCAGTACGCCTACGTTGTCTATGGTTCCACAGTTTAACAGATAGACTGATACGCTTTTCGGCGCGCTGGTATAGTAGACATATTCGAAAACCAGCTTCTCTTTTAACCTATCTACTTCAACACCCACTGATTGGCTAAACTGATAATTATAGTTTGAAGACATGTTCTGCGACCAAGCATATACCACTAAGCTTAGGGTAACAACTGTGCCTGCCAGCATTGTTGCAGACATTACATCGCTTAGTGCCCTCTTGTCTGATAGAAATCTGAGAATGCGTCTACACATTTTTAGCACACTCTCAATCTATATACAAACTATATATTAAGTCTTACTATTCAATATCATCATTCTAAAAACTCATAAGCACAGGAGTAAACTTGGCTGCAATAATTGATATGATCACAAGCAATACTGAATGCTTGAACCCAGCAGCAACAGATTCTTCACTTATCTTTCCAGCGACTAATCCGATCAAATAAGAGTGAATTATCACTGAAGTCGTGAAAAGTGTTGTAAGAGACGATAAATCGATTTGAATGGTTCCACCTATGATAATTGTTTTAGCCGTGAAGGCAAGCGTCATGAGTGTTGTTGCCACTAACAGAACCGCAGCAAAGTAGGGAACAAGAACATATGGTCGAAGACTAGCTTTCTTCTCCTTCTCAACTTCTCGAGTCATCATATTAAATTTCGCAAGCGACTCGATCATTGCAATAGTTCCGCCACCTACATCTATTGCCTCCATCAAAAGGAACATTACAATCTGAGACATCCAACTTTTGGTCCTCTTAACAAAATCGAAGATCACTTTCTTCACGGAAACTCCCCATGAGATCTTAGCCGCTATCCTATTCAGTTCTTTACTAAATTCGCCATAGTCACGCCTTGAAAGACTTTCAATGCACTTTTCTGGAGCCAACCCAGTCTTTCTGACTTCAGTTAAATCTCTTAGAAAATTCGATATCCCCTCTTCAGTAGCGAATATCTTCCTCGAAATTCTTCCTCTCACTAACGCTGCAGGTGCCGTAGAAGTGATCAAAAAGATACCTATCACTGTAGGCAAATCTATCAGACGGTTAAGAGGAGTCTGGATAAGTCCAAAAAATTCCGTGAACAAAAATAGAATAGGGATACTGGCAACTGTAGAAATAGCGAAGACTTTGTACGGTCGCATGTCTGTAACAGGAGTTTTAGGCTGCATACCATGTGCAAGATAAATGAAAACGATAGAAAGCAATGGAGTAAACACATAAGTGTACATCAGCATGGTTGTTTGAAGACCACCTCCGACACTAAAGATGGCGTCAACACTAAAAAGAATATAGAAACAAAGAGACATAAGGACCATTACTATGATGAAAGTTTCCAAAAGCATTCCGAGGCGTTCGGCAGCAGCTTTTACTCTAGTAGCCCTTGCTTTAAATATGTCTTGTGCCTTTGTTTCAAGGAAATGTACAACATCTCCGCCAATAATTACTGTCGAAGCGTATCCAGCAACGAAATCTCTAAAAGTATTCAACGGATTCTGTCTGCCCGCCTTCTCCATAGCAGACAAGGGGTCAATTCCAAACAATTCCACGTCCTTGGTTATCTCTCTAGCTTCTTTCCGCATAGCAGGCATCAACTCCACTTCCGAAAGCCTTTTAAAACTCACATATGGTGGAATGCCACCAGTAGACATTACGGTTACATAAGTCGCTGCAAAAGGCATATCCCTTTCCAAAGCGTTTGCTCTATCGTCAGCCATCGACATAGGCACAACGATAAAGGCAATCATGACAAATGTTGGCAAAGGAACTAAGAAGATTAACGGAAGAAATCGGAAAAGATACAAAAATGCGATTGAAATTATTGTAATAGGTAAACATAATAAAGTGATGAAGAACATTAGTGAAACAT
>Ga0315312_1002612_pt1 | contig 12311 bp, 9 predicted proteins | sample TDP7_MG_FD_203629 | JGI IMG/M metagenome (GOLD analysis project Ga0315312, IMG submission 203629) | Freshwater sediment microbial communities from Lake Towuti, South Sulawesi, Indonesia - TDP7 | ecosystem: Environmental > Aquatic > Freshwater > Lake > Sediment | place: Indonesia: South Sulawesi... | reverse complement strand
GGCTCGTCCAGGATGATCACTTTCGGTTGCATCGCCAGAACGGCCGCGATCGCTGCTCTCTGCTGCTGACCTCCGGAGAGCTCGTACGGAGGCTTGTCCTTGAGATCTGTGATCCCCGTCACTTCAAGTGCCCAGTCGACGCGTTTCCGTGTCTCCTCTCTACTGAGTCCTAGATTCTCAGGTCCGAAGGCAACGTCTCTCTCGATGCTTAGAGAGAAGAGCTGGTTCTCTGGGTTCTGGAAGACTAGTCCTACGTGCGGTGCCATTTCGGCCGTTGTGTGGTCTTTCACGTTCATGCCATTAACGATGAGTTCGCCAGTGAACTCCCCTGAGTAGAAGTTTGGGATGAGACCATTCAGGCATCGACAGACTGTTGTCTTGCCACATCCGCTCGGGCCTGTGAGAACGACAAACTCACCGGAGGATATGTCGAGGGAGATGTCTTGGATCGACGGCTTGGGCGCCCCAGTGTATGTGAAGGTCAGATGGTTCGCTCGAACAATCGACAAGCCACTGTGACCTCTCGCCGCCCCGCACGGATCTAACTTCTTCTAGAGTAGCTACTCTCTTTCGAGTTGCGCGCCATATCTTGGCTGAGCCATATAGCCTTTCATTCAGCCGGCTTCCTCTTTCGATCGAGGTATGCTCTGAAAAGTTCGACAGATTTCGCAAGAGCCTCATCTAGCCCTCCTTGCACCGTTGCGCCCGCGGCCGTGGAGTGACCTCCTCCTGCGCCGTTCATGGCTTGACCAAGGACCGTCGCCAGATCTCTGCCGAGGTGGAAGCTTGTTCCCGAGAAGAACTCGTTGGTCGAGCGGAAGCTGAGCGTCAATCTGTCCTCCTTCTCCCCCCCTACGATGGCGAGGTGCGCGCCCAATCCAATCAGGGATCGTGCCACTGATGCGTGAAAGGAACCCACCGTCGAGGTTGCGACAATCCAGCCGTCAATATTCTCCCAGTTCAGTCGCTGCGCTGACTTGATCCGAGCAATACGCTCGGAATTGTCCATCGGGACTCGGATGATGTTCAGCGCTTTCGTGCCGTCCACTCCAATATCCAGAAGCTTGCAGGCCAATCTCAGAGATCTCGTTGTCGCAATCGCGAAGTGGCCCGTCTCATACGCGATCCCGAGAAAAGCCGCAAGAGCTTCCTTCTTGGTCGGTTTTGCTCGCAGAGCCGCATAGAGCTGATACACCACCTCGCAGGCGGAAGTGGCTTTCTCATCTGATACCAGCAACTTTGCATAGTTACGAGTGTTAGGATGAATTGCATGATGGTCAATTACAATAAGCGGTCTACCAGACTTCTCAACAGGCTCCTTAAGGCTGCCCAGTTGCTCGAGTGTGTTTGTGTCAACCGTGAAAATCACGTCAAAATCGCTTGGCTCCGCTTTTTCTGCAACTTCAAAACGGAGATGCGCTAAGACGCGAGCAGAGACCTTGCTGACGCCGTCCGGAGAAGCCACGCGTACTTTGAGGCGCCTGTTTATTCGTCTGAGAAGCCCTGCAAGTAGGTACCCTGAGCAGACGGCGTCCGGGTCTGCGTTCTGATGGCCGAGTATCAGAACTCTGCGCGAGGACTTGGCCGTCCTTGCTATTTGCTCGATACGTCGCACAGGTCCAGCTCCCGAACCTTCGCGTCTGCGGCCGCGATCGCCGCATCTGTGGCCCTGTCAATAGTAGCGGCAAGGTCAGGATCTTCAATCTCAGCCTCGACGGCAATCTCAACGCTCAATGAGAGAGGCTTGTCGCCAGTGGCCTCAACCGCTACATTCAGGTCATCAAGTTTCTTCAAGGAGATCTTGGAGAGAATGGCCCTTCTGGCAGCTTCCTCCGCCGCCGCACAAATTGCTTCTATCTCATCGTCAGTCGGCACTCGGCGAAGTTCAATATCCACATCTGATCCCGCTGGATGATGACTCGGGGCAACCGATCATGGAACTATTCGGACGCTTTCGGTGCCCGTAGCCTTTCTTGGAGTTTCTGCTGAAGGTCTTTGATCCTCTCACGGGTCCGTTCTTCCTGCCTTCCCAAGACTGTGACCCGTGTGTTGAGCAACTCCTTCTTCTCTTTTAGTTCAGTAAGCAATGTATCTTTCTCGGCTCTCACCAGAATGCTCCCGACGCTTCTGTAGACCGGATTTTCGCTGGTAACTTTCTCGAGTTCAGACATCGCTCTGTCTGTCTCGCTCATCTCGATCTCAAGTTGTTGCTTCTGGGCAACTACCGCCTGAAGTGTCTGCTGTAGTTGTTGAAGCCTAGCTAGATCTTCCTGGACTTGGGGTGGCAGCTCGACTCCTTCGCTCATGGATTTCACCATTTGCATCAATGGCAGATTTTGCCCGTAGCTCTACACGGCGCATACATAAGGGTTTCAAGAATCGGCAAGGCCTCAGAAGTGATGATTGGAAAGCTAATAGAAGACGCAGCCTTCTGGCTATCCAAATCACAAGTGATTGCCCATGTCTCAGCTGTCTCAGTCGGAGGCGGACGAGGTCGCACGTTTTCTTGTCGCGGAATCCCTGCACGTTGGGAAGCGGAGTGATGGTTCTGGCGAATCGGTAGTCATCAGGTACAACACGACTGACCAGTCGTGTATTGACTTCGCTCTCAAGGTAGAAGAGGAGTGTTGGAAGCGGGGAACACACACACTGCTACTCCCGATCAGCTACGCCCGCGAGAGGCTCAAACTCTCTAGGAAACCGGACGGTACTCTGAAGGAACTAGAGCCACTACTGGTTCAAATCGCCGAGACCCAAGATGTTGACATATACATCGGCGAATACGATGACCCAAACTTCACAGCGGGTGTCGTTGATAAATGGAAGCTCGGAGCCTACTGCAGGCAGAAGTACAGAGAGATTCTGGACGAGAGGAAAGTCAGATGGGCATATCTTGGTTGGCCTATGCCGTCTGCAGCGGCTGGCTACGGAATCGATGTGCAGGAATTTCGTCGCATCTTCTTCAACAGCATCCGGCAGTCGTTCTCCAAGGACCTGATGAAGTTCATCAAGTACTACGGGGATGCGCTAGAAGGGAAAGATGAAGTCAGGATCCTCGCAGACGACGGGACAGACCTTAGCTTCATGATTAGAGGTCGGCCCGTTCTGTTGGATGACCCGACCATTTCAGCTGAAGACGTAGCCCGCGGGGACGTTGGGTTGAACATCCCTTGCGGTGAGGTCTTTGTCGCGCCACTGGAGACTACGGCAAACGGCATCATACTGTTCGAGAAAGCTGCCGTCCCGGGATTTGGGAAGATGATCAACCTTCAACTGAAGTTTGCTGACGGAAGAGTGGTTAACGTAGACGCGGACGAAGGCGCAGACAGATTCAACAAGTTCCTCGAAGCAAACAGCGGCGACAAGGACCGAATTGCAGAACTTGGCATTGGCTGCAATCCGGGCGCAGAATACACAGGCGGCAGCATAATAGTCGACGAGAAGATTTACGGCACAATCCACATCGCCATCGGTAACAACACGGGTGCGTATCACGGCGTCAACAAAGCGTCAAGCCACCTTGACATGATCAAGAGTATGAAACATGGCGAACTGTACGTCGACGGCAAGCTTGTCATGAAGGATGGAGCGCCGGCTACCTGAACGATTCAACATCCGCGGCGACGTTTTCCTTGCAGCCACATGTGTTCTCCCCTACAAATTCAGAGGATGTACTAGCAGCCAAGTATCCCACATGCGGTATGCAGTTTCAGCCGCCTCTCGTGAATATAGCTTACAATCGTCTCAGGCATTTCGATCCGGTCTGACGCACGATGATAACTCGAGACAGAAGAGTTTTGCAGGTTGTTGAGACTCATCTATGTCAGCAGTGTAGGTCCCTCGTCAAACACACCAGTTTTTCGATACGGTACAATGCCTCGCCGTCAGATCCTAACTGCGTCCTCAAGACCTTCCGATGGGTATGCTCCAAATGTGGCGCAGAGAAGGAAGAGACTCGGCAGACTTTGATGCCGAGCAGCAAAGCGCGTCTTATCAGCCGCATCCTGAAAATGAGAGATGACTACGAAATACGATCCATGAACATCTCGGCGGGGAATGGAACCCTCACAATCCAGATAGCATTCGAGAATCCGCAGGGGGAGTCAGCTTAAATCCAGAGCCCGAAAGACGCATGCGCTGTAGGCTCGTGTGTCTCGATGGTTGATGTATCCATTGAAGATCAGGCCAGCGACGATACAACCTCAGCCAACGCGGGCATCCTACGAATCGGCAAGGTCTCTGCTGCTTTGCCGAACAAGTTCGCGACCACAGCTGAGCTCAATGCAACTCGCATGGTGGGAGCAAGAGACACACTGCCAGGAGAAGTAATCGTTTCTGCCAAGCTCATCTTTCCGGACTCGCTCAAGAAGATCTTGAAGGAGGACGAGGCTCTTCGCAGCTTTGCGCGAAGACTATCACGTGACTTGGGAGGATACGAGGATGTCGCAAGGGTACTATTCTTGGTCCTGAAAGGAGAAGCCACCTACAGCGACGCCGAAGAACTGAGGACCCTCCTTGATCTCCAGTACTTCGCAGACATGGATCTGATCACCGTCCAGCAGGCCTCTGGCATGAGCCCCGACGACTTCGCTTCACTACTGAAGTTCACGCAGAGATGGATGGATCAGAAGGGCGTCGACAAACCGATCATGCCGGTGGTGCAGGCGTCAGAGACTCAGCGAGAGTTCGAACTCTTCTCAGCCCCGGTTGTGAAGGGCAAGTTCCGCCTGATGGGAGTTGACATGAGGGGCGGCTTCCACTACTACACGCTCAGGGCCGTCGAGAAGATCAAGAAGAAGGACCCGGGCATTTGGATTCACGCGTTCCAAGTTCCGCCGAAGATCAGGTTTGCACGTCACATGCTGCCCAGTTCACAGGGCATGCTCATGCCGTACTTTGGGGTTGACAGCTTCTCGCGATGGGTGGTGCCTCCCCCGCCGGTTCCTCTCACAAAGGACAAGATCAATGTCTTTGACAGATCGGGATGGGGCGTCTTCAAGCGGAAAGAGTGGACCGGGCTCCACGGAAAGAAGCTCACCTGTACATGTCCCATGTGCAAGGGCGAGAACCTTGACGGATTCTATGCAGGGAAAGTCCTGACTGTCCTGAGCCGGAGTAAGGTCCACGATCACTACGCACAGCAGGACGAGCTGAAGAAATCCTCAGAGAGCATACGCAAGCATCAGTACAGCCGTCTGATCAAGACAAAGAAGTACGCGAACCTCTTCGTCGGCGAACTCAAGAAGTCTTTGGAAGCAGAGTCGAAAGCCTAGCCTCCCGCTTCCGCCAGGAGCGTCATCAGGTCCCTAAGATTCACCTCGGAAGTTGTACGCCAGCCAAGCGTTAAGGACCCTGTCTCATCTTCCTTCAGGTATCCGTTTCGCACGAATGCGTCCAAGAGGGTGAGCGTTTTCCATCTTCCCACTTTCTCGGCGAGGAGCTTCTCAACCTCTTCTCGCGGAGCCTTTCCCTGTTTTGTGACGACGTATGTGATCGCCATGGTCAAAGCCGCTAGGTTGTCAATTCGCCATCCCGACAGCCGCGCCTCCTTCGGTGTAAGCGTTCCCCTCAGGGTGATCAAGTATCGAGCATCATCTGCAGCCTCTCCCGACGATGCTTCAACGAGATGTCTAGCTTGTGAGTGATCAGGTTCGACTCTCTTGACTTCAAGATCAAGGTCTGCGAGAAGAGCATCGACCTGCTTGATGACTTCCCTGTAGTTCTTGCCGAGGGCAGCCTTCAGTTCCCATTCTTTCGCTCCGGGCATCTTACCTCGCTTGAATAACAACAGATGAATCGCACGCTTCACCTTGTCAGAGTAGAAGCGCGTTTCATCGCTAGGCTGCTGCATAGGCTATGTCTTCCATGTGTTCATGATCTGTAACGTCACAGGCGCTTTGGTCTACCGGTTTCTATCGGAATCGCGATCGGGTAGCTCACCATTCCCTCAGCAACTTTTTCCGTCGGCGTCGCAAGCGAAACGAGTTTCATCTTGGCGCCGTCACGGAGCATCTTAGCAAAGCCGTACGTGAGCAGAAAGCTGACGAAGTATGCACGTTGAACGGTTTCTTGATAGGTGTCTCTTCGAACGAATGCCCAATACTCGACATGCCCATTTCTCGCGGTTTCTGCTCCCAGTTCCTCCCACAGTCTCCGGAGGTTCTTCGCGAAGTCTTCACGAGTCATTATGCCGGACTTGACAAGCGAGTCCAGATCTGCGGCTGTGGGTTGGGCAGCCTTTCCAAGGACACGCTTCTTCCTTCTCTCCTCATAGGACAGTAGCTGATTCCAATAACTGCGCCCTTCGCGGATTCCGTCAACCGTCAGCTGTTCCCTCTCCACTATCGGATGCCAGGACTTCAGGAAGATCTCTCCAAGTCGCTTCAAGGAGAGGACGCGAAACTTCCTCTCGAGCATCTCGGGGGTGGTGTACAGTGCGCTTGACAGGTAGCGGAGTTGGCTCTTCTGGAGGCCGAGGACTTCAGCTAGATCCTTGATCGTCTCAGCATCAAGACAGTGGTCGTCCAATGATTCCCAGAAAGGGAAGTATCTTCGGAGAGTCTCAACGGCGAGGCCGACGTCCAAGAAGAACGGATTGAACTTCCGCTCTCCTATGGCTTCGCAGGTCTCAATCAGTTCACGAAGCTCTTTCCTTCCCGATGCCAACCTGACACGTTCAGGCTTAGCGTTTGACATTGTCCTCTACTTCACCTGGGACACGACGGAGGCGCCCTCGACGTTCTGGACGACGATCACGTGGACATCGGCGTCCGGCACACTAACCTGTCCCGGAGTTATTGCGACGTACTGAGTGTCCCTCACTTCCCTCGCACTCGATACGATCAGCCTTGAGATGACTTCCCTGTTCTTCGGGTCCATGTGAACGTCGAACTCATCTATCGCCCTAAACGGGGAGGCGATGTGCTGCTGCAGCGCAAGCATGAACGCCATTAATGCGATGCTTCTTTCGCCGCCGCTCTGAGTGAACGAGTCAAGTCGGGTTGGAGGGACGCCCTTGAATCCCACTAGGATGTCAAGGCCTGCTTGCTCAACATCTTTCCCAACTGTGAGTTTCAGCTCGCCAGCTGCGCCGACCTCTTGGAGGATCTGATTATAGTGGGTCACGAGCGACTGCAGGAACGTGGAAATCACCTCTTTCCATCGTTCAAGCCTCTTCTCGACCTCAGCCATGACCTCCTGTCTGTTTCGAGCCAGCTGGTCTGTTTTTCCACGTAGGTCTTCATACATCGTGGCGTATGAGGTGTACATCTTCTCTACCTCCTCCGAGAGGTGGGCAAGCGGTCGGAGCTGCTCCTCAGTTGCGCCTATGTCCATCATTATGTCCGTGATCTTTCTGGGGTTCTGGAATCGTGGTCCCATCTTCTCAGCGTTGGCTGTCAGGGGCTGCACCTCTTCTTCCATCATCCTCCGCTGAGCCTCCAGATCTGCCAGCTGTTCACTGAGCATCTTCCTCTTGAAGGCGAGAACTTGAGTGTCAACTCTGGCGTCTATCAGGCGCGAGAGCTCACCCTCCACTCGGGCGTCAAGGTCGCGGAGCTCGGTCTCCCTCGCTTCAAGTCTTTCCCTAGTCCGCTCCAGCTTAGCCTCTGTCTCGGCTCGCATGTGACCCAAGTCGTCGAGCCACTCTCTCATCTCGACGGAGAACTGTTCTTCGTGAGCGCTGGGCTTCAGCGGCTCGCCAGACGATCCGGGGTCTTCGCCGCCTATATGCGAAAAGAGACGTTTCTGGGTTTCTTCGGTGAACCTCTGGATCCATTCGAGTCCGGACGCGGCCATGGCCTCTTGGCGGACCAGCTCAAGATACTTGTCGTGCAGCTCGTACCTTTCTTTCAGGTGCCCGTCGTATCTTTGTTGTCGCCGTTTGAGAGACTCATCCGCCTCAACGAGTTTCTGATCCGCATTCTCGATCATTCTGGCCCGCGATTCGATCCTTTCTTGGATGCGGAGGAGCGCTTCTTCTCGCTTCTGGATCCTCGCCCAAGTCATCTCTCTCTTGTGCTCGGCTAGCTTGGCGTCCAAGTTTCTCTTGAGGAGGAATCGCTCGTGTTCTCTCCGCCAGTATTCGTGCGTCTCCTTTGTAGTCTCCAAGACTTGGGCAAGTGACTCTTCCTCACTAGCGACCTTGGTCAGGCGCTCTTGTGCTTCTAGGACGTTCGCGCGGTACGATTGGAACCCCACGGCTTCCTCAAGCATCTTGAGCTTCTCGCTAGGCGAGATGGACGCGAATCTTCCGACCATCAACTGGTGCATGATTATGAGGATGTTGTCGGGGTTCAGACCATACTTCGCGAGCGCATCGGTCACTTCACCCTTTGTCACAGGGTGATCTTGAACGAGGTACTGGTAGGTACCGTTTCGCTTGAGGATGCGCGTGACCGTTACGGTGTCAACATGGTACTGAGGAAACGGTTTGCCATGTTCTCTGGGGCGATTGTTCAGCTGGAGAGTGATTCGTGCCTCGTCTGCTCCCCACCTTATCAGGTCGCGTAGACGTCGCGCCCGTTCAGTGTATGTCTGACCCAAAACAACTGAAATCGCTAGGAGGATGGAGGATTTGCCCGCGCCGTTGGGCCCACAGATCAAGTTCAGCCCTGACTCTAAGGGGACGTACGCGTTGTCGTACGACATGAAGTTCGTCAGAGCTATGCCCTTGATCATCCGCGGCTTCTTCCGGATCGGGTAGCGAACCTTTCAGCCCCGTAAAAAGTTTCGGGGGTTTCTGTGCGTCCATCTCCATGCTTCAGGGCAGGTTTCATGGTCGGTCCCAGAAGGGACGGGTCTGGATATACTTCAGCTTGGCGTTTAGTAGGTCAGCGTAGAAGTTCTCGTCTTGCGTGTGCATCTTTGCGAGTATGCCCGCGGCGGTCTGGGGACCGACCCCCCACGTCAGCAAGGCCACCACCGCCTGTCTCCCGTAGGAGAGGACAAGATCAGCTGTCCGCCGAGCCTGGCTCAGATTTCTCCTCTCTTCCATCGTCAACTCCTGTTTCGATTTCCACTTCTGTAGGATCACAGGCACATCTGCTCTGATCTTATTCTTCAACGCCAGCAAGCCGGATCCGCATTTGGAGCACTTGGGGAATTCCGCAAGTTCTTGTGTTCGCTTCTCAGGTGTCGCGGACCCACAGTGGAGGCAGACGAACTCCACCTTTTGCGCAAGGAGGGACATTCTCATCCGTGAGAGATTGTCTTTTCTTGCGCTTTCGGGTGCGACCATTTCGGGAACTTCAACGAACTTGTTGAGCATGTAGAATGCTTGTGGTGTGGGAGATTCTTCGGACAGAATAGGGACTACGGTCACCGCTCCACCGGCAATCGAGCGCATGATTTTCCTTGCTGAGTCAATGTCCACCTTGACGAGCTTTGCTTCACGCAGTGTCTCCTCATGGATCGGAGTCGATTCAAACCGGGCTGAGAGTTCGAAAAGGCTTCTCTCGCCAAGAAAGAGCCCACGGGGAATCGCTCCGAACCTTTCCGCAATGAACTTCATATTGTATGCAAACGGAAAACGGCGTCGGGTGTAGGCATCGAACCTCTCTTGTATGCTCTGCTCTGACATCGAAAACAATTCCGCTGAGAGAAAATCAAGAACCTCCCCAGATGCGACTTCTGGGAGTTCGATGAGGATACGGTAACCGTCAGCCCAAATGTTACTCACTCCCCCGCGCCCCGTGAGTACTTCGTCAAAGACGTACGCAAGAGCTCTGTTTACAGCCTCTCCGAAAGATACGTGGACAATCAGGTATCTGTCGAATGCCTCCACAAGGATGAGGCGGTCCGTGGGAGCATGATAGCCCCTGCCAACATAGTTCTGAATCTCATCGACGATCCGCGTGGCAGCAAGTCTCTCTATAGAGTAGGCATTACAGACCTCCTCTATTGTACGCTCTCTTCCGATCGACTTTAGACTTGCCTCGACCTCGCCTCTTATTCTTCCCACTTCTTGTGCAACCTCGAACGGGACAGGAAGGATCTCGCCGTCCCAGCCAGGAATTGCTGCGGTGGGATCCTCGACCGGGACTACGTAGATGTCACCCTCATCCGCGACTCTCACTATCTCCCAGACGCGCCCTCGACAGATGAAGTGGAGACCTCTTTTCGCGTGCAACAGTACGAATTCTTCACCAAGGGTTGCGATCGTCCGCTGACTCGTAACATCAAGTATCGGGTATCGTCGCTCGTCAGGGATCATCGACAGGTTCCGGTAGTAGTATTCCCTGGTCTTGGAGCTTCTTGTCAGCAGGTTGCCCGTTCTTCGGAACAAGCCAAGGTTCTCCATGTACCTGCAGACTGACTGGAACTGTCTGGATGTGAGGCTGCCAAAAGCGCCCGATCTTCGAATCACAGACAGCATCTCACTCGGGCGCGAGCGCTCTTTGTCCATCAAGACGCCTGCGATCTGGTGGGCGAGAACATCGAGGGCGTTCGAGTGGATCCGCACAGGTTCCAGTTGCCGTTTCTGTGCGTGTTGAATGATCGCGACTGATTCGAGTACGTCCTCCGGATAGGCGCAAATTATGACCCCTTCAGAGATTCGACCAAGACGGTGGCCGGATCTTCCAACCCTCTGGATGAGGGCGGACACTTGTCTGGGGGACAGGTACTGCACGGTGAGATCAGCACTTCCGATATCTATGCCGAGTTCAAGCGTTGACGTACATATGATCCCCCTCAACTCACCTGCTTTGAACTCGTTCTCAATGCGCGCCCGTTCTTCGCGGGACAGCGAGCCATGATGTACCGCAATGCGCTTATCAAGCGTGCCGAGTCTGAGACCGAGCATTTCGGCGTGCTGCCGACTATTCACGAAGACAAGAGTCGAGGTGTGCGTGTCGACTAGTTCTTTGATTCTCGAAATGCGGGCCGCGGCGTCGGGGCTTGTGTACAGCGACTGTGCAAGGTCGTGGTCTTCAGGGGTTGGGTAAGGGTACTCGACGTGATACCTCGTGTCTTTCATGATGTCTGCGGTGACTACCTCGCACTTCTCAGTGGGTCCCACCAGAAACTCTGCGACCTTCTCGGGGTCGCCAACGGTGGCGGAGAGACCGATCCTTTGGAACTTCTTCCGTGTGATCTCCCTCACTCGTTCAAGAGCAACGGTGAGCTGCGCCCCTCGTTTGTCGCAGGCAAGTTCGTGAATCTCATCAATGATGACCGCTCGAACCGATCTTAGATGCTTTCGCATACCTGCGCCCGGAAGTATTGCTTGAAGAGTCTCTGGGGTCGTTATGAGCATCTGTGGTGGGTTCCTCGCCTGCTTTCGCCTCTGGGATGCCGGGGTGTCTCCATGACGTACTTCGCAGCGAATCCCAAGCTTGGGGGTGAGATGGGCTACTCTTCTGAGAAGATCTCTATTCAATGCACGAAGAGGGGTGACGTATAGAATCGCGATGCCCTTTGTGGTGCCCTTTGTCGCATATCGACTCAGGACTGGAAGCAGTGCCGCCTCGGTCTTGCCGCTCGCCGTGGGTGCGATCAGCAAGACATTCGCGCCTTTGATGATTCGCGGTATTGCGAGACGCTGAGGTTGCGTTGGCGTCTGGAATCCGAGGTCGGGCAGAGCATCGCGAATGGGTTTCGCTAGTGCGTCGAATGTCGATTCAGGTCGGTCTCGCAAGCAGATCCTCAACACTTACGGCTGGTGTTTGTAGTCAACCCAGTTCTTTGTGATGAATGATCATGTACCCCCGTTATTGGTCTTGAGGGGCTGGCTCGCGTTCTTCTCGTTCTCGCGACCTTCTCGGACGCCTCAGATTATGCTGAAGCTCCGGGGAGGCCAAGTCTTGGTGGCACTTTGATGCCGGGCCTTCGCCGTCGTTCACAGCGAAGCCTACAAGGGACCAGGGTCGCGGCGTGACAGCCTATGATGCCCAAAGAAGTCGGCCGGCAGTGTTTTGCGCTAGAGTTGGAGCCTGTATGCCTGTGGTTTCACACACACGTGTTTCAGGATGGGAACATTGATATACTCCTTGACGCGCGTCCGTATTGGTCAGTCCGAGATGAACTGGACCCAACCTCTTGCAGACAACCCATTCGTCGTCTTCTCAATCCTATGCGCTTCCGCAGCTGTTGCTGTCTTGTCTTACGACCTTCTAAGGTCGAGACGAGGCAGTTCGTCTCAGACCAACCTCATATCAGGCGAACCCAACAATGAATCTCGCAGTAAGAAATGGCGTCGATCTCTGCTTGACCGTATTGCATTGCTCAACAGGAACTTCATTCAATGTCCAAGATGTTTCAGGATCGAATTCGCGAACGTCCCGTTCTGTTCGGGATGCGGAGCTAAGATT
>Ga0315312_1002611_pt1 | contig 12313 bp, 7 predicted proteins | sample TDP7_MG_FD_203629 | JGI IMG/M metagenome (GOLD analysis project Ga0315312, IMG submission 203629) | Freshwater sediment microbial communities from Lake Towuti, South Sulawesi, Indonesia - TDP7 | ecosystem: Environmental > Aquatic > Freshwater > Lake > Sediment | place: Indonesia: South Sulawesi... | reverse complement strand
ACAATATGTTTAGCAATTTCTTCTAACTGTCCAAGTGAACCTAACGGTTTAGTAAGGTTATCAAGACGTTTCTGTGTATAAACAAAACTTTCTTTGTCAATTGGTTCAATTCTGTTGATTACCGAATCTAATTTTTCCATTTTCTTTCCTCCCTCGGTTTTATCAACCTATCAACCTATCAACCTATCAACCTATCAACTTGTCTCTTAACTTCCATTTTCGTACATCCAGATACCAATGTTTCCAAAAACCTTCCCTTAAGATTTTTTCAGTTTCCAAAATTTCAATTCTTTTCTTGAAGATAGGTCCATCGTAAACAAATGTATGAAATTCACCATTTTCACCACAAGGACAAATCTTTCTTTCTATCAGATCGCCAAGAAAATTCTTGTCAACTTCTCTACCAATATCTTTTTCCATGAAAAGGTCTGCTTTAGCACTAACAACGATTGCTTTAAAACCGGAATTGATAAAATCCCGGATAATCTCTTCTGGTTTAATATTCCACAAAGGTTCAATAGGCACTATCCCCAATTCTCTGCAAACCCTCTCCACCCAACTTTTATGTTCTTCAAGGTAAACGTCACCAAAAACCATACCCTCGATACCGTATCGCTTAAGTTCGTTCACTGCATTTTTAAATTCTTTCTCGTATTCACCCATATCCGCACTTACTTCTCTTTGGATAAGTGGTATACCTATTGCTTTTGCCTGTAATGACATCAACTGAGAGTCAATCCCATGGAAACAGCATCTCTTATACTCCTTAGAGATAAAATTCAAGAGAACGCTAACTTTGTAACCTTTTAACATTGCCTGATAACAGGCAAGACAACTATCTTTACCACCGCTCCACGAAGAGGTTACCTTCATTTTTTATCACGAATTCACCCCGCACCTTTGTCCAGAGAATTTTCGGCACTTTGCTAAAATGTATTTGAATATATTCATTTTATTCCAGAACAAAGGTGCGGGGTTAACACGAATAAAATTAAATCTCACGAATGGACGCGAATATCTATTTAAGTTGCAGTGGTATCCCTGCAACCAGAAAATATATCTCATCAGAATAATTAGCAATTACTTGGTTAACCCTACCTAACAAATCCTGAAATTGTCGTCCTGCTCTATTTGGCGGAACAAGGCTCAATCCCACTTCATTAGAAATTATAAAAGTGGTATTTATCTTAGAGTTTTTTCTCTTTTTCAGATATTTGCAAAGAGTGCCAATATAAGAAGCAGGGCTAAAGCCCTGCACTACTTGATGAGAAGATGAACTTAAAAAATTGGTGAGCCAGAAATTTATACAGTCAACAATGATTACTTTCGTAGTTATCCTCCTTATTTTATCCAGAAGGTCAAAAGGTTCTTCTATGGTTCCCCAATTTTTCGGACGCATTTTTTTGTGTTCCCCAATTTTTGTTTTCATTTCTTTGTCGCCTGCAATTGCAGTAGCAAGATAAGTTACAGAAGAACCAATTCTCTTTGCCCGGTTTACTGCATAAAGCGTCTTTCCGCTTTTCACACCACCCAGAACAAGTACTATTTTTCCCATTTCTAATTCTCAATTCTCAATTTTCAATTTTTAATTTCTAATAATCTATCCCTTTTCGTTCTTTTATTCCTTTATCATACGGATGTTTAATCTTACGCATTTCAGTAACTAAATCAGCAAATTTTATTAATTCTTTCGGTGCACCACGTCCAGTAAGAATTACTTCCATGTTTTTGGGTTTTCTACGAAGCAAATGCATAACTTCTTTAAGAGTAAGATAACCATCACGGAGAGCAATAATCAGCTCATCCAGAACTAACAAATCATATTGTTTTTCTTGAAAAATTTTTTTTATGAAATTTAATCCCTCCTGACAATCTTTTCGTACTTCATCAGTCTTGACTTTTGGATAAAAATGTGGATGTTTAGGTGCAAAAGAATAAACATCTACGCCTGGTAGATGGACTAAAATTTTCTTTTCGCCATAAGTAAATGCTGTTCCTTTAAAAAATTGTATAAAACAAACTTTTAGTCCTTGTCCTAAAGCACGTAATGCTAATCCTAAAGCAGCAGTAGTTTTACCTTTACCATTACCGGTATAGATGTGGATTAAACCTGTAAACGCAGATTCCATTTCTTTCTTCTCCGTTTAATAATTGATTGATAAAATAAAAAACCCAACCTTCCTTGGGTTGGGTTCAGGTCATGAATTATTACGAATTTATTCGCGAATATTCGCGAATTTCTTTATTCGTGTAATATTCGTGTTGTACTTCCCTTCCCGCGAAGGTACTCTCCGTAACAAGTAGTCGACCGGACTCCCCCGACGTTACGTCGGGGATACCGTTGCGGGGCAGTGAACCCCGACAATACGTCGGGGCTACTTCCTCTACTTGTTCGGTAAAAAATTTTAAACCTAATCAAAGAACTTTTACAAATTTTATAAAATTTCTGTTACCAATGTCAAGAGAAAAAAATAATTCACACTGAGTATCTAAAATTTAGCAATGAAGGATATACGGAAAGTATTACCGAGGTCACCGTAGGGAACCCAAGCAAAATCAAGGCTAAACTTTTTCCATCCTATACCAAGCCCGGTACCTAAACCATCAATCGTTTTAAAATCATTAAGTGTCTTATAGCCAGCACGTAGCGGAAAAGAAAAGTTACCAAATTTGAAACAATACTCAATCCCGAGATTAGCATTTGGCTTATTATCTATAGGATAGTTAGCATCCAGCCCTAAAGTAAGACGGTCCTTGAAAAGTTTATAGCCTACACCTAACTTAATATTTAGCGGTAAAGGGTCACCTTCACTGATAAACTTTATTTTTGGACCTAAGTTCTGCACAACCATTCCTACTTGCAGTTTGTTAGCAACTTTAAAAAGTCCTGCTAAATCAACCGCTGCACCGTTTGCCTTTTCAATATCAATAGTTTGACGAATATATTTTAGGTTTAGCCCAAGTGAAAAGTTATCTCCCAATTTTTTACCATAGGCAATAGTAAATGCGCCATCAGTTGCACCAAAAGTACCCTCTGGATTTTCTGTATCACCTGTTCTTTTCTCAATATCATTCATATAGAGGTAATTGACCGCCAGACCGAATGTACCGATTTTACCTACAGGTTGAGCGTAAGCAAGATAGTCGTAGTTTACACTTTGAAACCAAACAATATGTTGGGCAAGAAGTTCATGGTCACTAATCTGTCCTAATCCTGCTGGGTTCCAATAAATTGTGTTTATGTCGTCAGCAATCCCAGCATATGTTCCACCCATAGCGATAGGACGTGCACCGATACCTATTTTCAAGAATTGTGCACCAGTGGTACCGACTTTCTTATGTGTTCCTGCATAAACGCGGATTGCCACGGATAGAACAAAGACAACACAGATTGCCACGGATAAGATAATCTTTTTTCTTTTCATTTTTTGGTTACCTCCTTCAATTGCCTCTTACTCTTACCTTTTCACCCTCAATCCCACCTTCTCCCCTTGAGGGAGAAGGAGAAAGGATAAGGGGACTTTCCGGCCTTTAGTATTCCCAATTTATGCCAAGGAAATAGTTTGCTGTATCGTAGTTATAGCGATAAAGTTTTTCGTATTTCATATTAGATTTGCTGATAAGATAATTTGCCTGGATACGTAAACTAATCTTTCCGATGAATTCTTTTGGACCGAAAGGATAACTTATCCCCAAACTTATCGTTGAAATGTTAGTGTGTATTCCTCCATTGCTTAGATAGTTACCATTTGTGTCCTGAGTTAATCTCTCCAAGTATTCCCGATACGTGAATTGGTATGAGAAATCAACCGCATAAGGAAGTCTGCCAATGTAAAAGACAATTTCTGGTTTAATTCCCTGTTCCCAGTAATTGTAGTAATTTGGTACAAACTTAAAATTTTTTGCATCATAATGATTCTGGTTAGATTGATAAACTACTGTTTGCAAGCCAAGAGCATAGACAACTCTTATTCTTTCTCTATAAGTTTGCAAATAGGAAACAAGTAAATCAAGCAAATGTATTTGGTCTTTCCTCTTATCTTTACTGTAATCCCCGCTACTGGTTACGACTTTCTGGTCAAAGAAATCTTTATAAGTAAAACTGTAGTCTCCCTTAGCCTGTAAGTCAGGTGTGAAGACAAAATTGCTGTAAAGATATACTTCATGCGCGTTAGAATCAAGCACATTCTTACCAATTTTACCAGCGAGTTCCTGTCCATATTCTTTTTCAGCTAAAGATGCATAATTCTTGAATTTTAGTTTATAGAAACCATAGCCGCCGGTGAGGGAATCAAGTTTTTTATTAATTTTCTTTTCCCCTTCAATCCCGGCGGCTATTTTCTCGTAATCAAACAGTCCATTACCCCAAGATTCATCTTTTGTTTCTTTCAAAAGTTCCAGTTTATATCCTGTTTTCAGTTTAAGTTTTATATCTTCAGTTATTTGGTTAACGAACTTCAGCGTAAGTGAATGGTCCATTGCTTGTTGAGTCAAAGTTCCTCCACCAACAAGTTCAGTAACATTTTTTGTTCCCCGGTATCCAGCAGAATATGTGGGTACAAGTGAAAGTTCATCAGTAAATTTTAGTGCTGGGATTATATCCAAATAAATGTTTCCACCAAACGATGCCGATTCTTTTTCAAAAAAATATTGTCCTCCGAGAACCTGTAAACTGGCTAAAGGTAAAAATTCAATTTCAGTGTGTGCTAAACACGTGTAAAGTGTAACGTGTAACGTGTAAAGTAAAAAAAACAGAAGTATTTTTTTGTTCACTTTTAGTCTGAAGGAATACCAATACCTGCATCAGCAAAAATTTTTGGTTCAACAACGAGGTCAATTTTCTTGTCAGTGCCCACAAATTCATCTGCTTTGAAAACTAACTCTTCATTCCACTGCAGTTTATCCCAGTTTTCGTTGAACTCCTTCACGGTAAGCAATTTTCCTTCATCATCAATAATGTAATATTCTTCACTATACTTTTTATTAACCGGGAAGGTCAGTCCGTATCGCATATAGTATTTATCGTTATCCGAAACGGGTAAACTGACATCAGTCAAATTTTGTACAAGCCAACTATAGAACTGTGTTTCTGTTTTTGGGTTTGCTAAATCTCCTGCAATGTACCAAGTACGGTTAGTATACGAAGTTGCATTTGTTGCATCCCAACGAAGTTTTTCAACCATATTTCCTGATTGTCCAAGTCTAAACACATAATTGTCATAAAGTTGTTGGTATTTAGTCCCACTTTGGACAATACGTCCACCTGTGTAATTCCATTCCATTATATCCGTAGTGTTACTCACTGCCGATTCGTTAGCAGTGAGATAATAGTCCGGTGTAGATGCCCATTCAGATACACCTATCCATTTTGTAGCATCCTTAAGGTCAGTAGGCAGATTATTATTAAATGTTGCTTTCCAGGTAAAGTAGTCAAACCGCTTTTCACGTTCATTCAAGACAACCATCTTAAACTGATTTGCTTGAGGTCGGACAATATATTCTTCTATTCTCACCCGGTAACCGAAGGCGTCAATGATTGACTTACCCTGCTGGTATTCAGCAAGTTTAATTTCCTGTGCCGCAGCAGCCTGCACTTGTTCCCGGGACATATCCATTCTAACTTCTTGGTTAACCTCGTTTCTTACTGGTGCAAGGAAAGCAGTTTTTTCTTCTTTAGACATTGCAATTGGTGCCATCGGTGGAATATCATGCGAGACTTCAGTCTTTTCAAAAGAATGTAAAGTAACTTCTTCACCTATACCTGTGATTTGGCGGACACCAATCAATCCACGATAACAGTTCACAATTGTACGTTTATCTTCAAGTACCTCAACAGTAAATTTTGTTCCTCTAACTGCACAGACTGATGTCGGTGTATTTATTTCAAATTTAGCACCAGTTTTAACTTTTTTAACCTTAGCATCTATCTTACCACTGTCCATCACGACAACTGTAGTATTCTCTTTAATTTCAGCTAAGGTTAGCGTAGTATTAGGTTGAAGATTGATTTTACTACCATCTTCAAAAAGTAGAGTTCCCCTTGCCCCGGGACTGGTACGGATTTCATCTTTTTCTCCCAAAGTCATCTTTTTTTCAGCTTTTTTCCATACAGGTTCACCAGCTGATTTTACCTCCACTACACCTGAAACAAGAATTAAGGTCACATTAGATTTGACTTGTGCGTGAGTAACACTCGTGTAAAGTGTAAGGTGTAAGGTGAGAAACAAAAGCACTACCGTAAGTGAGACAACTTTTTTCTTAGTATTTCTAAACATTTTTGTCCACCTCCCCGTCTCCCCTCATCTTCCTTCTTCTCCCCCAGGGGGAGAAGGTTTTAAGGATGAGGGGTAAATTGAGCGACTATTTGACGACTGCCATTTTAAATGTTGCAACTTTTTCGTCTTTAACTTTCATTATACAAAAATATACACCACTGGCTACATTTTCATCCTTATCATTATCACCTAACCATTCAGCATAATAAATCCATCCACCGGTTCTATCTCCATCATTAATTTTGCGTACCAGTTCACCAGCAAGATTGTAGATGTAAAAAGTAATATTACCTGATTTTGCTGATGGAAGACAATATTTTATTACTGTCCCGGTAGTGGTCTTACTTGTGCCAAGTGAACCACCGTCTCTTAAATTTACTGTCTTACTTTTAAGATTGAATGGGTTAGGGAAATTATATACCTTTACACTATCTCCAGTGTAGGAAATATGAGTTGGTGGTGTTGAAGTGAAAACTGCAAATTTTCCTGCTTGCCCAGCACCGGGTGCACGCGTAGATAAGAGAGATATCGCTCCCAAACTTAACCCTGCAGGAGCACTCGTTCCACCTGAAGATAGAGAACTGATATCTACCGAGACAGTTCCGGAAAGTGGGTCTACCGTCACCGTTCCAGAAACAGGTTGCCAGATACGTGTTGTTTCATTGTATTGGCAGACAAGTAAACGGTTGGTATCTACTACCTTTGTCTTATCATAACTTAAGGTTAAAGTCAGGTCTTTTTGCATTGTTGCATTGCTTAGTTCAATCTGGTAAATTTCACTTGCTATACCTTGTGCTAATACCCCCGCTTCTCCCGTAGTCGGTCTTAATTGTTTACTTAAGGCAAGTAACGGTCCTGCGATAAGTGTCCCTGTCCCAGCAGTTCCCACATTCTCAATTCCAGGAGCACTGCTCACGGTAGTTGTAGTTATCTCTACACCTCCTGCAAATACTTCTACAGAGGTTGAATCTTCACCAGTTTCATCAAGTGCAATCTCACCACCTTCAGCAATGAAACTGTCTAAACGGTAAACTACATACGCTTTAACTTTTAGACTGAAAACAAAATCAGTAATCCCAACATCCTTCCCATCGTAACCACTTACTCTTAAAACGTAGGTCTTTTCAGCATCAGGAGAAGTGACTGAACATATCCAGGTATTTTCCGTACCAGTAGATACGGTAAGAATTACTGACTGCGCACCGGTATCGGTATAAGAAGTACCTTCTACATATTTTGCTATGATTGATTTGCCCCAGGCTGGATAATTTGATAAAGTTTTCAAACTTTTTATTATAAAATTCACATTGTTCCCACTAATTTTTGCACGTATGTCAAATGCAGGTAAAATTGATTTCAGGACAAAATCTACACCGCTAACTACACCTGCTTTAACTGTCGCTGACTCTACTAATTTTCCAGGAACGATGATAAACAACTTGTAATCATCTCCGGAGACTAAACCACGCAACACATAGTATCCACTTGAACTACTCACTGCATAGTAAATTGGCAAAATTTCTTTTGGATGAGCATCATTGTATGTCTTATTGAATGCAGCAATTTTAGCGTTAGGATAAGGTTGTGCCCAAGGTATTTTTTGGTAATAGACCGTTCCCTCTAAAGTTTCACCCCCAGCCTTTAATGCAAAATTAGCCGTTACTGTTGCGTCAGAAACTATCTTCTTTGCAACTGCTAATTCATATCCTTCAGCATAAACTTCTATACGGTAGATACCTTTCGCTAACCCAGCAACAGAGTAATCACCGTTGGAGTCAGTGTAGACTATACGTTTATAAACCTTACTCGCAATAGTTACCGAAGTATTCGGAATAGGGTTATTTGTAGCCACGGCAGTTACCTTCCCGCTGATTGTTCCACCAGCACCTACAGTCTTGTCAAAGTCCACATCCAATGTGGTAGTTTTGTCAGCAGAAATACTTACTTTCTCTACATAAAGTGGATAGTTAGGTGTAGTAAACACTGCTGTATATTCACCTGCTGGCAAAAATTTCATCCAATATGCAGGTGGATAATTTATCATTGCTTGTTTAAGTTTGTTTACATCACCGCTTGCCGCACCATTTTCCCAGGCATTAAGTGCTGTCGTGGTTGCTATAGGAATTTCAATAGCCAAACCACGGATTACACCATTAGCATCAGTCAAAGTAACCGCAGGGATATATTCAACAAACTTCATAAAATTTTGTGCAAATATTTTTACATCCTGTTCACGGAAAATATTAGTTCCAGTTATTTTACCAGTAATTGCACCTGTTTTATCCAGACTTGGACAGGTAATATTTATTGGCACATATTGTGCATTAGCCGGTCCAGTAAGAAAATTCTTGTCAATAGTAATATTTTTACTTGTAGTAAGGAATGTAACAAACATTTCCTGTTTTCCATTTTCAGTTTCCGGTGAATTAGCGCCGACCATCAGATAGAAATCATATTTACCTGCGGAAAGAAAGACCGATGTTTCTCCATCTTTTGTGCCCCAACCCCATTCCCTTTGTCCATCACGATTCCAATCTTCGTAAGCATAAAAAAATTGTATCGGTGGTTCAAACATTATCAATTTTGTAAAATTAGTTGGGTCTAAAACTGTTCCAGCATCAAGACCGATAATCATCAAGCCATAATCGGCAGTTAAAGTAGGCAAAGTACCAGCGATAGCCGGTTTACAGCGTATTCCTTCGGCTAATTTTATTTCAACATTTGTATCTTTACCGTCTGAGACTACCACATTATCAATGGTTACTTGGGCATACGTGTAGCCAGGTCCTTTACCTTGCGTCTTTAACCTGTAAATACCGGGGACAAGTGCATTGGTTTGAAATGAACCATTTTCAGAAACTTCAACCCGATCACCACACTGTACGGATACTCCCTGTACTTCTATATCTATTCGTTTTTCATTTGTTTCCTTCTCGCTGGTAGGTTTGAAAAGTTGCCCATTTGGTAAACGAACAGTTCCTTTGATTATACCCCCGGAGAACATTTTGAACGGAGGAAGCGTAACCGAAGAAACACTTCTCAAGTCAATCTCAATATCACTGCCTGCCTCACGCAGTAAACCGTAACGGTTAGATAATACTCTTAGTTGATAATTACATCCCGGAGGAATATTTATGGTGAAATCATATTCTTGTTTTCCTGAAGCATTGATTACAATGAAACCCGCCTTTGGGTTAACTTGGTATGAATAAACTATGAAATAAGAACCTGGTGATAAGGGAGACACAAAATTAATTTCGCCTGTCTCGTAATTCCACCAGCCAAAATTAGTCTTCAGTAAATTGTTTGCCTCAATGCCCTCACTGGTGCCACTCCAAACACCTTTAATATAATAAACATACTTTTGTGGTAATTGAATAGTGTTAGCCAGAGCACTAAGATAAGGAGTATATGTAGCATTTTCTCCTTGCTCACGTCTTTGTTCAAAACTTTGCCAATCTTCATGAGCAATGATTGTTACCGGATTAGCGGAGAGGTCAACTACATTCGGAAAAACAAGTTTACCCTTAATTTCTGCAGTTGCACCTTCAGTAGGTGGAATTTCTACAGTAACTGTATTACCTAAAAGTATTCCACTTGAACTGTAAACTTCACAATTACCTCCACGAATACTTACCCTCAAGTCGTCACTGGTAAAGGTATGGGTAGACGAACCTGGGTCGTAATTATCCTGTCCATCTTTACCACGGTTATAAGTTATCCCCGACTGCGAAAATTGTGTCCATACGTCTACCGTATAGTTACCGTCAGGCAACCCAGTGATTGAGAATGTTCCGTCAGGACGATTTTGTGTATGTCCTTCACTCATACCTGCTTTGTTCTCCCAGAGTGCTAAACCTACAGTTGAATTAGGGTCAGTACCATACCAGAGGCTCCAATCACCCCGGAGGTGAATCCATGCCTGAGGTACAGCCTGGAGTTGCCCAGAAATATTCATTACTACTTTGCCAGTGATTATTCCAGTGACCGGCACTAAAGCACGACCATCTTTTGGGGTAAACGAAACATATACTGTATTCTGCCCGTCGTAAGAATAGCCCATCTTATTATTATCAGCACGTTGTCCCTTATATCCATTACAAGTGACATCAAAAAAGTATGTACCAACATCTAAACCTCCAGGGTCATCGGGGTAACCGTAGAAGATGTAACGTCCGTTATCATCAGTTGTAGTTTGCCACCAACCGCCTTCCAGACGAGTGACCCCAATTCGTGCACCTACTACGGGTTTAGAATTAATATCTTGAACTATACCTTCAAAAGCAATCTTCTTGACACCAACGGCTTGGACTACAGTTGATGGTGGTAACGCATCTGTGCCGGTTAGGTTAATATTTACTGTAGTTTCCACTCCCTCCTTTATTTCGCCAACATCAACTCCCAAACTTAGGTTAATTGAAGGAGCAAAAGCGTGTGCCTTATACACATTTGCACTTTGTAGAGGAACATTGTAATAATACAGGTCACCTGGATTTGTACCCAAGATTGCTGCCCCAAAAGCAACCGGTTCTCGGGTGTAAGGATTAGAGATATCTCCGAGAATCATTTGTGGTAAAACTGCAACATTTGGTAAAGTAATACTTGCTTTTACCCAACCAACACCGGTTAAGCCACTTTTCAATATTATTTCTTTGCTAAGAGTTCCGGTTCCTTGAACAGGTATCCAGGTAGGGTCCATCATCTGGTCACGTATTGTCGGCGAATAACCTTGTTTTGTTGCAAGAACTACATACACAAGATTATCAGCAATTGTGAGTGCTATCTGCCCGGAAGCATTGGTAGTGTCAAGTTTTGAGTTTGTTGGGTCAGGGTCACCTTTAGCCGTGAAGACTATCGCCGCTACAACCGCTCCTGAGATTGGTTGACTTTTTTCATCTTTTACTACCACATTCAATGTTGCCGCTTGGGTTAGTGTTACCCCCAAAAATAATACTGACAAAAAAATCAAGTAAATTTTTTTTGTCACCCTATATTTCCCCCTTAGTTACCACTACAGACAAGTCTACTGCTATTTTTTGTTTCTGTCAACATTCTTTTCACCCTCACCTCAATCCTCTCCCCTCTGAGGGAGAGGGGTCGCTGAGCGATGAAAAAGAGCTCGCGCCTTGCGACGGGTGAGGGGTCTGCGGTTACTTAATTATTGCAATCTTTTTAATCAGCCCTTTTTGAGGCTTACCGTTGACTTCAACTATGTAGAGATAAACACCGCTTGCTACACGTTCACCGGAATCGTTTTTCAACTGCCAGACAATATCATATTTACAACTCGGGTTCAGACTAAGTAGTGACATCCCAACGTCATCCATACCTTCCAAAGTGCGGACCAATTCACCAGCAATGTTATAAATCCTGATTCCAATTTCTACCTGTCCTGCACTTGCTGGAATTTCACATTTAATATTTGCAACCTGTCCTTTACCCGGATAGACAGGATTTGGCCAGACATAGGTATCAAATTCTGCACCCAAATATGCCGACGGACCTAAAAGTGCAAATTGTCCAGTCTTACTACTTGTTGCACTAACCGTCTTTTCAGTTTTATTCACAGTGCTATCAGTAAGCAGAACCCAGGTGCCATTCTCGTAACGATACATTTTCAAATAGTCAACTTTTATCTTGGTCTCGTCAACTATATCATCGTTATTAGCATCAGTATAAGGTATAGTAATGTTTCCTGCATTTTTCAGAGTATTAGTTCCACTTTCTAATCCGAGATTAATTTCTTGTGCGGAAAGTAAACCGGCTAAAGGTCCAGCGACTAAAGTTGGGTTAAGAGTAAGAACTGCCTTATCTTTCCGCTGAGTAAGACTACCTGAGGAAATAACGATTTCAGTCATTCCTGAGCCACCAGCTTTAACTTTATTTGCTTTACGGTCATCTATAGTCTGTTCAGTTCGCTTCGTTTGTCTACCGTCAACAAGTTTAATTTCTTCCTTACGGTCTGGATTCTTACGGTCAATAGTTACGATTATGACAATTGGTGCTGGGTCATCTCTACCTTCTTTATTAGTTGCAAG
>Ga0315312_1002610_pt1 | contig 12319 bp, 11 predicted proteins | sample TDP7_MG_FD_203629 | JGI IMG/M metagenome (GOLD analysis project Ga0315312, IMG submission 203629) | Freshwater sediment microbial communities from Lake Towuti, South Sulawesi, Indonesia - TDP7 | ecosystem: Environmental > Aquatic > Freshwater > Lake > Sediment | place: Indonesia: South Sulawesi... | reverse complement strand
TTACAAGAGTTTTCAGGTCTTCTCGAGTGACTTTAACCGCGATGTCTACATCCACTGTGGTTCGAGGCGTACCATAATAGCTCGCTGCTGCAGCTCCAGTAAACATATAGTCGATTCCAGCGGCGCTAAAATTCTTCACTATTCTTCTGATTAAGCCTTCAAGACTGTCCACTTTCTAAACCTCGTAGTGACGACGCTTCTGATACACAGTTCTTTCTCTGACCTTTTCTAGAAGTTCTTCTTCCTTGATGTTCACATCTTGGTCCTTGAGAGAATCAGCGCAAATACGGACACATACATCAACCATGCTTATCGACAGATTCACCTTTTCCTCCGGCTTCAACTTTTCAAGAGTCGTCCAGACCACCCAATCATCTAAGTGATGCTTTAGCCTTAAGAGGCATTCCTAACTTAGGAGAACTAGGAGAGTTTTCAACCTTCAGGCTAGGTTTCAACTTCCTCTTCTTCACAGTGCTCTGCTTCCAGGCCTCCCCCAGACCTTAGTGAACAGAACTTTACTCGGCAAGTATCCTACGAATGAGTTCACTGAGCAGGGATTAACGCTCAAGGACCGTTCCTAACGCACGACTCTCCAGTATGAATGAGGCGCAGTTTGACAAGGACGCCGATGAGGAGAGACAAAATCTACCATCCAATACACTTACAAAAACTACCTCTGTCGACGTAACTCTTTCTTTCGAACCTCTAACAGTATCTCCCTTGAAGTCTTACCTCTAAAGACCGATTTTAAAGACCCGCGATCTACGGATGGTTTAGGCAAAGACTTTACCAATACTCCTTCCTCAGTCTCTCTCGGTACTCATGAGGCAATACTGGCTACGATTAGGAAGATCGGAGAGAGACGGAAGGCCAAGGGAAACCTTGAGTCAAGGAGTTAGGCGCGCGGCTGACGTGACAGGGAGAGGTTCTGAAGATTTTGCGCTTCACGTAGAAGGGTTAGATCTTCTAATGCATAATCCAAGGGCTTTCCAAGGAATGGGCCTTCAGTATGCAACATCTCCGCGAGTGGCATGTCACAATAGAATCTCGAATTGTTTCTAAGTTTAAGAAGACTATTGCGGGATCAATGATGTTAACATGCTCCTTCAGATCGCCGTAATGCGGATATCACCTGAAAATCTTTGATAACGGATTGTTGCTGACTTTGGGTTTAATGCCGTATCTCCTGCCATAATAGGTGTTCAGCGCGTCGGTCATAGCACAAGCTGGAAACGCCCTTTCAGCTAACCCGATCGGTCCATAGAGAACGAAGTTCGCGCCCTCCACCTGCGTCAGCGCTGCAGCCGTCGCAATACAAACATCATAGGCATACGGTCCTAAGCCTTTCTTAACGTTCTTCCAAGTTGTGATGGCGTTCGATGGCCCGCATCCAGTAGGGAGGCCGAACTCTTCTTTGACGAGTCTAATCGACTTCGCTGCCAAGATTATGCTTGGCGCATCAAGTACAGCTGTGTCGACGAGTTTGTTTTCGATGCCCGCTTTCTCAACGGCTTTGAGCAACCCCTGCTTCGTTTCGTCTCCTCTCAACACTTCAATTCTTCCTTCAGGCCACACATTTGACGGATTATATGCCAGAATCATCGCAGACTTCGCTTTCATTTCTTCCAAAGCGGCTATCTCATCTTCCTTAACGTTATAGTCGATTGAGTTATAGATAGCCCTCTCTCTAAGCCCAGTTTCGATCGCATGTCTCATCGCAGGTATCCGCTGAATTGAGGAAGTACTGTCGACCAGAAAGGGAGCATCTGTAACACTAGTGACAAAGTCAATGTAGTTGATTAAGGCCTCACTGGTTGAACCGAATATATCTACAATGTGAGGGTTACCAGTCAGCTGAGACATCTCTTCCTGCTTTTCTATGAGACTTTCAGCTGCACGCTTATCGAAACTGCCTTTCTTATGGTCACTGACGATCTTGTGGTCTTCGTAGAAGATAGTCCCAATAAGGATAGTAGGGCACTCACCCAGTCTTCCGCCAATCTTAACCCCGGCGATATCAAGTATTCTCTGTTCCTTTTCGTCCATCAAGATTCCCCTCCACCAAAGGCACCGACTCTATGTCGTTAGCGATATATATGAAGCGCATCCCTTGAGCGGGCTAGGCAAGATGAGCCAAAACCCGAAGATAGCGCTACATGGGCATACTCACAGAGCTGAGATGAAGCGAAAAGAAGGATGCTGGAACACGAGAAGCTGGGTTGAAGGCGAAAGCACCTTCGCAGAGCTCGTGGATGGAGAAATCCAACTTAGACATGCGCGAGAAATCTCTTCGACTCAAAAGTTAAGGAAATCTTGCAAACCTCGCCTATAGTACTTGACAGACACAGTATAATGATAGAGCCACTTTGGCGCTTACTAGTCACGAAAGCGAATACGAACATTCTACTTCTTATTTGGAGCGGGACTTTTTAGTTCTACCAAAACAGCTGAGAGCAAATAAGAGTAACATAAATCCCGTCCCAATCACGAAGTCGAGAGTTATGAATGTCTTTGACTTCAGGAGGAAGCGGCAAGGCAAGAGCTGTGCTTATCGAGACAAGGAGTTAATCCTCTATCGCTTCTGAGAGAACATCTTTAGGCCGGCATTCACCGGCATCGGGGTCCCAGACGTTTAGGTTGCAGTCTTGCAAAAGAAATTGAAGACATGAATGTCCGTTGCAATAGACGACTGAATATAACCATGCTTCCAAGATCCTAAGACATTCAATCGTATAGAAAGGCTTATCTAAACACATGAACCTGAATCTATGGACAGGGAAATTGCTATGTCTGAAGAGAAAGTTTCTAGACGTGGTTATGTGAAGTACGTTGGTGGCATTGTCGTTGTTGCGGTGGTTGCGGCTGCCGGTTACGGAATTTATGAAGCCACAAAGCCTCCTCCAACGACACCTACGCCTACACCCACGCCTACACCAACTCCTACTCCTACACCAACGCCGACTGTAACCCCGGGAAAACCTTTTGCAGGCCAAGAGATAACGGTAGGCCTTGTTTCTGGGCTGGTGACTGACCCTCTTACGAGATCGCTTGTCCCAATGTTTGAGGAGTTGACAGGTATGAAGGTGAACATCGAAACTCTGCCCTATCCAGCCCTGCATGACAAGCAGGTACTGTCGCTTTCTGGGGCAGAAGGGATATACGATGTCTTCGAGATCTACAATGAGGCGATAGCCGAGTACACCGTGAACAATTGGGTTTTGGATCTAAGGACGTTCCCCACCTTTGAGAAAGACTTTGCAGGGATGCACCCGAAAGCCCGGTACATATGCGAGTGGGGAGGAAAAATCGTGGGCATACCGTTCGATGGCGGAGGAAGAGTCTTTTGTTACAACAAGAAGATCTTGGAAGACCTCGGTTTCGAAGTACCTTCTGTCGACGGTTGGACTTGGGACTACATCCGTGAGACGGCGAAGTCAGTTGTGAAATTGACTGGTGGCAAGGTCTGGGGATGGGTGCACCAAGGACTGATGGGAGGGTACAGTTGCATGGACTTCAACCCATGGCTTTGGGGCTTTGGCGGAGAGATATTTGACAACTATACGATTCCTACCAAGTGTCTGATCAATTCTGATGAGGCTGTCGAGGCTCTAGAATGGTACGCAGCTTTTAGGAATGTAGACAAGGTTTCTCCTCCGGGAGACACTACATACAGTGAGACCGAAGCCGTTAGGCTAGTGTGTGAAGGAAAGGTAGCAATGTGCATTAACGACCCGCTTATGCACGGCCAGAAGTTCTGGAACCCCGCGTTCTCGCAAGTAGTCGGCCAAGTCTTCTTTGCGGATAACCCGCTAAAGAAAGGTGTTACGCCAATGCATGAAGGAAAACCATTTACGGTGAATGGGAAACCTGCTGCGAAGCATAGAATCGGCATCTGGGAGATCAACATTGCTGCCAACTCAAAACGCAAGGATCCAGCGTACGAGTTCGTAAAGTGGATAACTGGTGAAAGCGTGGCCAGGACATGGTTCCTGGGCGGTGCGGGCTCCTTCAGAGAATTTATCTACGCGGATCCCGAATTTCGGAAAACGTACGGCTACCTTGAATATGTTCCTCGTTGGTTTGATACAGGTATAAGATGGGTTCATAACCCAGATGCGACAGCTACGATGGTTGTTATAGGTGAAGCCGTCACAAGCGGGCTCTCAGGAGAGAAGACCGCTAGGGAAGCTTTGGACAAAGCCAAAACAGAGATCGATAAAATCTACAAGGGAAAGCCACTGTACCCTGACTACACGGAATGAATCTACCCTTCTCTTTTTCTTTAGCTGATATATTCGATCTCAAACAGCTACGTGCTGTCGAACAAAGTGAGGAAAATTGAGTAGCAGAGAAGAAATTCTTGGCAAATTGAAAGACAGCATAGTTAGCCTCGATATTGAAGGGTGCAGAAATACCGCGATGGCCGCTGTTGAAAAAGGCATTCCCCCTTACGAAGCTGTGATCGAAGGAATGGCAAAGGGTATGGAAGTGGTCGGTGAGAAGTATAAGAATGGAGAATATTTCCTGCCCGAACTTGTGATGGCTGGAAATGCTATGAAAGCTGGTTTGGAGATCCTTGAGCCTCTTATCGACAAAGCCGTGGGGGTTCAAGCTCACAAGGTTCTGTTTGGAACAGTTGAAGGAGATTTGCATGATATAGGGAAGAATATAGTAATAGCGATGTTAAGATCGGCTGGTTTTAAGGTGAAGGACCTTGGTATAGATGTGCCAGCGCAAGTCTTCGTAGAACAAGTGAGAATGTACCAGCCCATGATCGTGGCGATGTCCGCACTTCTTACGACGACTATGGTCGAGATGGGTAATGTGATCAAAGCATTGGAAACAGCTGGATTAAGGGATAGGTTGAAGATAATGGTCGGAGGCAGGCCGGTCGCTGAAGATTTTGCCAGTGAGATCGGCGCAGACGGCTACGGTCACGATGCACTGGAAGCACTAACTATAGCGAAAAAGCTTGTGGGGATGGGGTGAGAAACTCTGACAAGAAGTATGACGCCTTGGGAAAGGTTCGCTGCAGCCATGAGTTTCGAGACGCCAGATCAAGTACCAGTAGTCTTCTGCATGACAAGCAATTATTACTCATGGTTCGGTGGGATAAAAGAGAGCGAATTTTATACGAGCCCAGAGTTGATGCTGAAATGTGAAATGGCCGCTCAAGAGAGATGGCCTGATATGATATTGCTACCCGGATTCGGACCGGATTTCTCCATCCAGTTTGAACCTAGGGCCTTTGGAGCTCAGGTTAAGCAACCGCCAGATGCTCCTCCGATGCCTCTAGCCATGATCAAGAATATCGAAGACGTAGAAAAAATGGCTGTCCCAGACCCTGGAGAAAGCGGTCTTTGCCCGAAATGCATGGAGTACTATCGTTGGATGAAGGAGCACACAACCAAGGAATTTAGAGAAAAGTATGGTTATTTGGATGGGTGGCAATTCTACGTTCTAGGACCATTTGACACTTCGCTGCTGCTGAGAGGAGCCACAGAATTCATGACAGATATCTATATGCACCCTCAGCTTATCAAGAAACTGATAGACATAGTTACGCAGTGGGAAATAGAGTGGCTTAAGCTTCAAGAAGAAGGGCCTGTGGGCAGATTCAAGCTTATGGGCGTATATGACGATAACTCGGGCAATATATCAAGAAAGCACTTCCAAGAATTCGCTTTTCCATACTTTAAGAGAATCTACGACACTTTCAGAAGAGTTCCATTCCGTCTTTTTCACAATGATGCCAAAGTTCATCACATAATGGATCTATTCTACGAGATGGGCGTGAATAATCTTGTCCTATTCGATGCCGAAACAGACATTGGCGTTTTCAAAGAAAGAATTGGAAAGAATGTATGTTTGACGGGAAACGTCAAGCCTCTGGAAGTTCTATTGAGGGACACAACTCAGGAAGTTGAGCGAGAATGCAAGCGACAGATCGAAGTCGGAAAGGAAGGTAGCGGTTACGTATTGGCTCCGGGAGGAGCCATATCGAGAGGAACACCTGAAGCCAACCTTGACATGATGATAAGAGCTGCTGAAAAATACGGGAAGTACTAAAAAGACCGGAAGCGATCGTTGCCAAAGAGAAATCATCAAGTGCCCTAGGAGTTGCGAGTCTCCTAGCCACTCTGGCCTTTCCGGTCTGCTAGAATTTGCATCTCATCTTCTTTTTCTTCGTCTAGATCTTCTCGATGTAGGGCGCCGTCAACCCTCGAACTATGTAGGTCTGGAAGATCAAGAATATTATGACAACAGGTATTATCATCAGGACGCCAATTGCAGATACGGGGCCGGCGGGGATGCCTAGATGCGTTATAAATCCGAACAAGGCGACTGGCGCAGTCTTCGTCGCTTCGGCAGTGAGAATCACAGCGAATAAGAATTCGTTCCAGCACAGGATGAAGATGAATGCCGCAGTAGCCGTCAGCCCGAACATTGAGAGGGGTAGGATTATCCTCATAAATGTTTGGATCTCAGAGCAACCGTCCAAGTAGGCGGCCTCCTCTATCTCCCTCGGAATCTTCACAAAGAATGAAATCATCATTAGGATGACCGTAGGGAGATTGAATACTGAGTACAGTAGGATCAATCCTTGAAGAGATCCATACAGCCCAATTGTTCGATAAAGGATGAAAATCGGGATTATAGGTACAATAGGGGGCATTATTCGTAGCGTTAGAAGCCCAACAGGTCCATATGCGCCGCCGACTTTGAACCTAGCCATGCTGTAGGCTGCAAGAGAGCCGACGAAGACCGATATCAAAGTGCTTGCCAGACTAACAATGAAGCTGTTAATTATATTCTCTCCGAACTTGGTCTCTCGGAACGCTCGAGCATAATTGTCGATAACAGGGGTGAATACCCATTTCGGGGGAACGACGTATACGTCCAACGGATTCTTTATCGACGTTAGGAACATCCAGACGATCGGAAAGAACGAAGCCGCCGATATTCCGATGAGGATAAGATGCGGCCACATATGTTTAAGGTTAATTCGACCGAATTTCACTAAGCCCATTTTCCAATCATCTCTCAAAGCGTACAAACTTCGTCCATATCAAGAGCAACAGTGAAATGGCGACTAAAACTATGAAGGATGTAGCGGCAGCTTCAGCCGTCTTCATATACCTGAAACCCAGCTTGTAGGTGAATACCGAGATAACTTCAGTGGCGGTGCCGGGTCCCCCCCAAGTCATTATGAAGATTGTGTCCATGGTCTTGAATGCCTCTATCAGACGAAGAATCGTTACAGCTACGATAACGGGTGAAAGAAGTGGCAAGGTAATGTATCGAAGTTCCTGCCATAAGGAAGCGCCGTCTATCTGCGCTGACTCAAATGGCTCCTTCGGAAGCGCTTGAAAGCCAGCAACTAGGAATAAGACGATGAAAGGGGTCCACTGCCAAACATCGACCAACATGACTGACAAAAGTGCTGTCTTTGGGTCGGCAAGCCACAAAACTGTCGGAAGGCCGAGCATGCTCAGAAACTGATTGATTATCCCATAGTCTGGATCATATAGGATCCTCCAAATAGTGCCGGCCGCAACTGGAGCAACTATCATTGGGATGAAGATGATTGAACGGTAGATGCCGATACCCCTGATAGGTCGCCGCAAAGCTAGGAAAAGTCCTATTCCAATAAGCAGTTCAAGAGTGACCGCCCCCAACGTGTAAACAACGGTCATCTTTATCGAGTTATAGAAGTCCGGATTAGTCAAAACGGATATGTAGTTACTAAGGCCTACAAATGCATGTCCCAGATATTCTCCTCCTAACTCCCAGAAATGGAAGCTCATGTACAGAGAATATAACAATGGGTATATTGTAACTGCGAATATCAGTAAAGCGGCGGGTGCGTACATCAGGTAGGGAGCGTATCTTCTTCGCGAAAGGTTTTTGCGCACCTTGTCGTTGCCTCCGAATAGAGTCATAGAGAAAATAGCTCTATTTTGTATTATCTTTAAAGCTTTTTAACAATTATCGGGAAGAAGAGTGGCTTGTAAACCATATAGCGATAGTTCGTTTCAATGACGACACAATTCCTAGTGTTGTAGATGACGTCCGGGTCTCCACTTCTGAAGAGCCGAGACCGATCTTTTCACGCGTGGAGTTACGGGGAACTCATGATCGCATCTTGGACAACGAACCTGATTGCAGCTGAGGAGCGAGTATGGAGAAAGCAGCTTCGGACATCCTTGACATGAGCTGACTCTTGCATAGATGATATCGAATTCAAACCCACATCTCGGACATACTAAACACCTGGACTTGTAGGAGAGAGGTGAAGCACTCACGTCTATCACGTTAGCCCAAAAACGTTATCGATGACCAGCGGAATTAAACGTTTTTTCAAGGAGAAGATGAGATGGTTCTAGGCGTGGCTTGCCTCTTCAATTATCATCGGTACTCGGTGCATCTTGCGTATCTCTCCGAGCGGGGGCAGTTCATCCGAGATCGCCAAGATCAACCTATCTGAGAATGTTTCTATCACTTTCTTGGTTATCTGCTCGAATTCATCCATGCTTACCTCTGGTAGGAAATGCCAGTAGGGTATCCCATCCACTAGAATGAGTTCATCTCCAAAAGCCTGCTTTACTTCCTCGACGGTTACGTCTCCTACGGGTTTGAAGGTTACAGCTTCAACCCCATCGAGCCCGGCCTCTCTAAACGTAGGAAGAAGCGTCTTCACATAGCCGTCTGCGTGTGTGATCACGTACTTGCCAGCTTCGTGGAGTTCATCGCATCTTTCTTGATAGTATGGGAGGTAATACTTTCTGAATAGATCTGGGGAAACTATTCTGCAGTCAAGATTATCCGCTAGATTGACTACTTTCATAGGTGACTTCTTGATGACATCATAGCACTGGTTGTCAACTCGCTTTATAGTCTCCATAATCTCTTCAACCTTATCCTTGTGTCTGCGGAGGCTGATCACGGTTCTTTCTACCCCCATGTACTCAATGAAGAGTCTCTGGAGGGGGCTTCTCAATGCACATATCCAGATCATGCCCTGACCGCCCAGCCATTGATCTAGTTTCCCAAAAGCATCTTCGTCGAATCCATATCTTGTTCTCTCCAGAATATACTGGAGTATCTCGAGGTCCTCAACGGTCTTGGCAGGATATTCAACTATGTACCATGCGCGTCCATGTTCACTGGATCGGTCTACGCTCCTAAGGGCTCCCAAGGGTGTCTTGTACTCGGTTATTATCTCATCCTCTACCTTCTCTCTCTTGATCTCCATCTCCTCTCTTCCTTCTCCCGCCCCACCCATCCAGCTTGCTCCAGAGATCGTTTTGAATGGAGTAGGCATGACATCAGAGCCGTAAGGCGGCTGGAGGAAACCGAAAACCCAATCTCCAATAATGTACAATCGCATCGCTGCGTTGAGTTCTCTATAGATGTCTATGAGGCTCAACCGTTGTAACTCTTCCGGCAAGGTTCCAAGCGCTCTATTTACATTGTACCAGTGCTCAATGCGTGGCATCCAAGGAACTCTGTCAGGATGCTCGCCTCTGAATACGCTCATTATCCTACGTTCAATCTCAGATTCCTTTCTCATAGCTCATCGTCTCCGAACGTGCTCATGAGCTCCTTACATATCTTGACAGCTTCTACCGCGTCTGTTCCATTTGCATCTGCACCTATCTTCTCAGTGAATTCCCTAGTCACCGGAGCCCCTCCTACGATGACCTTTACGCGATCTCTTATTCCTGCTAGTTGGAAGGCCTTTATCACTTCCTTCATCTCTCCCATAGTGGTTGTGAGCAGGGCAGACATGCCTACTATGTGCGCTTTTCTATGTCTTGCTTCCTCCACGAACTTCTCTCGGACTACATCGACTCCCAAATCGAAAACCTCGAACCCGGTTGATCTGAGCATCATAGCTACCAGGTTCTTGCCTATGTCATGTAAGTCGCCTCTCACGCTACCAATCACGACGGTTCCTTTCGCTTTCACATTTTCAACCTCAAGATGAGGTTGAAGAACATGCATGCCTTCCCTTACGGTCTCCCCGGCCATTATAAGCTCTGCCAAGAAGTACTCTCCAGCTTCATATTTCTTACCAACCTCTTCCATTCCGGCCGCCATTCCGTCCATCATTATGCTGTACGCAGAGTTGTCCGCCTTAAGAGCGGTCTCAACAGCTTTAGCTATAGCGTCCACGTCCAAGTTGACGGTACAACTCTTTACTGCTAGAAGAGCTTCCTCAGCTATCATATTCACCAATTGGCAGATAGAAAGCAGGTTTCCTAAAGACTTTTCCGAAAAGCATGTCTCGTCGAATATCAGCCTCGACACGTGTCTGATCACATTCTCGATTTTGCCTGTTATTGCTCTGCTGAAAAGAAATATAGCATGCAACATGATCAATCATTATGTCAGCTACACTCAGACACCGCCCAGCGCAGAGGTGACGAGGTGCTGTGAATTCCAAGGAACGAGTAATTAAAGCCGTCAAATTCGAAGGCCCAGACAAGGTTCCTAATGGCTGTTACCACTTGCCAGGGGCTCTTACTAAGTATGGGGATAAGTTGCTATCTCTATACCGGACATATCCGAAAGACTTCGCTGAGCTATATCATTGGTGGCATGCATCTGAACTGTTGAAGACCTATGAAGAGGGGACATACAAGGATGTCTGGGGTTGTGTATGGAGGAATATCCAGCCAGGGTTGTTCGGGAGGGTTGCAGAGCACCCACTCAGGAACTTGGAAAAGTTGGATTCGTACGAGTTCCCAGAGCCGACAAGCCTAGTCGACTTCATTCTTCTTAAGGATGCTGTCAAGGATGGAAGAGGAGAAGGCAAGTACATTCTTGGAGATGGAGAAAACTTCTTTGAAAGGATCCATTGGCTCCACGGGTACACCGAGACACTTGTTGATATTGCTCGAGAGCGGGAGAAGCTTAGGGTTCTGCTAGATCGTATGTTCAAGTTCAAGCTTGAATTTGTTGACCACTGGCTCGAACTCGATATTGATGCTATTTACTTCTTAGATGACTGGGGTACGATGGACGGTTTGATGGTGAACCCAGAAAAGTGGAGGAAGCTCTTCAAACCATACTATGCACGAATGTTCGACAGGGTTCGCAAGAAAGGACGCCATGTTTTCTTTCACAGCGATGGCAAGGTACTGGACATAATACCAGACCTCATTGAGATTGGAGTGGACGCGCTTAACGTTCAAGTTTCCCTCATAGGCCTAAATACTCTCACTGAGAGATTTGCCGGCAGGATCTGTATCCTGCCGGACATGGATAGGCAACATCTGCTCCCGTTTGGGACTCCGACAGAGATAGAAGAGCATGTAAAGGATCTGGCAAATAGATTCGGAGGCTTCAACGGTGGAATGATCGCATGGAGCGAGATAGGGCCAGACGTGCCTCTTGAGAATGCTGAAGCTATGCTACGCGCCTTCGACAAATACGGCCAATACCCATTAGAACGCGCTTCTCAATTGTTATGACTAGACGACGACACTATTTTCCATTTCACTGCTCAATCTTTTCTCTTCAACAGTTTTCTTCGCAGCAATCGCATTCATGACGAGAACTGGTAATATAACGTCACTGAAGAATGGGATCAAGCGTGACCTTCTTCTAGCTTCCCCAGAGCCGTGGCTTGCATAAGATCTCTTTGACTTTAAGGTCGAATAGAGCCTGAACGTTCGCAGGTCTAACGACTATGGCTGTGTCGCATCCTCTGCTGCTACCAGCGATCGCAATCGCGTCTTCATCCGTTCTTATGAGACCTGCATCCGCAGCCATTAACGATATCTCACATGCGACTTTCATCCCTTCACCGAACATCCTGAGGACATTCGCCATAATCTCGTCGACTTGCATTGTATTGAACTTCTTTCTCACTGCGCGACCTGCGCCTCCGAAAGCATGGGTAGTTGTAAGTATCTTTCCTCCATACTTCATGATCTCCCGCTGATTCTCTTCAGTCAGTTCCTGCGTATCAGGACTCTTGTGGCCTGTAACATGAGTGACAACGACCAGGTTATATCCTTTGAAGAGCTTCGCTGCCTTAACCCCTGTTTCACCTCGTGTAGATGCGATAACTATGCTCTTGATCTTCGCTTCCTCAGCTCTCTCCTTCACTATCTTCAAAACGTCATGTGTATTCTTCTCCCCAACCTCAGAGAAGTATACTATCTTCGACGTTCCAAGCGGCAATCGATCTACCTCCAATAGTTGAAGGAAATGACTATGTTTCAACCCAATTTTAAGTTTAGGATTTCTGAGACTTGTCTTCGCTGGGAATTGCGAAAGTAGCTAAGAGAGAAAGCAGGGAGAAGAA
>Ga0315312_1002609_pt1 | contig 12327 bp, 11 predicted proteins | sample TDP7_MG_FD_203629 | JGI IMG/M metagenome (GOLD analysis project Ga0315312, IMG submission 203629) | Freshwater sediment microbial communities from Lake Towuti, South Sulawesi, Indonesia - TDP7 | ecosystem: Environmental > Aquatic > Freshwater > Lake > Sediment | place: Indonesia: South Sulawesi... | reverse complement strand
CGTTGGCTATTATGATTTCAGGCTTAAACTCTTCTGCGAGGGGAGGAAAAATCTCCCTTAAGGCATGAAGGTAGGTTTGGTCGCCTGTTCCTGGGGGTAGGGGCACATTTACGTTGTATCCTTCTCCCTCGCCCTCTCCGGTTTGCTCGATGAATCCTGTGCCTGGATAAATGGTTCTGGGATCTTGGTGTAGCGAAATGAACAAGACGTTGGGATCACGATAATAGATGTCGCTGGTTCCATTCCCGAAGTGCACATCATAATCCAAAATCAACACTCGCTTAAGCTCATGTTCCCCGCGAAGGTATTCCACTAAAACGGCCATGTCATTAAAAAGGCAGAAACCCCCGCCGTAGTCCTTGCCAGCGTGATGGTAGCCACAGCCCAAGGCAACTCCGCGAAGAATTCTTCCCTCATACATTGCTTTTACAGCCTCTATCGCTCCGCCTATTATCAACCGAGCGGCCTCAAGGATCTGAGGCGATACCGGGGTTTCCATGTCGTAGGGCTGGCTTTTCTCTGCCAAACGGAAAATTAGGTTCACGTAGTTTTCGTCGTGAACTGCAAGCAACTCTTGTTTAGTAAAACGGGTCTGGGCTCCAGCATGGTTACGTTGGCTAAACCCAACAATCCCTGGCTCTCAAAGAATCGAATGGCGTTAACGAAGCGATCGCCCCTAAAGGGGTGACCTGCCCCCAAATCATACTGACCATACTTCTCGTGATAAACTATGCCCACTTTCAAGGGGTGCGTCTCCAGACCTTGATTAACGGAGGTCACGATATTCAATTTTTCTCTCAGCTAGGTTGGTCACTGGAATGCTTGGCTACCTGAGTGATGGGGGATTTATCCTACAAAAAGTCTAAATAAATGGGTTAAGAAAGTTTAGGCAGAACCAAGGAGGGGCGAGGGAGACTGATTAATGATTCATTTTTCTAGAAGGGCTTTCTTATTCATTGTTTTCCTAGTCTTTTGTTTCATGGTCCTTCCTTTGTTTGCGGATTCTGCTCAGGCGGAAGTGGCTGCTTTCACACGCGTTTATGGGATGGTTGTTGATGACGCGAGTCGTCCTATCCCTAACGTTCACATCATTTTCTGGGCAAGAATAGGAACCAAGGAGGGAACCATAGCGAAAACCAAGACCAACGCGTCAGGCGGCTACGATGTGGAGATCGTCGGCTCTGGTTCTTATGAGGTCTATGCCTTCTGCAATGACGAATCCACTCCAGGCTTCGACTTTGTTCCAGCGTTTAGAAAAGTTTCCCTAAACGGGGCATCTAAAAACATTTCATTTGTGCTCTTGCCAGGCGCATCTATCAACGTGACAGGGGATTTGCAGGATTTGCGTTCCCTTGAGTTTACGCTGCCGCCCAAGGCGGTTGACTTCAGTGTTATAGATCAATTCGGTCTCCTTAACGAAACTGACTCTGTAACTGAATACGGGAGATTGTTCCTCATCAACCGAATTCTAAACTTGACCAGCAGAACCGTTGTAGTGCCGTCTGGCATGCCAGTGAAGATTAAGGTAAACCTTTACTACTCCCTTGGTTCTGTACGCCAATTGACAATCGACGATAAAGGCGGATACCTAAATCTAACCCAAGGCAGCCAAATCACCGTTGACCTTCAGCCCTTCATGTCAAGGGCTAATATTGACTACGTTCAGGCACGGTTGCAATCGGTTCAAGCCATGGTTGACCAAGCCGTGGAAGCGGGCTTCTACGCATCTTACGAAAGCATAAGGTTATCTGGGGCCGAAGACCTAGTGAAGTCCGCTGACTCAGCCCTAACCGAAGGAGACCATGACGATGTCTACGCGAACCTCCACGAGGCTTTACTGATTGCAGAAGATGTGGAGAAGGGTCTTCCAAGCATATGTGTGAATGTTTCGCAGTCGGTTTTCTTCATTACCCCATTCTTGGGTTTCACGGCTGTGGCTGTGGCCTCGGTTCTCTTTGATGGCATGCGTCGAAGGCTTATCACGAGCCTTGCCCTTTATGGCGTCCTTCTGGGACTTTTATATTTTCTTTATCCGGGCTACATCATTCTTCAGAAAACGGCCTACAACCCGTGGGCGGCCACTATCTTTGAAGGTATTCTTGTGCCACTGCTTATAGGCGCCTCGTTTCTCGCAGCTTTCTTCGTGATTCAGGTTCTGCCCCGTGCATTTAGAGAAAAAACTTCAATGGAGGGACTCAAGTTTATGAGCGCCATTGCAGCGGCCTTCTCCGTGGCTGGACGGAACCTAAGGCGTAGGAGGCTTCGAGTCTTCCTAACATCAGCCTTCATGTTCACCTCAGTCTTTGCCTTTGTTGTTCTGACCTCCTTCTCCTTTGAACAAGGATTCTTCATCCAATCGCATCACGGCCAAGCTCCTACGGAGGGTTTTCTCATGCGAAAGCGTCCCATAGGCGAAACCACGCCCTTCATGCCCATTGAGCCAACCGTCCTTCAATGGCTTGAGAATCGCCCTGAGTCTGCCTTAGTTGTCCCCAAAATAGAGAACACGCCCCAAGTTGGTACTAATGCTCCTCCCCCTCCACTAGCAGATCTATACGCACCTAATTCGAGTTCAAGCTTCGCCATTTCAGGAGTATTAGGGGTGTATCCCAGCCTTGAGTTCAAGGTCACCAAAATGGACGACATAGTTGCGCAGGGAAGATTCTTCGGCGATGGTGACCTTAACGGCATTCTAATCAGCGAGGAGGCGGCAGAGACGCTTCAAGTGGAAGTTGATACCACATTAAAGTTTTACGATAGAAGCTTCATTGTAACCGGGATCTTTAACAGCAAGAAGCTCGGTGAACTCAAAGACCTAGATGGAGCGCCCCTTGTTCCTCAGCAGATAATTATAACACCATCTCCAATGGGATTATTTCCCAGGGTAGAATACGTCCCCAACGAGAGGGTGGCCATTATGCATGGTGAAACAGCCAAGAATCTCAACATGGTTATTTCAAGAATCGATGTCCAAACTCAGAGTCCCGAAGACACTATGGATCTCGCTCGCTTGGCGGTTCTTGTTTGGTCGGATGCTGAGGCCTTCGTCTCCTTGGCTGGCAAACTACAGCATTTGTTTATAGGCTCGGCCTACGTGGTGAAGGGGTTTGCCGAGGGGATGGTTCTCTTGGTTCTGGTGGTTCTGAATGTTGGGGTCATGATGCTCGGTGCGGTTTATGAGCGTAAACGTGAGGCGTTCACTATGTCAACCGTGGGCCTAAACCCCCTTCATGTAAGCGCCGTCTTTGTGGCTGAGGCCCTTACGCTAAGCGTTGTGGCTGGAAGCTTAGGCTATCTTCTAGGCTTAATCAGTTATCGCTTCTTCGCCGTGTTCGCTGTCTCCGTTGAGGTGAAGCAGAAGGTTGAAGCCTTCTGGGGCCTCCTCGCCTTGTCCTTTTCCATTGTCGCCGCTGTGCTAGGCACGGCGCTGCCAGCTACTAAGGCTTCTATTGTAGCCACTCCTTCCCTGCTTAGAAAATGGAAGATTAGGATCGAGGAAAAGCCTCGAAACGCTAGGGAGCCGTGGGTCCTTGAAATACCCCTCCGAATTCGAAGGGAAGATCTAGGGAAGTTCTTCAGCTTCTTAGAAAAACGCCTTGAAGGGTACACTTTAAATGTAGTTGAAAGGGTTGAAAACCTGAGGATTTCCAGAGAGGGAAAGGCTGAACCCCGCCTTTCCTTCACCTACATTTACACTGAGGAAGGATTAGTAACCGATAACGAGTTAATGCCAGTGAAAAGCGACATTTCTAACCAATACGCCTTCAAACTAACTGTACAGAGCCGAATCTACAAGATGGGTTCCTACTCGGGAAAGGCCCACGACGAAGCCCACATCCGCCGGACAGCTGCCTTCATCCGCCACTTAATCCTCGGATACAGCTACAGACCCGAGGTCTAGGCAATCAAAAAGGTCAGCCGTAAACATGATAGAGGGATTCTAATGCTTAACAAAATAGAAAGGAAGGTAAGAAGAATAGACGGTTTTATCGGTTAATTCTCTTAGGTCTGGGGCTTTTATTCAGGCATTGTCTCTGGAGTAGCTTCTACCATCTCTTGGGCTTCTTCCTCGACCGGAACCTCTGTTGGGATTTCCCGGGGTTCAATTTGCTCCTCCGGCGGGGCTGGGGCCTCGGGGATTAGCTTAACTAGGGCTTCTTTGATGGCGTTTAGTTCTTGCTTTGTGGTTTCAAGGCCCAGGGTAATGGCGTCGCTCTGATGTTTGTATGCCTCTTCGTCGAGTTCTCCGGCTGCATGATGAATCTCCAGGTTTGCGAGGAACATCTCTAAGGATTTGGTCTGCTTTTCGAGTTCGTTGGCCCTGAGGGTCATTTTTTCGGTTAGGGCTTTTTGGTCGGCTTCGATGGCTGTGATGGCGTTGGTGATTTCTTTGTTTAGGTGCTCGTAGGTGGATGCTGAGATTTTGCCTGTGTTAAAGAGGCTTTCTAGGGCTTGTTTCTTCTTCCTCACCATTTCCAGTTCTTTGACGGATGTTTCAAAGGAGTACTTCCACGAAATCAAATCACACACCTCAATCAGATATTGCGTGAGGATAAAATAACTTTTGTTAACATCTAGGTGTATCTTTTTCTATTAAGAGGTCTAAATGGGTTAGGGCAGGCCTTGGGAGAGTTTTTCCACTGCTTCTGCTATTCTTCGCCATTCAGCTTTGTTGTGGACAATGAACTTGTTTTTCCTTTTCCATTGGTCGCCTCTTTTGATCCAGAGGTAAATGGCAATTTGTTTCCTTCCGAAGGCGTCTATTAGGGCTGCTGCAGACCACCATTTCTCTGACTTGTAAAGGTCTATTGCCTGAATAACCCTCAGGCTCTCAGACACGGGAAGCCTATCTTCATCGGCCTTCATTTTCCTTTTCTCCGAAATTTATAATTATGTAATAGGGTTAAAAGCTTATGTCTAATTGCCTTTATGGTTCTCGGGGTTCTCTGCATATTTCAAATATACCTCAGATGTGGCGATGAAACTTGGGTTTCTAACGTGAACGGTGAGGTTAACGTTACTTGAGCTTAATTGAGAAACTAGTTTTGGAGCTCCGGGCTCGCACATACCTTCGTTTAAATTTTTCGCTTTTTCAAAGATCTTCTAAGCCCGTGCCCTAAGACAGAAACCTTTTGTCTTAGAGAATCTTGAACGCTGGTATCTACCTAGGTTTGTAGGCTATCCTTCTGTGGACAACGGTGTGGAGGATGACCCTTGTCTTGTCCTCATCGATGGTGTAAATGACCCTGTAATCGCCAATTCTCACGGCATACCTTCCGACTAAGGGTCCGCGTAGCCTTTTAAAGGATCGAGGCTTTGTCTCTAGTTCCTTAAGTTTCTTTAGTGTCCTGTGCTGCGCTTCGCGTTTGAGTTTCCTGAGCATTTTCCTGAAGCGCGGCGTGGCCTCAACTTTGTACCTTTTTTGTTTCGAGCTCATGGATGAGATCGTCCAGCGGGGTTAGCTTTCCTTCCTTCATCTCTTTCTCGGACTCTTTCAGGGCCTTAAGTTCTTCAGGTTTACTCAAGATATCCAAGGTTTCCAGTAGCTCGTCCAGGAGCCTCCTAGTCTCAAGCAGAAGCCTGCGGTCCTCCTCACTCAAAACTATGTAGGCCAAGACACACACCACGACTTCTTTAAATTTACCCCGTGTATTTAAGTATTGAGCTTTATTAATACAAAACTTCATACTTGTTTAGCAGCACTAGAAAGGGCAAAATAGAGCAAGATTGGGCAATTTGGAGCCTCGGGCTAGATACATACCTTCGTTTAAATCCTTCGCGCTATGTATAGAGAGTAACTTGGATCCATATTCTTTTTTCTTCACCAAAAACTCACTTGGCGTTTGAGGCAGTTAAGGATGCTGGTTTGACGAAGCAACACAAAACGGGAGCTCGAACCTATCCCGGGCTACCAACAAACCCAAGAAAGGCCGACGTTTAAACTCTCGGTTTAATGATAATGGGGATGGGATTTGAACCTGCGCCAAAGTGGAGATATTTCCAGCGCTTGTAACTTCACGTGCGCTAAGGCATTCTTATTGTGCCGTTATTCTTCTGTATTGCGGGATTCCGTATTTCCCTGTGATTGGATCTCTAAATACAGACAATTGGGGTGGATAGAAAGTAAATAATATAAAAGCAATTCCCAGCAGGATCAATGCGATAAGAGAAATCCTAAAGTTTTCTGAGAGCCTTCTGTAGGTCAGCAACTTGTAGCTTGATAACTGCCCAATTATGACGGCAATGATAAAAGTGGAAATATCTATGACAAAAACGCTTTTTCCTGTGATTGCAGTATAAGAATAGAACACGATTGGAATAATGATTATCATCAGATAAACGCCAACTGTCTTAGCTAAAGCAAAGTTATTAGTCATTTTCTTCAATGGCGCATACTCAATGAGCATAAACAGTAGCGCCGGCCAGAAAGCCAATTTCAGATGCTCCCACACACTTTCGTTTACTGCTGAGAATACGCCAATGATTGGCTGACTACCAGACCATTCAAAGGTAAAGTGAAGCACACTTCCAAGAATAATTATGAAAACTATCCCAATCAATTCATAGACAAACACAGACTTGCTGTTGATTTTGCTCATGCTTAACACACACGATTTTCATCGTCTAAATCTCGCGACCAGAATTGATAGGACCAATGCGATTACAATAACCACGGCACTTATATCGGCTGTTGTAACAATGCTCTGGCTCCCACTCTGCTTAACGGAAATACCGACAAGAGCCCATACAAGGACAAGGCCATAAGCAATATCCTTTCTTGTAAATATAACCAACAATGTGATAATCAAAGCGACTGCAATAACGAGAATAGCCCATGTGGCATCGCTCAGACCTAGACCATCCCAATTTATAGAAACCAATGCGGCAGCAACATTAGCGATGGATGCTACAGTAATCCAACCTAAGTAAACGCTGAATGGCAGATGAACACTCAACTTCTCTTTTAACGAAACTTTTGATTTGCCAATGTTCAAACGCAAATAGGTCGCAATCAAAGTCGCCAAAAGCGCAAACATTGGAAGAACAGATAAAGTGATGTATCCATACTGCCAGAGAAAGAGCCATACAACGTTGAAGACACTGCTCAACACAAAAAGAACGCCGACTTCTTTTTGAAACGCATTCCCCCTTTGACTGGGCAACGCCTGAAAAACAACAAAGACCAACAGTAAAATGTAAATCAAACCCCAAATAGCGAAAACATAGCCTGCAGGTGTCACTAAAGTCGGGTATAAATCAGAGATTTCGCCAGTTGTCTTGCCGTTGAGCACTGACGTGTTGGCTAATGCATTTACTAAAACAGTGATCAAAAATGCGACAATATTTGCCCATTGCAGTAAGGGAACAACTTTTGATTCCGTCAAGAGACCAGCCAAAAGATAGATTTCTTCATAGTCATATATAAAACTTCAAACGTTTGGTCAGTTTAGATTCTGACCGTACGCTCTAGCGGTGTCTCAGCATAAAGGCTCCTAGATGTGCGCGTGCTTTTTTTACCGGCAAACTCTTGCTCAATTTTTAACTCCCACTCACAGCATCCTAAATGGGGTTTCCTGAGCTGAAATAATCCAAAAATAAGGCGGAAATTGGAGCCTCGGGCGGGCTTTGAACCCGCGACCTCCTGCTCTTTGCACTCACTTTTGTCTAGGTTTACCAAGCAGATGCTCTAACCAGGCTGAGCCACCGAGGCCCATATTTAGGCGTGAATTTAGAGGTCTAATACAATATTAAAGGATTTTTGTTACGGAGACGAAACTATTTACTTTTATATTTATGCAACAGTATGTTTGATAATGGCGCATGGCGGGGATGTCCGAGTTTGGTCAAAGGAGTCAGGCTTAGGACCTGATGGCGTAGGCCTGCGTGGGTTCAAGTCCCACTCCCCGCACCATCCATAAGTAAGCTTATTTTACGGCTGTTTTGGCGAAAATGTCGTGACATATGGCGTTAAACCGAGATTTAATTTGACCCAGGCGCTTTTATTTCCATGGGTGTTGAATGAGGGAAGTGAGGGAGGCTATTCCTGTTAAAATCGCTCCTGCTAAGTAGGCGTATCTTAATCCGAACATGAAGATTTGGGCTTCCAAAACATCAAGATACGGTTTTTGAAGGATTCCAGATGGGACAAAACTGCATAGAACTGCTCCACCTACAGCGATCCCTAGAACCATGCCTACGTTTCGCATTGTTGCTAGTATTCCTGAGGCAACTCCTAGATGAGATCTAGGAGCGCTTCCCATAACAGCACTATTATTTGGGGATTGAAAGATGCCCGTGCCAAAACCAAAAAGGGCTAACCTCCAAGCAACATCTATAGAGCTGGCGGAATTTCCTAGCTGACTCATGAAAAATAGAGCTAGTGCACAGATGATTGCACCAATGCAGGCTAAACTCCTTGTGCCGACACGATCAGAAAGGACACCACTGAAGGGAGCTACGCATAAAACAATTAAAGGAAAAGAAGTCATAACAAGTCCCACATCACTTGCGCTGTAATGCAGCACTCTTTGAAGGTAAAAAGGGGTTAAGAAAACCATCACGTATTGAGACATAAAATTAAGCATAGCACTGAGATTGGCAAAGGAGAAAGTTTTATTGCTGAAAAGGGAAAGGTTAAGCATAGGCTGGGGCGTCTTCTTTTCTATGCGAAGGAAGATGAAAGAAAAAATAATGGCAAGTAATAATAGGCTTATCGAGACGAATCCTATTCCCAAATTCTGAAAGCGGTTGACTAAGAGAAGGAAAGAAAATAATGAAATGAAGGCAGCTGTAGCACCTCCTAGATCTAGCTTTCCAGGCTCACCTTTCTCCTCTGTAACAATTCTGTTAGCCCAAATAAGTCCGGCTACTCCAATGGGGACGTTTATGTAAAAAACGAAGCGCCAACTCATTAAAGATGCAACCAGTCCGCCCAGAGAAGGACCTATAGCTAAGCCAGCTGCAATGCTTATCGCGTTTATGCCCAACGCTTTGCCTCGTTCTGTAGGAGGGAAAGCCGCTGTGATTATGGCATAAGGTACCGACATCATCATTCCCGCGGCAAGTCCTTGGATGCCTCTGAAAAGAGTAAGCATGTTAAGAGTTGGTGAAAGACCGCAAAGAATTGAAGCTATAACAAAACTTCCCAGGCCAGAAAGATACACCTTCTTATAACCAAATGTATCGCCAAGGTGTCCGAAAAGAAGGAGGAGGCTACTGATGGTTAGTAGGTATATCATAGGAACCCATTGGGCACTAGACATATCGGCTTTGAAAAATTCTGCAATGGTTGGAAGCACAACGTTAACTATACTGGCATCGATGGGCCCCATAACACTACCCAACATAATAGCTGCCAAAATAAACCACTTCTTTTGATAGCGTTCCTCAGCCAACTCTTCGCCCTCAATAAAGTTGGCCTAAAAGAAAATATATGATTTCATTCAAACTTCTAGCGCATGCGTTACATACTACTAGGTGTAGACGATTCCGAGAATTTAAACCGAGATGTAAACCTACCCCCCGCACCATCCATAAATAAGCTTATTCTTTGCCGAAAATGTCGTGAGATATGGCGTTATCAAGGTTCGGGTAAGGTAAGAAGAACCGCGTTTAAATAACGCAAGCGCCAAAGCTTTTAGAAACAAACATTTCTGTCACGCGACATATATGTGTGTAATGGTCGGTGAAATATGAGCAGCAAAGAGATTTCACGGATGTTTAACGTAGGTGCTCGAAGAGGAATACGTTACAGTGGAAGCCTGATGTCTAAGGTAATCATGTGGTTTTAATCATGGCACTGCATAAAACGTGTCAAGATCTTGTAACGAACCCTTATCAAGACAGAAAGATAGATGAGGACAGAATTTTGTACACAGGTGAAAGACGCCTTGGAGACCAGAAGATGACAGGAGGAAATTTAGTCTTAAGGCAACAGATGGAAAAGAACTATCCCATTTACGTATTTGAAAAGAAGTCACCAGGACAATATGTCTTCTTAGGCCAATACAAAGTGCTTTCAGTGCAGAACGAAACGCAGAAAGACTCCGAAGGAGAAGAGAGACCCGTGTTCCTTTTTGAACTCGGTGGGCTAGAGCCACAATTTAAAGGAACAGAGTCCTTGCTCAATCGGGAAAGGGATTAAATTTGTTCTGGCGGAACTCTATCGGGTTTATATCCTGAAAAGTATTTTAGTCCATGTTTTTGTATTCGGTTAATTACGTGGGGATAAAGGATTAATTCTTCGATTTCTATATTTTCGGCTAGACTCTGACTGATTTGTTTAAGTCTTTGGGTGAGGCTGTAAAGGCTTTTCTTGGGTGAGAAAGACGCCATAACAGATGGGTGGCAGCTGACACCTGCCTTAGTTAGGTTTTGAAGACATTTTAGTTGTAACGTGAAACCTTCTGGTTTGGCTCCAGTCAACATGTTAAACTCGCTTTCGTTGCAAACCTTCAACGAAACCCTCACATGAACGAAATCATATTTTGAGAGATCTCTTGCATAGTTTTCATCAGAGGCGATAGGTATCCCGTTGGTTTCTAAGATAAAGGAATATCCTTTTCCCTGAAGCCAATCAAGAAGCTGGAGCAAATGAAGTTTCCCTATTGTAGGTTCCCCGCCACTCACCCTCAGTTGGTTTAAACCGCGTTTTCTGGCTAATTTGACCAAACCATCCGCGACACTTTTCGGAGTATAAAATCTTCCAACGTCAGCGGGATGAAACATCACAACATCAGACACCCAGCAAAACCTGCACACTAACCCACAACCGACGCAATCCGCTGTCACGATTCCGCCATACCACCTTGCTGGCCTGATGCGGTAATACTTCCTTTCATAACCCTCTCGTCCGGCTCGGATAACCAATTTTTCGACGGCCACATGTCTTTGAATTGCGTCATAAGACAAGCCAAAAACCCCTTAAACATAACAGGCTATCCTACGCACCAAATTTAAAGCTTGTATCAGGTTGCATAAGGCTCACAAGATTTGGCGCGATATTTTTAAATCTTCCTTTAATCCTCTCTGCTGAATGCTGACAGTGAGGTTTAGCTGGCGCATGCAACTTGAGAAGGTACATAATTGGCTTCTTGGTGGGGCTAGCCGCCCTCTGCGTCTCCTTTTGGTTAATCATGAAATTTGTTCAATATCCAGAAATTAAGTATCTCCCACTTTATACGTTTAGCACAGTTGGCAGAATTATAGTTACTCTCGTTATCTCAATTATTTGGGGAGTATCCTTTGGAATACTGGCTGCGACCAACCGAGCCGCATCCATTGTTCTTGTTCCTTTCATAGACCTTTTACAGTCCATCCCAATATTGGGATATTTCCCGGTCGTTATAGCATTTCTCTTTTCTTTAGGCAGCTTTGGCATTGAATTGTCTGTTATTGTTCTGCTTTTTACGTCAATGGCTTGGGCCATATTTTTTGGAGTTGTCGGAGCCATCCACGCCATCCCGACAAACGTTCTTGAATCAGCTCAATGCTTCGGATTGAAAGGTTGGAGATATATCAGACACGTAATCTTGCCCGCCATTGCGCCAGCAATAGTTGCTAGTGCAAACTTAGCGTGGTGCGACGGCTGGTTTTTCATGATTGCGGCGGAATATATTCAATACAGAGGCGAGGTGCTTCAGCCGCCTTCCGGTGGACTCGGGTATCTGCTTGCAAAAGCAGCTTATGAATATAAGGACATGACTCTGTCCGTGATTCTGTTAGTACTCATAACTTTCATTGTTGTTTACTTTAATTTTTTAACATGGCACAAACTGATGGAACGAGCAAGCACTGGCACGTTCAAACCTGTTCTCAAAATTGATCTATCCGGGGTCGGGAAGCTTGGAATTTCGGCGGCAACTAGACGGCTACACTTTGGCGAACGCTTGCATTGGCCCAGATCCTTGGTTGTGACTTCTCAAAGGTTAAGGAGATATGCCCGTATCGAGAAAGCTATTGCAATTATTTTATCTCTCTGCACAATATCCCTTATTTTATACTTAATCATTGGGCAATTCCCAAGTTTCGAAATAATTCAACGAGGTTTCTCAATTCCGCCAGCCGGAGAACTTGGTGCCCTTCCATTACTAATCACTCTGACAATGGGGCGGCTGACAATTGCCTATACAATATCTCTTTTTGTCGCCCTTGGAATGGGCGTACTTACTGCTGAACATAAAAGATTTGCCGCAATTTTCTATCCGCTGTACGATATTGGTCAAGGTGTTCCAATTTTGGCTTTGTTTCCAGTTCTTTTTCTTGCATTAAGTCAAGTTTTCAGCGGTAGAATCGCCCTCGAAATTACCTGCATAACCATGCTGGTTC
>Ga0315312_1002608_pt1 | contig 12329 bp, 14 predicted proteins | sample TDP7_MG_FD_203629 | JGI IMG/M metagenome (GOLD analysis project Ga0315312, IMG submission 203629) | Freshwater sediment microbial communities from Lake Towuti, South Sulawesi, Indonesia - TDP7 | ecosystem: Environmental > Aquatic > Freshwater > Lake > Sediment | place: Indonesia: South Sulawesi... | reverse complement strand
AAACAGAGGAATTTATTATAATTAGGCCGCGCAGATACTTGGGGTCAGAAAATTTCGCAAAGATTGCATCCGTTGTTCGCGACGCGGGTGGAGAATACATAAGCGCTGGAAAGGAGTCGCATTTTAGGATTCCTAGGGAAAGGTTATAGAATAAAGGAAAAGGAAAACCTGAGAAATACACTAACGCCTGGCGAGGACGCAGTCTAAGTGGCAAGAATTTTCGATAGGTCTTCCAGTTCTTTCTTGCTGTAGGGAAACCTGAGCGTGATGGGCGTAACGGAAACGCATCCCTTTTCCTTGATGGCATAAATGTCCGTTCCCGGTTCGTCGTCAGGGTAAACATCTAGGCTCCAACCCATAATCTTGTACCCATCCCTTTGCTCCGTGTAGATGTCTCCATAACCCTTGTACGAAAGTCGGGTTATCTCCACCTCCTTAGGGTCGGCTTTTTCCGGCACGTTTATTGATATTACACCCACGCCTAGGGGCATCCCTTTCTCCAAAACGTATCTGGAGGCCCTTTGAGCAATGGAGGCAGTTGGCTCCAGCTCTTCCAGCGTAATTTCCTTCTTCTCCCGTGCCTCATTCATCGCTCTTATGCAATAGGAGACAGCTATGGCGGGCACTCCATGAATGGCGGCCTCCATCGCGGCGCCTAGCGTTCCGGAGTTCAAGAGGTCGTCTATTCCTAGGTTGGGACCCAAGTTTATTCCAGCCACGAGCAGGTCTGGCAGCCGTTGAATTATCTTGTTTACTGCTAGGAAATAGGCATCGGCGGGTGTGCCAGTTATTGCATAGGCTTTCGAGCCGTCGCCAAGTCGTGTCTCCATAATTTTTACGTGGTTGGAGGCCGTGAGGGCTTTACCGATGCCGCTCCTTTCGTCCTTCGGAGCGACAACGATGACTTTCCCGATTTTTTCGAGTTGCTTCTTCAAGGCGAGCAGGCCGATTGAGTGTATGCCGTCGTCGTTGATTAGGAGGATGGTAACCAAAGCAATTCCTCACGTTGGAACTGAGCCTTTACGCTTCCTTTAAGATAACCTTTACGCCTTCAAAAGATTCGAGCTATGATAAAAAGAAAGAGATAGAAGATGTTTTGATGTAAAAAAGGCCTCTTTTCCGCTTTACTTAAGCTGAGCCTTTCCCTTACTCGTGATTATGTATTTTCCCTTTTCAGGGCTTTCAGCTAAGCCCTGTTTGACTAAGCCCCTAAGTTTCCCCATTACTTGAGGCACCTTGAGCCCAGCTTTCTTTGCGATGTCCCCGCACCCACTGGGTTTGTTAAGCTCGTTTAACGCCTTTAGTATGCTCTCTTGGGTTTCATCAATGCTTGCCATACTTATCACTGAAAACTAAATTTCGGTTATTCTTAAGATAAATTTTGCTGAAGAAGCCCAAGTTTGGTTCACTCACGCAATTTCGTCGCCACAAAGCGTCGAGGCAAACTCTTTATCTAAAGTAGTATCCGTAACGTATCTCAAAGCCTCGGAACTCTCCCGTGTACTCTTCCCAGCCAACGTCGACCCTTGTTACCCTAGCCCCAGGAGGACCCCTCCGGCAAAACTCGATTAACTTCTCCACATCATCCTTTTCTCCTTCAAAAACGGCCTCAACCCTTCCCTCTGGCAGGTTTCGAACCCAGCCCGTAACTTTCCTGCGGTTTGCCTCATACTGGGTTTCTGATCTGAAGAAAACTCCCTGAACCCTTCCGCTCACAAAGACGTGGGCCCTAACCTTCATGACTTTTCCCGCAATATTATCTTAGGTTTCAAACAGGCCTTTACAAACAAGTCTACGAAAAATGGTTTTCATTAGCAATGCCCTTGATTAGGGCGCTTTTTTGAATTTAATGCTTTGGTTTGATAGTTGGAGTTCGTAGGTTTGGTTTACGTCGAAGTCGATGCCAAGGCTATCATACTCTTGCTCAGTCAAGAAGAGAATTATTTTTGGAAGGTGGAATTGGGTTTGTGCAGGGAAAATGGGCAACTGCTGTCTCATGGCTTGGACGACGCCTTGAACCATCTTGGCTTCTTCAGTGGCGGGCTGAACCGCAAACCTAGGGATCACCCGATCTTCAATGAGCTCTATTCGCTTCCCTAGGTTTCCATCTGGATCCTGTATGGACTCAATCCTTTGAACCCTTACCCGCACCATAACGGTCTCTCCAAACATATTTAGTTAGTTGGTTTAAGGCTTTATACATTTCTTAAGAAGATCATTCCATTTCTATGGTGGCGGGCGGCTTGGGCGTCACGTCATAGTAAACGCTTGAAACGTTTGGGCAAGCTTCAAGAATTTTAGTGGCGGTTTCTTTTAGGGTTGTCCAAGGAATATCGGCTACTTGAGCAGTAATGAAGTCTTGTGTTTGGATTGCCCGTATGGCAATTAGGTAGGGTTGTTTTCTTTGCGCTTCGTGGATGGCGTATAAGACTCTGGTGAGGGATGGGTTTTCGGTTATGATTTCAGTCTGCAGTTCTACCAGGTTTTCGATGGGCGGCTGATGGATGTGGCTGTTGCTTTGGGCTTTGATGGCGGCTATTTCTCCGTATTGGCGCTCGCCGCTCTTAATTCCAGTTGCCTTGTCTCTAAGGATTTTTGCAGAAACCTTTACCAAGGGAAGATTAAGGAATCGAGATACTTTCTCTTGTATGGTTCTTCGACTAGAATGTTCCGCCTTTTCCTCGTCGTTAATGATTGTGGCAAAATACTGGTTAGGCTGATGTTTAACCAGCATTTCCTCGGTGATTTCAGTGGCCTTTTTTAGCGCCTCCAATTTGTCGATCATAATTTCTCCGACAACCCGCACAGAGAGACCTGGCCCTGGAAAGGGTTGACGTTCGGATATTTCTGGTGGAATCCCTAGGTGTCGGGCCACCTGCCTAACTTGACCCTTGTAGAGGAGGGCGAGGGGCTCTATGACCTTGAAACCGTAGCGTTCAGTGGGGCTTATGCCTATCTGGGAGAGGACGTTATGCTGGGTTTTTATTCCTCCGGCAGTTTCGATGATGTCCACATATATGGTTCCTTGTACGAGAAAGTGGCATCCCTCTTTTTCAGATGTTTCGCCTAGTGTTTTGTAGAAAGTCTCACGAAAGGCCTTGCGTTTTTCCTCAGCGTCCTGCAGCCCCTTTAACGCCTGTAGAAAGCGCTCCTGAACGTTCAAAACTTTTATTGGCAAGTTTAGGGGCGGCTTGGAAAGAATTTTGGCAACCCCTTCAGGTTCTCCTGCACGCATGAAGGCATCGTCAAGCATTATGCAAAGAAGGTTGTCGCCTATGGCGCGGTGTGTTAAAACGGCGGACGTGGTGCTGTCTACACCTCCCGAAACCGCTATTAGGGCCCGCTCCTCACCTACGGCCTTCTTGATTTCCATCGTTTGCCTTTCCACAAACTCTTCGGGGTTAAATTCCTTCAAGGACATACTCACCGCTTAGACTGTTTGGTCAAGTGCGAAGTAATTTGTACGTTTCCTCACGGTTTATGTATTTTCCTATTTGAGGCATTCTGTATATTCCAGTGATTTTGGTAAAAGTGTCAATAGGAATCGGAGTAAGGAGCTCGCGCAGACTTTTAAACAAGATGAAGGTTGCATTTAGTCTTCCTCGTAGGAAACTCATATACTCATCGTAGGAATTTAAGCAAGTTTCTTGGCCGTGAATCTTCCATAGATCGTCAGGGTCCCCAGTGATTCGATCAACAAATTCGCCGAAGCCCCTTACCTCCTTCAAAGGGTATGTCACGTAAAAAAGAAGCAACTCCACGTTTTTGGGCCCGACTTTTCCCCTTCGAACGTAGGCGTGGAGTGTTTTTCCTTCCCTGTTTCGGTTGCAGAACCTACTCCACCACTTTTCAGTTATCGGAAGAATATACGCATATCTTTGAAACACGTTTTGCCCCGTTTTCCTTTTGGAGCAGGTTTTATAATTGTTTCTCGGTGAATTTTATCTGGAGTATTCCATGCTGAACAATTGACGTGTAAAGTGTAACTTCAGTTCTCAGTTTAGCCGTATTTTAAACATACGTAATTAAAACTTCTTTTAGTAAAGTGGAGAAAGGGCGATTTTATTAACTTTGGATATATCGACATGTTAATAAAGATTATTTTTCATCCCGTTCACCCAATAAGACGGTGGGAAATTGTGATGTCCTCCTTTGAAGTATATGTGAAGTCCTCTTCCGAAATAATAAAAAAGGAATTAGAAACAACGAAAAGGAAGAAACAGGCTCTAGACGACTTATTCAACGCCAGCAAAATTTCCCAGGTTACCTACGACTACATCGCCAAGGACCTCGACGAAGCCATCAACGAGGTGGAGAGCCGCCAAAAAATCCTAGCTGACAAATTAACCTCAAAAATTAAGGAACTCGAAGAGCAGACCAGAACCCTAGAAATGTTCCTCGCCAATTTGGAGATAGGATACGCCACTGGAGAATTCGATGAGAAGTTATACAAACGCGAAAGCGGTTACCTTTCGCTTGGCCTCGAAAATGCCAGACGCGAGTTAACCAACATCAGGGACACCCTATTGAGCATCATCCCAGAGGAAGCAACCCCTACGCCAGCTCCTGAGTTAACCGAGGAAGTAGAAACCGAAGCCGAGGAAATCGCGGAAGCCCCAACCGAGGAAGAGATAGAAGCCACAGAAGAAGCCGTGTCCGAAGTACCATCCGAAGAGGAAGCTCCTATATCAGAAGAAACAGAAGTAGTAGCAGAAGAAGAGACGCCGCTCGAGGAAACACCGCCGGAAGAAGAGGAAATTTACTTCGAAGCCCCTTTAGAAGAGACCCAAGAATAGGAAGAGCACTAAAACATTTTTTGGCTAAGGCTTTACAGTACATCATATCAGGATGAGCCCAAGTAGGGGAAAGTAGGCTAACGAAGCCCATTTAGGCAGAAGACTAAAAGCCTGAAATAGAGCGCCGTTGAAAGGCTTTTTCCAGAAAACCTTTTTGCAAGCGCAAAGCACACTGTGGTAAATTTAAACGTTCTAATGTACGGTTAGCTCCAATTTGGCATAAAGCAGTTGGAGAAGCCTTATTATTGAATGTGTTACCTAATGTCTGTTTGGGGTATGGGAATTTGTGCGAGTTTAACGTGGTTGTTGAAGGAAAAATCTTGTTTAAGGATGCCATCTACGCTAAGGCGGAGGGAAATAAGGTAGTTGTGAAGGACATTTTAGGGGAGTCTAAGGAATTTAAAAACTGCAGGATTAGCGAGGTTGATGTGAACTCGGTGCGCCTAGTTCTGGCTCCCCTCAAAAGCGAAAAATGACCTTATCCGCCTAGCCGTATCTTTTCTTTAGGGTCTCTTCAAGTCCTTTTATGCTTTTTATGGCTGGAGAATCTGAAGAATAATCCATCGGCGCCACCCGGAGCGTGTCTGCTCGCAGGATAATTCGATCAAAGGGTATAACGCAGGCCAATTCCAACCCTGCTTCCTTCAAGGACTCTTCAATGAATTCCTGATCCTCTTCTGTTGCCGCCTTATTTCCGACGGCTAAAACCTCCTTCACACCGATTTCTCTAGCCAAACGTTTGATCTTCATGGCGGTTTCTATGGACTGGGTTCCCGGCTCCACCACGCAAAGCAGGGCGTCAAAGCCCCGTACGGTTGCCCGGCCCAAATGCTCTAAGCCGGCTTCCATATCCATGACCACCGCGTCCTTCCGCTCAAAGGTGACATGCCTAATTAGGGCCCGTATTAGGGCGTTGGCTGGGCACATGCACCCTGATCCTCCTGACCTTATGGTTCCCATCACCAGCAGTCTAACGTTGTCCGGTCCGACCACGCCATACTTGTCCGCTATGTCATTCACGGTAGGAGTTAGCCTGAAAAGGGCGCCAAAACCAGTTCCAGGTTTGACACCGGTTCTCTCCTTGATCAGTTGATGGTTCTCGGTTACTGGAACGATTTTTGATGCTGCATCAGACGGAATTCCCAGGGCATAAGCGAGGTTCATGGCAGGATCAGCGTCCACCGCCAAAATCCTGTATCCGTCGCGGGCCAGAAAACGCGATAAAGTTCCTGCAATCAGGGTTTTTCCAACCCCACCCTTGCCAGCCACGGCTAATTTCACTTTGTTTTCACCTTCAAACTAACACAGGTTACACTGAAAATGTTCCTTTCCTCGCAATTTCAAGTCATTCTTTATTTATAAGTCTTGACTTACTGGTTTTCGTAGAAACAGAGGCCTAAAGGGGGAGCTAAAATGCCCGAAAGCGAGGGTTCAAGCCTAGACATTTACCAGCTTCTTCAAGAGGCCTCTAGAAAGCGAGAAAGTGAGGGGAAAACTCAGCTTCTTCAGTCCATAGGAGTAAAGGAATTTTTTGAGGAAGGAAACATAAGGATTGACAAGAACACCTGCAAGGGAGTAGAATGCAAGCTTTGCATCGAAGCCTGTCCTACAAATGCCCTTTACTGGAAAGCAGGTGAAGTAGGCATAGTGAAGGAACTGTGTGTCTACTGTGCAGCGTGCGTGTGGAGCTGCGTCGTCGACAACTGCATTCAAATAACCCGGAAACGACCCAACGGAGAAACAGAAAAAATCTGCACCCAAAAACAGGTCTTAACCCTTTTAGATAATATTAACTCCAAGAAAAGAGCAAAAATAACAAGGGACCTCTTCCTACCGGAGAAGGCACCTTAAAAGGCACTATAAGTAGAAAGGAAAAGCCATAGAATAAAAATAAAAATTGGCTAGGCTGTTGCTTGCCATTTTTCTTGTATATATTTTGGTATTCCCGAGGAGTCTATGGGTCCAACTAGGACTTGCCATCCGCTGAGTTCTTCAATTTCCCCGCTGAGGCGTGCCGCTCTTCCAGGAATGATAAGTTTACGATGTTTCACTTTGTCTGCTATGCCTGTTTCTTTTAGGGCTTCAGCCACCTTTTCGGCGGTTAGCTGACGACCAGCCACTGAACTCTCTACAGATATTCCTCCCGAATCAATGACCATTAGGTAACAGTTCACTTGTCCTGATTTTATGTCGGACTCCACCGTGTAATAGGTTAGGGCGAAGTTGGTGGTGAACATAACCGGCGAGTTTTCGTCTGGTTCTCCAAGGACCCTTAACCCAGGTTTAACTGCCACCGGCTTCCTCGGATCAGTATATAGGTTCTGCCTCAAAATCGCGTTTGGAAGGAGAACCCAGCCGTCTAGGCTGTGCATTATCAGGATATCAGCGTAACGAGTAATCAGCATCGAAGCCAAATAGGCTTCCTTCCACATAGCCACCTCCGCCGTGCCTTCGTGTTCCAACCAAGCCGTGATGGGAGTGCCTATCAATGGAAAGCCAAGGAGGTCATCGCCTTCCTTACAAGCTGCTCGACGAATCATGGTGAAGTTGTTAATCATATCCGTAAGGCCCTCGTTGGGGAATGTGCCCGGGTCCAAAACAAGGTCTTTAATCCCGTAGTCTATGAGAGTTTTAGTTAAGGACCTAAGAAGCTTTAGGTTGTTTGGAGCAAAAACAGTCAGGGGGCAATCATACATCGACGAAAGCTCCGCCATTTCCCTCCAATTGTTTTCAGTAGCGGCATAGATAAGGGGCATGCTCTTCTGGGCGGCCACCAAACCGTTTTCCATGATTTCTGGGTTGAAGGAGCAGAGAACCAAGGGCAGGCTCGTGTTCCTCAAAACCTTCTCTACTGTTGACCCAAATAGTTTAGGGTCCTTAGAGGTGGATCGAACCGCTATCATGTCGAGTCTAAGGTTTTGGCCAATGTATTCATACTGGAAGTTCTCGGTTCTTTTCACCCTGTCGAGAAGCTCCTCCTCAGGCATCTCATCCGTGACATCAATGGCAATAGCCGTGGGATTAAAATAGGTAAACTCATGGCGATACATTACGAGTTTGCCGCCGATCTTAACAGCATGGTCGCTAGTGCCTATGGTGATCTCCTTAACGGGTGGCTTAAGCATCTCCCAAAGTTTTTTGTAAGCTTCCTCGTTTTCCTTCTTTAGGAGCGGAGGACAGTCTTCCAGGGTGACTTCTCGGTTGACAAGTTTGGCCGCGAAGGCCATGCAGTTTTCTTCTCCGCACTCTTTGCAGTTGGTCCTTGGGAGAAGTTTGTAAACGTCAATGGGGCTGATTTCCTTCCTGCCAGTTTTCTTAATTTCCCTTTCAGACACGTTCAGTCCTCCCTAAATCTTCACGGTAACCCACTCAGCGATTTTCTCAGGCCGCCCTCTACCTCCGCCCCCACCCATCAGTTCCCCAATCACTTCTTTGACCGTTTTAACAGCCGCAGGATGCATCATCATGAAAAGGTCAACACCAGTTAAGAGAAGGGTTAAAGCCGTCACTGTTTCCCATATGGGACCTCGCAGCTCCCGGGGTCCCCATTCTGGAGCCATTTCCATCCAGGCTTCTCTGGCTGCCCAGGCGTTTGTTGTTCCTGAGGCCATGGGGTGTTGTAGTTGGGGGTCTCCCATGAGGCCGGCTAGGCGGGTGCGTTCCATTATGCTGAAGGCGTAGTCTAGTCCGTAGCCGAGGGCCGCGGTTGTGGTGTCCATTATGATTTGTTCCTTTGGGAGGAAGTCGTAGAGCTTTCGGTTTAACTCCCTAGCCAGATTCATGTCCATGGAAGTAAAGGCAAGAGCGACATGTCCATGCTTTTTAATGACCTTGGCAACTCGTTCAATGTCCATTTCCAGTCTCACCGAGTTGATCAGAAGCCTTTCACCCTCAGCCACCTCGGCTACTTTTTCAAAAACCTTCACATCCTTTTCTGGGTCTCCACAGCCTCCAACAGCGAGGGGAACATCCACCGCCTGAAGCACTTCCTCAACGGTTTTCGCTGCCTCCCTTGGCGAGGCATCTTGGATTAATGGGTCAGTGCTGATTAAATGTAAAGTGATCATATCTGCTCCAAACTTTTCCACGGCGAGCTTTGCCCAAGCAGCCGGGTCCTCCATGACATCCTTAACGTGCATTTTCACTGCCTTTGCCAAAGGAATTTTCGCGTCAAAAACATCAAAGACAACCACAGGAGGATGGGGCGTAAGCTTCTCAAAGAGATAGTATGCAGGAACTCTTTCACCACCAATGGTTAAGGAATTCCTGCGGGTCCCTCCCTCTCCCTTAGTGGCCCCAAGCTTAACCTCAATAATCTGGCCTGGATATTGCCAAACTGGAGGAACAAACTCCGCTTCAAGGATTTCTGTAGGTTTCACTTTTGGCAGCGCAACAGCTTTGGGTGGAGGAGTCACCCCTGCACTTGGTTGCAGCCATATCTCTAGGTCTCCAACCTCTAGGTCAACGTCCTCAAGCTCTATTTCCCCGAGTCTGCTCAAAAGCTCCAGTAACTTAGGGCCGAATTTGACGACGGCCTTCTTCTCTCCTCCTTTTCCCTCCTCTCCCAAGATTTTCACCCCTTCACCCTACGGATTATAACCTTCTTAGCATGAATCTTAGCGTCTTTAAGAATTATTTTGAAGCCACCAGCGGCAATGGGCACCGATGGAAGACTTATTGGCGCTTCGGCTGGCACTTCTACCTTTTCCGCTTCCACTACGACTTCAGCCGGCACAGCTTCCCACCGTTCAACGACTGGATGACCCTTCTGCTCCAAGAACACCTTTAATTCATCAATTGTCTTGGCATCGTTCTCCGTCGCAATTTTGTCAACTACTTCCTTTGGTATAAAGTCCTGAACGCGCTCCTTAACGCTGGCTGGCATCCACACAACGCGGTTCCAACCTCCATCTACCTGAAGGAACTTCGGTGACCTCATGTACTCAATGGACAAGCCATGGAAGCCATCAACTTGCCTCCCTCCAGCAGTGGAGTCCGCCATGGTTGAGAAGGGTAAGCCGTTGACGGTTACTCCCTTGAATCCTCGATGAACTATTCCTAAGCCGTCCACCTCGGGGATATAAAAGGCCGTTGCCTCAAAGCAGCCACAGGAAGTATGCGGGTAACCGAAGGCGGTGTATAGGTGCACTCGGTTAATTGCCCCCAAGGTTTTCTCTTTTACGGTCTCGTTAACCCCCGTGTATTCGCCCTTAAACGGATCAAGGCACTCTCCTTTCTCGATCTTAAACACTGGACCCTTTGGGTCAACCCTTGCCGAGGCTCTGCCGTCGAACCAGCTAATGGCTCCGCAGTTGGAGTATCTTTGGGGGGTGATGACGCAACAGTGGGTTGGGGCGAAGGACTGGCAGAGGGTGCATCCATAAAATGCATCCACAGCCTCGTCTTTTAGTCCCCTCGCCTTTGCGTCGCGGTCCTCGTAGATCTTCATGGCTTCTTCGTACATTTGCTGGGCTTTTTTGCGGTCGGTGATGAGGGTGATTTGTATCTTTTCGATGAAGGGCAGCTCGCTCTTGAACAGCCTCTGCAGGACCTTTCCTATGTAATTGAAGGAGTTTAAGCCCTTCTCGAAGGATTTCTTGCTTAGTCGTAACCAGATGTCGTAGCGTTGGTTTAAGTGCATGAAGCCCTCGATGTAGTTGCAGTATTCGTGGATGCGCCGTTCGATGACGCCTTCGAGCCCTTCCTCAACCTGTTCGCCAGCCACCTCGATGTAGATTCCGAAAGGAACATAACTTCCTTCCTTAATGGCTCTAAGATCCGGTCCCACCACCATTATCTTTCCATCTTCGATCTCATCTAGACCCTTAGCCCTCACCAACTCAAACTTGGCGTCTACCTTTGGACCCCCGAGCTCCACGTACATGTCGTCTTTTCGGATTCTTTCTCCTTCGTAAATAACTCCAACATCCACCGGAATATCCTTAAACATGGACACCTTATTTTCCTCCTAACTTATCATGAATTACTTCAAGATAATTATGCCAGTCTTTAGGCGAAGCGTTCGGGAACGCCCACGTTGCATGAGGTTGATAAAACCTGTCTAAACATATTGTCTTAAGGTGGGGAGCAAAATGTTTAAGCCCTGAAAGTATGACCCACTCCATGTGATACGGAATCCCTGCGAACAACGCTAAGTCGTATTGCCCCTCGCCATCCAGTCCTTTCCATTCCTGATCTTGAAGCCTATTAGCAATGTCCATGGCGGGCATCCACGCCGCAGGTTGAAAGCCCCTCCTAATAAATTCTCCTACAATGTGGGCCGTAGCAACTACCTGGATTCCCGAAGCCCTTGCAATGCGAATCATGTAGTCGATAAGATTTTCATTGTTTAAGCCGATTTCAGCAGCCTCATGTCCAACAACAAGGATGGGGCGTTTCGCTCTTTTTATCATTGCCACTACGATTTCTGGCTTTGTGATGATGAGGGCCTTTTCTGGGCCTGGAATTTCAGCCTTTTGCCACGGTTCTGCTGCCTTCATTTTACATCACCCTTCTTCGGATTAGTCTAGGTAAAAGGGTTGGGTCTGGAATCCTGCCCTCCTTCCATTCTTTTTTCTTCAGAAACTCTAGGATTTCATCCTTCATGGTTATTGGAATATCGGCGACGGTGCGGACGAAGAGGTGGATGTCGTCGGGCATTGCTCCGTAAAGGCGTTTATGCAAGTCTATGTAGTGGGTTAACTTTATTGAACGGCCCTTCGTGGTGTCGTTGGGTCTCATGCAGAGCTTCGCTATCATAACCATGGCTTCCTCCTTAGTTTCAGCCGTGGTAAAAAGATTTTCAGGGGCAGGACCGACATAAACTCGGTCTCCTATTCGGGCGTCGTATACGTACCAATCCTCCTTGTTATCCTTTCTTCCAAGGAGCATACGCCGATACTTGGATCCATGAGGACCCACTATCACAGGCACCCCCAACCGCCAGAAGCCAGCCGCTATGGAGGCAGCCTTCTGAGAGTAGGCGCCCCAAGCAACCCCTACGGCGCCAACGCGGTTGAGGACGTAATCGGCGATTTCCTCATAATTTGCACGTAAGCTTCGCCTAGCGAAGATGCTCGCGATCTTAATGGCTGCTCCGGCTATGTGGGAGTTAGAAACACATGAACCTACGTTTAGGATGCCTCCGGCATCAAAGGCGCCAGGGTATTTCTCGTAGAGGGTTTTTCCTTCCTCGTCTTTATGCATTGCCATCGACATGGCAGCGCATCCCGAGGCGACCACAATGTATCTTCGCTTCGCGAATTCCTCGGCTATTTCCGCAACCTCCTTCCCTCCATGGGGATAGTTAGCGCATCCAACCAGCGCCACCACTCCAGGGATTTCACCAAGAACTATGGGCCCACCAACGTTTCGTATCTCTATATCCTGTATGGCGCCTCTTCCAACTCGAATTCTGAATTTCTCTTCCCTTAGCGATTTTTCAGCAGCCCTTTCCATGAAACTATGCAACGGAAAATCATTGGGACATGCACTTTCGCAACGCCCACAGCCTACGCATTCCTCAAGTATTTC